>OLOX01003940.1_pt1 | contig 10660 bp, 9 predicted proteins | sample 1672091 | NCBI WGS metagenome assembly OLOX01 (sample SAMEA3136644, study PRJEB25190) | human gut metagenome | reverse complement strand
AACCTTCGGCATTTCACCTGTTTGTTTCCGCCACAGGCGGCAACAGATTCGATGTCCCTCAAAGAGGGAGGCACAGACTGTAGATAAAAAGCTAATCTCCCTCAAAGAGGGAGGCATCCTTCTTTTTCCATTCCTTCTTCTCCTCGCGAAGGTATTGAATCGCGCATCATCTTAAAGCCTATATCTTAGGGGGTTATTATGCGTTATACGATTGAAAACGAGTTCATCCGCCTGACCGTCGATTCCCTCGGCGCGGAAATGGTCAGCGCCGTCGATCTGGCCACCGGAAGCGAGATGATCTGGTGCGCCGATCCCGCCGTCTGGAACCGCCACGCGCCGATCCTCTTTCCCTACGCGGGCAAGCTGACGGGCGGCCATTTCAAGGCGGAGGACGGCAAAATCTACGCCGGCGGCCAGCACGGCTTCGCCCGCGACATGGAGCATGCCCTGCTGAACCAGACCGCGCGCGAATTGACCTTCGAGCTGCGTTCAAGCGACGAGACCCGCGCCGTCTGGCCGTATGATTTCGCGCTGCGCACGACCTTCTCACTCGAAGGCCGCCGCGTCCGCCACGCCGTCAGCGTCCGCAACACTGGCAAGGAGACCCTGCGCTTCGGCCTGGGCTTCCACCCCGGCTTCACCCTGCCGTTTGACGACAAACACACCGACGCGGATTACGACATTCTGTTTGACACAGTGGAATCCCCGCTGTGCCTGAACACCGCGCCGAACGGGCTCATCGTCGCCGCGCCGGATTACTACCTCGCCCGCAACGTCACCCGCATCCCGCTGAGCGCCGAGCTGTTCGCGCGCGACAGCCATTGCATGGTGAACCTCCAATCCAAATCCATCTGTGTGCTGGAGCGCGACACCGGACGCCGCATCCGCGTGAATATCGAAAACTTCCCGTACACGCTGATCTGGTCCACGCCGCAAAAGCCGATGCGCTTCATCTGCGTCGAGCCGTGGCACAGCATCCCCGGCGAGGACGACGGCCCCATCGAGTGGGCACAGAAGCCCTGCGCCGCCAGCCTTGAGCCGGACGAGGTCTGGCAGACCGCGCTGGATATGGCGTTTGAGCGGTAAGCAGGCGGCACTCAGCTTCGGTTGGGTGCCGCCTGTTTTTATACAGCTAAGGGTTGAGAATCGCCTGTTTGGGGTTCTGTAGAGTTATTGTACAGATGTTGGCATATCTTCTATCACTTGTTCACTCAATTTTGTTGCACTACGGCAGTTGTTTTCTCGGAAAAGAGAATAATCGACTACTACTTAACAAATTAGGCTACACAGAGTATGAAGTATTTAAAATCAGATATAATATTCGTATAAATGTATTTCAGATTTGATTATGCGAACTTTTTATCTGTATCTACCTTGATTTCTCTTAAATATGTGGTATAATTAAAGGCATCAAGGAGGCGATAACGTGTCGGTTACTTATACAAAATTATGGAAGTTGCTTTTGGACAAAAAGATGAAGCGAACCGATCTAAAAAGTATAGCTGGTATAAGCAGCAGTACGCTTGCAAAGCTCGGAAAAGATGAGTATGTTTCGCTTGAAAGCATTGAAAAAATATGTTGTGCGTTAGACTGTAATATTGATCAGATAGTTGATGTAATCGATCACGCGCAAGATGAGGACAGCGATGGGAAATGTTGAAAATAAATTAAGGGTTGAAGATTCTTCTATTCACGACTGGTATCGATTTGTTCTATCGTTTCCACCACATTTAGTTCAACAGTATTTGAAAACTTTTTGCGTTGATCAGGCATCTTTTGTTTTAGATCCCTTTTGCGGAACGGGAACAACTAATGTTGAGTGCAAAAAGCACGGAATTTCTTCTTGGGGTATAGAAGCAAGCCCTTTGACACATTTTGTAAGCAGGACAAAATGCGGATGGGTGAGCGATACTTCCGATTTTTTGAACGCAGCAAAACAGATTGCACTGGTAGCGACACGGACGATAAATTCATTATCAAAACCGATGACACTTTCCGATGAGCAAACTTCTTTGATTTTGAAAAATTCCATCTGTGAACAACCATTGAGTAACACATTAGTATTGAGAGATTCTATTCGAGCAGCAAATTCAACCTTTGAGGATTATTATCTGCTCGCATTGGCAAAACACATCGTCTATTCATACAGTAACTTGAAGTTCGGACCTGAGGTAGGAATAAGTCGAAAGAAAAAAGAATCTGTTGATGTAGTCGAAATATGGCTTTCGGAGATTGAGCGAATGGAAGCCGATTTAGAACACTGGAAGCACTATTCTTCAATTTTTGCTGATATTTCTTTAGGAGATGCCAGAAGTATTCCCCAAAGAGATTACATCGGCAAAGTGGACTGTGTAATTACCTCACCTCCTTATCCAAACGAAAAGGATTATTCTAGGACGACAAGGCTCGAATCGGTTATTTTAGGCTTCATAAACACTAAAGATGATCTTAGAAATATTAAGAAAGGGTTCATTCGTTCCAATTCAAAAAATGTTTATCGCAATGATAACGACGCTCAATACGTATCAAATATTGGATCGATAAACGAATTGAGCAACAAAATAGAAGAACGACGTTTAGAACTTGGAAAGACATCTGGTTTTGAAAGGCTATACGCTTCTGTTGTAAAACAGTATTTTGGAGGGATGGCAAGACATCTTTCCGAATTAAAACCTTATCTTCGCAAAGGCGCATCACTTGCCTATGTAGTTGGAGATCAGGCATCATACTTTCAGATTCCAATCCGCACCTCAGCCCTCCTCGGTGAAGTTGCGGAGAGTATCGGCGGATATAAAGTTGATCGAATCGATACCTTTAGAAAGCGTTTTGCTACATCCACAGAAACGTGGCTTAATGAGGATGTCTTAGTTTTGAAATATAAAGGAGATTGACATGGTGAAATATGATGATATTATCAGTGGAATATTCTTTGATCGGTACGAAGCTGGCGCAACTTCTGTTCGATTCGAGCGTAATGACTTGGCAACGAAAGCCCATCAGTTGGAAATTGCTATCCCTAAAAATTTGGGAGATATTATCTACACCTACAAATATCGCAAAAGGTTACCTCAGGAAATAATTAACACCGCACCAGAAAGTTTCTATTGGCGCATAAAAAATGTTGGGATAGCTCAGCACGAATTTGTTCTTACGCAAGGTTCTGAGTTCGTTGAAATTGATACAATGTTGGCAACTATAAAAATCCCAGATGGAACGCCGAGTATAGTGAAAAAATATAGTATTTCAGACGAACAAGCACTGCTGGCAATAGTACGATACAATCGGCTGATTGATATATTTTTGGGCGTTACCTGCTATTCACTTCAAAATCACTTACGCACAACGGTGACAGGAATTGGTCAAGTTGAAACAGATGAAATTTATGTTGGCATTGATAAGGCTGGGCAGCAATATATTATTCCAGTACAAGCCAAAGGCGGTACAGACAAGCTTGGAATTTCACAGATAGAACAAGACCTTGCTTTATGTGCAGAGAAATATCCTGAACTGATTTGTCGCTCTATTGCGTGCCAGTTTGTCACTCGTGATATTGTTGCAATGTTTGAATTTGCGATTGAAGAACAGCGAATCGTAAAAGTAAATGAGCGACATTACAAGATCGTAGAAGCTACTGAAATAAGCGGTGACGATTTGCGAGCATATAGCCTTCATATTTGATGCGCATTAAGCACATTAAAACCAGCTCCGCAGGCGCGCAGCCGATTTTTCTGAAATCGTTCCGGTTTTTTTGGGGCAATGACTGCTCGCGCATTGCTTGTCATTCTGCAAGCAAATTCCGATCGCTCTACACCGATTTTCGCAAGTATACATTCCCATGGACGAACCGCTAAAAGCGGAACAGGCGTGACCGAAATCACGCCTGTTCCCAAAAACTTGAATTTTGCTTTTTGTCTACAATCTGTAAGAGGCCTTTCGGTCTCTTTTTCTTTTGCCCTTACATCGCGAACATCGTCATGCCCTGCAAGCCCTTGATCTTCACGCTGAACGCGCCGCTTCGGGCGGTGAAAATCTGCCCGTCGTCGGAAACGAGCGTCTGCGCGCCGGAGACGTCCGCGCTCGTCAGGTAGACGACGACCTCTCTGGCGCTGCGGTTGATGAGCGTCACGGCGCAGGCGTTTTCGGCTTTTTTGCCGAACGCATCCTTCCCGTTTTCGTTTTTGCGGATCACGCCCAGCACGGCCGAGCAGGGCGCGATATACGCACATTCGCCGGTTTTCAGCACGGGATGGCCGTTTCGCATGGCGGCCATGGCTTTGTAGCGCGCCAGCATATCCTGATCCTCGCGCCCCCACGGATAGGTACGGCGGCAGAACGGATCGGCACAGCCCTCCACGCCCGCCTCGTCGCCGTAGTAGATGCACGGCATGCCCGGCACGCTGAACACAAACCGCAGCATCAGTTGTTCGCGCAGCGCGCCGATCATGCGCTCCTCCTGAGAGAGGCGGTGATCCGCGCGCTGGCTGCGGGGAATATCGCTGCCGTCGTTTCCGGCCAACACGTTGAGAATGCGCGGCCTGTCGTGGCTGCCCATCAGGTTCATCAGCGCGTAGAGGAACGGCTTGGGATAATTCTGCGCCAGCGAGGAAAGCTCCTTGGCGACGGCCGCTGCGTCCTTCTGCGCCATCAGAAACGCGATCAGCGCGTCGCGGAGCGGGTAATTCATCACGCTGTCCAGCGTGTCGCCGAGCACATAAGAGCGCATCTGCCCGTAGGCGACCTTGTGGCTCGCATCCTCCCAGACCTCGCCGAGCACCGCCGCGTCCCTGGATACGTCCTTGACCTGCCTGCGCAGCTCGCGCAGAAACGGCATCGGCAGCTCGTCGGCCACATCCAGCCGCCAGCCGCTCGTGCCCTTTTTGACCCAGTGGCGCACGACGGAATCGTCGTCCTCCAGAATGAAGCGGCGATAATCCTCGTCCATTTCGTTGACGTTCGGCAGGGTTTTGAAGCCCCACCAGCACTCGTAATCGTCCGGCCAACGGCGGAAGGTGAACCATTTGTAATACGGCGAATCGGGGTCGCGATACGCGCCGACGTGCTCGCCGTAGGTGCCGCGGCGGTTGAAATACAGGCTGTCGTCGCCGACATGGGAAAACACGCCGTCGAGCATCACGCGCATGCCCAGCGCCTCGGCCTCTTTGCACAGGCGCGCCAGCGCCTGCTCGTCGCCGAACATCGGATCGACCCTGCGATAGTCGCTCGTGTCGTATTTGTGGTTGGTGCGCGCGCAGAAAATCGGGTTGAAGTACAGCACGCTCACGCCGAGCTGCTTGAGGTACGACAGCTTCTGCCGCACGCCCTCCAAATTGCCGCCGAAGAAATCGTTGGCAAAGTTGTCGCCGTTTTCGGCGATGTTGAGGAAGGGCATTTCATTCCAATCCTCGTGCAGGATGATATTCTGCCCGTCCTTGGCGTGCATGAGCGCGTCCGTGCCTTCGCCATGGCAGAAGCGATCCACCATGATCTGATACATGACGCCATCGCGCATCCACGCGGGGGTGTCGTAGGCCGCATCGTAAACGGTGAGCTGGAAGCTCTCCTCGCTCCCCATCACGCCCTCGCCGCAGCCGGTGTGATCCCCCGGCGCGCCGAGCACCACATGCTCTCCCTTGTATTCGCACTCGAACCGATACCAGAGCAGCCGGGGCTTATCGCCCACGCCGATCTGCACCTCATAGATCATTCTGCCGTCCTTCAATCCCAGCGGGCGCATGGGATAACGGCGCTCATCGCCATTCCAGACACGCAAAAAAAGCTCAACCGGCGCCTGTTCATCTTCCACCGTCAGACGCAGCCGAACCTGTCCGCCCGTCGCCACCGCGCCCTGCGGCTTGCGATCAAACGAGTTGAGGGTATGATGCTTCAAAACCATGCTCTCGAAACACTCCGTCTTTTCAAAGTTCTGCCCCGCCGTTCCGCGCGGGGGCTTTCTGCGCTCCATTGTAACGTACTTGCCCCGCGCCTGTCAAGCGGCTTTGCGCCGCCCGCCGCGGCGGAAAGAATTCGGTGGAAAGAGTTCACATTTTTGTTTCATTTTCATTGCTTCCCTGCTACATCCGCGCGCTATAATATTCTCCACGCAAGGCTGGAAAGGGGGCGCGCCGCATGGCGAAGCGAATTTTTTCTCTGACGGCGGTTTGTCTCCTAGGTTTCATGCTGCTGCCCGCCGGAAACAAATCGACGCAGACGCTCTCCGCGCCCGACGCGCCGGCGCGCGAGGCGACGAGCGGCGAGGTGCCGGACGAGCGCCTGCTCTTTCCTGAATTGACCGATTCGGACATTTCGGAAATTCACATCCGCGCCGGGGACGACTGCGCGTTTGATTTCAGCCTGCGCGGCGAGCTGAGCGTCAACGGGCAGAAAGCCGACGGCGAGGTTTTTTCCACGCTGCTCGACCAGCTGACGGCGGATTGCTTTGTCCCCTGCGAGGATTTTGAGCCGCGCGGCGAGCCGCTGCTGACGGTGACGGTCTCCACCGATACGCAGGATTTTTCCGCCCGTTTTTATCAGGACAGCGAAGACGGCAAATACGCCTACGTCGTCGCCGGGGCTGACAAGGAGCGCTGCTTAAAGACGGACGCATGGCGCGTGGGCACGCTGCTGCTGACGTGCGAGGGCACGCGCATTTTCGACGCCAGCGGACAGGAAACGCCCGTGGATTAGCCCTTCAGCCATTCTTCCCAGATTTCCGGGCAGTATCCGACGGTGGCGCGGCGGCCGTCGCGGACGATGGGCAGCCGAAGGAGCTGCGGTTTTTCCATCAGCCCCGCGAGAATCGAATCGCGGTTTTGGGTGTAGGCGATCACGCTTTCGCGATACGCCTTGCTCTCCTTGTCGCAGAGCGCGTCCAGCCCGACCGCGGCGGCGACGCTCTCCAGCTCCCGCCTGCCGATGCCGTATTTGAGCACGTCCACGCGCTGATACGCGACGCGGCGCTCCTTAAAAAAGCGCTCGGCCTTCTGGGTGTCAAAGCCTTTTCCGCAATAAATCTGATAAGCCATCTTGATTCCTCCGTTCTTTTCCTTATAATAGAGCATGACGGCTGATTCCGTCAAGCCGATAAGCAATGGGGAAAACCACGGAGGTTTTGCATATGAAGAAAAAAATCGCGCTCGTCACCGGCGCATCCGGCGGCATTGGCGGCGCGTGCGCCGAAAAGCTGGCGCGGGAGGGCTACACGGTTCTGGTTCACGGCTGCCGCGGGCTTCGGCAGGCCGAGGCGCTGGCCGACCGCCTCTGCGCGGAAGGGCACGACGCGCACGCGGTCTTCTGCGATCTGGCCGACAGCGAGAGCGTGCAGGCGATGTGCCGAGACGTGCTCGCGCTGTATCACCGCGTCGATGCGCTGGCGCTCTGCGCGGGCATATCGCACACCGGGCTTCTGTGCGACATGACGGACGCGCAGTGGCGCGCGGTGATGGATGTGAACGTCTCCGGCATGTTTTACCTCATCCGCGCGCTTGCGCCGGGCATGGTCTCCCGAAACGAGGGCGCGATTGTGACGGTTTCCAGCATGTGGGGGCGCGTCGGCGCATCGTGCGAGGTCGCGTATTCCGCCAGCAAGGCCGCCGTGATCGGCCTGACCCGCGCGCTGGCCAAGGAGCTGGGGCCCAGCGGCGTGCGCGTCAACTGCATCGCCCCCGGCGTGATCGACACGCGCATGATGGATGAGCACAGCGACGAAACCAAGGCCGCGCTGGCGGAGGAAACGCCGCTTTGCCGCCTCGGCACGCCGCAGGACGTGGCGCAGGCCTGCGCGTTTCTGCTCTCGGACGCGGCCTCCTTCATCACCGGGCAGGTACTCGGCGTGGACGGCGGCTACATTTAACAAATTTTTTTCAAACTTTTTCCGACAGGATTTCACACAAAAATGACGGAATCCGCCCATCTGCGCACGAAAATTGTGGTCAGTTATCGACAGCGACCACATCATATTGTGGATAACCCGCGATGAACCGGCAGAGCAGGCGGATGAAAGCTGCATTTTCTTTCTTTTCGCCGCCTGCCAAAAAAGCCTTGAAAACAGGGCTTTTTTTTGATATGATAGGAAAGCTGTCATAAGAAGTTATCCACAGGTGGAGTCTATCTTTCCACAAGCTGTGGAAAGTATTGTGGATATCCACAGTATATCCACAGGGATATGTGTACAGATTGTGGGAAAGCGGCCGTCACGCGCCGCAGAAGATACGGAGGTTTCCGCCATGGATCATATCGAATTATGGGATAAGGCCAAGGCACTGATGCGCGAGGAGCTGGCCAACGTTTCCTATACCACATGGATCGAGCAGCCGCTCAAGCCCGTGTATGTGGTGGACGACAAGCTCGCGCTGGAGGTCATCAGCGATTTCAACGAGAAGACCATCCGCGCGCGCTATCTGCCGATGATCACCGAAGCGGTGAGCCAGGCCGCCGGGCGCGAAATGACCATCGAGCTGATGAGCGTCAAAGAGCGCATCGAGTGGCAGGAGCGCCAGAAGAAGGAAGACGCCCCGGCGATGCAGGGCATCAACATGTTCAACCCGAAATCGACGTTTGACACGTTCGTTGTCGGCTCGTCCAACCGCTTCGCGCATGCCGCCGCGCTGGCCGTCGCCGAGCAGCCGGGCATGGCCTATAACCCGCTGTTCCTCTACGGCGGCGTCGGCCTGGGCAAGACGCACCTGATGCACGCCATCGGCCACTTCATTCAGGATCATTTCCCGAACATGCGCATGCTCTATCTGCCCAGCGAGATGTTCACCAACGAGCTGGTCGCCGCCATCAAGAACAACAAGAACGTGGAATTTCGCAACCGCTTCCGCAACGTCGATGTGCTGATGCTGGACGACATTCAGTTTATCGCCGGCCGCGATTCCACGCAGGAGGAGTTTTTCCACACCTTCAACGCCCTGCACAGCGCGGGCAAGCAGATCATCATCTCCTCCGATAAGCCGCCGCGCGAAATCGCCCGTCTGGAAGAGCGCCTGCGCAGCCGCTTCGAGTGGGGCCTGATTGCCGACATTCAGAAGCCGGATTTCGATACCCGAATCGCCATCCTGCGCAAGAAGGCCGAAAACGAGGGCATTGAAATCAGCGACGAGATGCTGGAGCTCATCGCCGGACGCATCGAGAGCAACATCCGCGAGCTGGAAGGCTCGCTGACCCGCGTCAACGCCTACGCCAAGCTGAACCACTGCGAAATCAACGAGGAGGTCATCTCCCACGCGCTGCACGACATCGCCGTCGTGCGCGACCCCAAGCGCATCACGCCGGAGCTGATTATCGACTGCGTGGCCGATTATTACAGCCTGAGCGCGGATATGCTGCGCGGCGATTCCCGCAAGAAGGAAATCGCGCTGGCGCGCCACGTCGCCGTCTATCTGACGCGCGAGATGACCGGGCTGAGCCTGCCGCGCATCGGCGACGCTTTCGGCCGCGATCACTCGACGATCATCAATTCCTGCGACAAGGTGACCAAGATGCTCGACACCTCTTCGGATATGAAGAGCTCGATTGCCGATCTGAAAAAGATCATCACCGAGAAATAAATACGTTGGGGCTCTGCCCCAACCCCGGCAGAAAACTGAGTTTTCTGCGCCTTCCAACCGACGCTGTTTTGCAGCGTCGGTTTTTTTCCACAGTTTATCCTTGAATGTTGAAAACTTTTCCGTTTGCTCATTTCTTGGTTTGATTTTTTTTCAGTAAATGAGCAAATCCGAATTTTGCGCAAATTCTTATAACGAGCGCGCAATGCGCGCCCCTACAACGATGCGAAAAAAGCAGCCGCGTACCCGTAGGGGCGCGCATCGCGCGCCCGCGTTTTGTGCAGAATTTGATTTTTGCTCAATTATTGTTTTTTTCAAAAAACTTCAAAACCCCGTTGACAAACCGTTTTTCGCGTGGTATACTTCATCACATTAAAGCGCTAACACATTAAAGTAAACAGCCGGCAAATCCACGCCGGTCATTCGGAAAGGAGCAACCCCTTATGAAAAAGATGCTTGCCGCTCTGCTGGCCGCCGTCCTCACCCTCTGCTTCGCCGCCGCGCTGGCGGAAGATACCGGCCTTGCGGATGTCAAGGCGAAGGGCACCCTCGTGATGGGCTTTGACGAGGAATACCCGCCGATGGGTTTCGTCGATGAAAACGGCGAATATGTCGGCTTTGATATCGATCTGGCGAAGGAAGTCACCAGCCGTCTGGGCGTGGAGCTCGTTCTTCAGCCGATCGCGTGGGATTCCAAGGAGCTGGAGCTTTCCGGCAAAAACATCGACTGCCTCTGGTCCGGCCTGACGATAACGCCGGAACGCATCGAGCAGATGACCTTCTCCATTCCGTATCTGGCCAACGAGCAGATTCTCGTCGTGCGCACGGATTCCGGCATCGCCTCCAAAGCGGATCTGACCGGCAAGGTGCTCGGCACGCAGGCGGGTTCCAGCTCGGTGGATGTGCTGAACGCCAATCCCGATCTGCTGGCCGCCATCGGCGAGCCGCAGCTGTATGACGATTTCGTCACCGCGCTGATGGATCTCAAGCTTGGCGGCATCGACGTGCTGCTGATCGACTCTGTTGTCGGCAACTATTACATCGCCCAGCAGGATGACCCGACGATGTTCACCGTTCTGCCTGAGGTGCTGGAAGCCGAGGAATACGGCATTGCC
>OLOX01003936.1_pt1 | contig 10671 bp, 9 predicted proteins | sample 1672091 | NCBI WGS metagenome assembly OLOX01 (sample SAMEA3136644, study PRJEB25190) | human gut metagenome | reverse complement strand
CACAGGAGGAGTAAGCCTTCATGATGCCGATGGAGAGGTTCAGCTTGTGGCCCGGGATGCCCGCACCGATGGGTGCATAGGCGGACACGGTGTTGGAGGAAGATGTGTAAGGATAGATGCCGAAGTCGATGTCGCGCAGCGCGCCGAGCTGCGCCTCAAACATGATGTTCTTGCCCGCGGCCTGCGCGTCATACATGTACTTCGTCGTGTTGCAGATATAGGGCGCGAGCTTTTCGCCGAACTCCTTGCACCAGGCAAGCATATCGGACAGCTTGTAGGGGTCTGCGCCGTAGACGTTCTGAATCGTAAGGTTCTTCCATTCGAGGATAGAGGCAAGGCGCTTTTCCAGATACTCGGGGTACAGTAACTCGCCGACCATGATGGTCTTCTTCTGGTACTTGTCGGAGTAGACCGGCGCAATGCCGCGCAGCGTCGAGCCGTACTTCTTGTCCTTGAGTCTGGCTTCCTCCAGACCGTCGAGCGCGCGGTGATAGGGGAAGACGATGGTCGCGCGGTCGGAAATCTTGAAGTTTTCCGGCGTGATGGGAACGCCCGCGTCCTTGAGCGCGGACATTTCCTTCCAGAGGTCCTCAATGTCGACGACGACGCCGTTGCCCAGCACGTTCACGACGCCGGGCAGGCAGATGCCGGACGGAATCAGATGCAGGGCAAACTTGCCGTATTCGTTCACAATGGTGTGACCGGCGTTGTTGCCGCCCTGATAGCGGCAGACGATGTCGTATTCTCTTGCGATGAGGTCGACCATACGGCCCTTGCCCTCGTCGCCCCAGTTGATACCGGTAATTGCAGTAAGCATGAAAAATAACCTCGCTTTGGCAAAATGTACAGCCTTTTCCGTTCAGTCTGCCGGGTGGCTGACTGATTTCTTGTAGCCGGGATTCGCCGCCAGCTATATTATAGCAAACCCGCTTGCAAATTCCAATACCCCGGCACAATTTTGTGCAAACCACACAGCCCCGCGCCAGCCGGGCCGCCACTTTGAACAGGGGATCAGTGGCGCACCTGCAGCTTGCGGCGGGTGCCGTCCGGCTCAATCACCGTGGTGTGCTCCAGCTGGTCAATCATGGATGCGCGGATATCGGCCAGGTATTCCTGCCGCAGGGCGTCACGCTCCGCCAGTTCGGCTTCCGTCAGGCCAGAAGTTTTTGCTTTATGAGCCAGCGCATTGATGCGCGCGATTTTTTCTTTTTCCATAGGGTTCTCTTCCTTTCCTTATATAAGGATATCCGGGCAGCAGGTCTGCCGCCCATGGCAGAGCATTGGGTGCTCTGCCACGGGTATTATAACACACCCGCTTCCCTTTTGTGAATGCAGGGCTGTACTTTTTGCAAAAAAGCTGTATAATAGAAAAGTATCCGCTTTTGACGGGGGTATTTTTCCCTGCTGCGGTACGCGATGTATTTTTTCAAAAAAGACAGGAGACAACCCATGAAAAACACCAACCTGACCCGCGCTGCTGCCAGCCTGCTGGCATGCGGCATGGTTTTTGGCCTGACTGCCTGCAGTTCCAGTGCATCCTCCAGCGAAGCAACCGCCGAGAGCGCAGCTTCCAGCGAAGCTGCCAGTGAAAGCACTGTTCCTGACGACGCTACCGCAGAAAGCGCCGCCGATGATTATTCTTATCTGGCTGATTTTTCTTTCAGTGATGCCTATGACGAGAACGGCTACCTGAAAGGCATCACCGCGCTGGATTACGTCACGCTGCCGGATACTGAGAGCTTTACCCTTTCGGACGATGCCACCACCGTGAGCGACAGTGATATTGACGATTACATTTCCAACAACATTCTTTCCAACTATAAGACCACCAACGAGATCACCAACCGCGCCGCCGAAAACGGTGACACTGTGAACATTGACTTTGCCGGTTCCATTGACGGCGTTGCCTTTGACGGCGGCACCGGCAGCGATTATGATCTGACCCTGGGCAGCGGCACCTTTATTGACGGCTTCGAGGATCAGATCGTTGGCCACATGCCCGGCGAAACCTTTGATGTGAATGTCACCTTCCCGGATGACTACCAGGCCACCAACCTGGCCGGCAAGGACGCAGTGTTCGCCACCACGCTGAACTACATCAACGAGGATGTGACCCCCGACCTGACTGATGATTGGGTCAGCAGCAACCTGGCCGAGTCCATGGGCATGAACAATGTGGCTGAGCTGAAAACTTTTGTCAGCAACAGCCTGCTGTTCAATCAGGAAGCCAATGAGCTGTACGGCCAGCTGTACGATGCTGCCGAAGTCAATACCGATACCCTGCCCGAAGATGTGCAGCAGTATTTCACCAATACCGTGCTGTACCAGCCGTACCTGTACGCCCAGATGCGCGGCGTTTCGCTGGAGACCATGCTGAGCCAGGCCGGTTACAGCAGTGTGGATGAATACCTGGAAAACAGCGAAAGCTCCAAGCAGAGCATGATCAAGCAGATCCTGATCATGCAGGCTTTGGCGGAGAAGAACAACATTGTATGCGATACCGACATTCTGAACGCTGAGTTCTCCCGCTACTTTGGCTCCACCGATATGACCAGCTATGTGAACGCTTACGGCGAAAACTACGTGAAAACCAACATTCTGCATGACATTGTGATGCAGAACCAGATCGACAACGTTGCCTAAGCTGCTCAAGCTGTTTGGCTGCCCCCTGACCATTAAGTTTTAACCGTACCACCCGCGCCCGCTTGACAAAGCCGTGTGCGGGTGGTATATTAGGGCCATAATATTTAGACGTTTATCTAAATATATAATTCTTGTGATTTTCTGAAAGGGTATATGTTATGAGCACGATAATTTCTTTGCAGACCATTTTGTGGAGCGCCTTGGCCGCCGCAGCCGGTATCGGGCTGCCGGTTCTGGTTTTTTTGGTATGGAAGTTCAAATTCTGCCGGGGTGCAAAGCTGTTTCCTGCTGTTGTCGGCGCGGTGACCTTCGTTGTTTTCGCCCAGGTACTGGAAGGTGTGCCCAAGGCCATTTTCTTTGGCGGCGGCACCGGCGTTTCGCAGTATGTGCTGACCCATGCGTGGGCTTACACCCTGATCGGCTGCCTGCTGGCGGGCGTGTTTGAGGAAGTCGGGCGCTATCTTGCGTTTCGCTTTCTGCTCAAGCGCTATACCAACCGGCGGGACGCCGTAACCTATGGCATCGGCCACGGCGGGATCGAGGCAATCCTGGTTCTGGGGCTCACCGCCATCAATAATATTGCGATTGCGCAGCTTGTCAACAGCGGCAGCATTGAAACCATAACCAATGGGCTGACCGGCGCGCAGCTGGACCAGGTACAGGCACAGATCGCCGCCGTTGCCAGCTTTGGGGCCGCCAACCTGCTGCTGGGGCTGGCTGAACGCGCGATTGCCATGACGCTGCACATTTCCCTCTCGGTGGTTGTATTCCGGGCTGTCCGGCAGCGCAAGGCCGGGTATCTGGGATTGGCGGTGGCGCTGCATGCGCTGTTCGATGTTCCCGCCGCTTTATTCCAGTGCGGCGTGCTGCACAGTACCTGGCTGGTGGAAGCACTGCTGCTGGTACTCTGCCTGGGCTGCGCGGCTTACGCCAAAAAGCAGTATTGTGCATTGCAAGAACCGGAACAGCAGACGTTATCCGATAAGGAGGAAAGCTGACCTATGGTAGGCGATGCGTTTAAGGCTTTGGGGGACCCCACCCGGCGGCGCATCCTGGAACTGTTGAGCGAAGGCGAGATGAGTGCCGGTGATATTGCTGCGCACTTTGATATGGCAAAGCCATCCGTAAGCCACCACCTGAACATTTTGAAAAATGCCGGGCTGGTAACGGATGAGCGCCGCGGCCAGAACATTGTGTACTGCCTGAACCTGACCGTGTTTCAGGAAGCTGTTAAGTGGTTTTTCGATTTTGGCTTTGTGAAAGGTGAACCTGATGATGAAACGAAATAAACTGTTTTGGGGGCTGCTGATTTTTTGCGCTATCAACTTTGCGGCGCACCTCTGCTTTTATGGCTCCCTGCCGGATGTTGTGCCCACCCACTGGGGCGCGGATGGCCAGGCCAACGGCTGGGGGCCAAAATCCACTGTGCTGATTATGGCAGCCCTGCCCGCCCTGATGCTGATTTTGATGGCAGCGCTGCCCCACATTGACCCCAAGCACCAGAATTATGAAAAGTTCAAGGGCGTCTGGAACGCCTCCCTCACTGCCCTTACAATATTTATGTCAGCTATGAGCTGGTTTTCGGAGCTGAGCGTGTTCGGCTTGATTCCGGAGGGCAGCAGCCTGGTCGGTATTCTGGTCTGCGGCGGCTGCGGGGTGCTGTTCATCTTTTTGGGCAACTATATGCCGCGCATCAAGCAGAACTATATGTTCGGCTGCAAAACGCCCTGGGCGCTGAATAACGAACACAACTGGAACCGCACCCAGCGCATGGGCGGCATTGTGTTTGTTGTTATGGGTGCTGCTTTGATTGTAATTTCACTGCTGGCCACCATTTTGGGCGATGTCGCCACCATGATCCTGCTGCTGGCCGTTGTCTTTGGCGGCTCCGCCTGGATCTACCTCTACTCCTACCTCGTCTACATCGGCAAAATGAAGTAAGTAAACAGCGCCCACCCGGAGCGCACTCTTTATCCTGCATCGCGCCTAATATCCAAAAAAGGCGCGCAGCGCCCACCACCATTCTTCTTTATTATTTATTCTTTATTCATTACAAAATGCTCCCCTCTCCATGCAGTTCTCTTATGCACAGGGCGGGGAGCGTTTTATTTTTATTCCTGGGTTTTCTTTCCAGCACGTTCCGTTTTCATGCGGATGCGCTCGCGCTGGGATTTTTCCAGTTTTTTATAGCGGGCATAGCTTTCGGGGCGCACGGTCTCAATGCAGCGGGCAAAGTTCCAATGCAGGCCGTCGCGGCGGTTCAGCTTAAAGCGCAGGAACCACGGGCCGTGGTCCGGGCAGGTGGCTTCGGTATAATAACCGGTGTTGCCGCGCTTGAGCCAGATATCGTTCAGCACCAGCGGCTTGCCGCAGAACGGGCAGCCCACCTGATACAGCGCAGGGTCATTTTTGTAGGCATCGTGGTCCAGGCGGTCAAAGTAGGTTTGGATATCGTACGTTTCGGTATCGGTATTGTTCAGCAGGGCGGCTGTCAACTGGGCGGCGGGGTCCGGGTATTCGGCAATGCCCTGGGCCAGCGGCAGGCGGCGGCAGATTTTTGTGGTGTACAGGGCATCGTCCAGCGCATTGTGGAAATCGCCGTCACGCTCAATGCCAAGGCGGTCCACCACGCTTTCCAGCGTCAGGCCCTCGCCTTCCCCGCGGGGGAAATTTTTCAAAAAGATCTGCTGCAGGTCATACCAGCGGCTGGGCCAGCTTTCGTCCATATTATAAAGGAACAGGTTCTGTTTCAGCACCGGCACATCGTCCAGGCCCCACTCGGCAAATTCGGCGTCGGGGCCGGCCCATTCCTGGAACCGCCGCAGGCCTTCGGCAATGGGCACCCCGGCTTCCAGATCGCCCTGGCTCAGGCCAGTCACCTCCGCAATGCGCCAATGTAGCTTGCGGAAAATGCGGGGGCGCAGGGTCATCTCAAAGGTATCCAGTACATCGCCATTCTCGTCCACCCGCACTGCACCGATCTGGATGATCTCACCCCGCAGGGTCAGCTCCGCCCCATGATAATTAAAGGTTTTGGGCGCATTGCCCATGTTCCATTCCAAGTCAAAAACGATCAGGTTCACTGCGGGTCCTCCAAGATGAATTTTTCAACGGCCAGCCCTACCCCGTCATGCTCATTATCTGCGGTGACGTATTTGGCTGCCTGTTTTACTTCCGGCACAGCATTGCCCATGGCAACGCCCATGCCCGCATAGCGGATCATGGGCAGGTCGTTCCAGCCATCGCCGCAGGCCATCAGGTTTTCGGGGCCAAGGCCCATATTTTTCAGCAGCAGCGCCAGCGAGGCGGATTTTTCCACCCCCAGGGGCATCGTTTCAATAAAGAACGGCGCCGAGCGGTAGATGGAAAGCTTGCCCGCAAACTTTTGCTGCATCAGCTCCTCCACATGGGGCATATCCACAGGGTCGCCAACCAGCAGCAGCTTGTTGATGGGCCACTGGATCTCGGCGGGCAGGTTTTCCACCTGGCGGGCCGGGATTTTGTTGATGCGGGCTTCCTCGCCAACATAGGGGTTGGCGGAATCCTCGGTCACAATGCCTTTGGCATCATAGGTCAGCGGCATCACGTTCCAGTAGCGGGCAAAGGTGCACACCGGGTCGATCAGCTCCGGCGGGAACTCATGCTGCACCAGCGTTTCGCCGGTTTTGCAGTCAATGATCTTACCGCCGTTATAGCTCAGGATGCAGCCGCCGCGGCGATCCAGCTCCAGCTCTTTGGCAAGCGGCTCAATGCCCACGGTGGGGCGGCCGCTGGCCAGCACAATGCGCACGCCGCGGTCCGCCGCTGCCTGCAGGGCAGCTTTGGTGCGTGGGGTAATGACTTTGGCATTGTTGGTCAGTGTGCCATCCAAATCCAGTGCCAGAACTTTGTATTGCATAATATCCCCTGTTTCTTTGTTTTTTCGTCTTTTTATTTTACCCTATCAGCCGCCATTGCGCAAGGGGGCGGTAAAGATTCCGGTTGTTTCTGCCTGCATTGCTCTTTGGAGCGCAGCAGGGCTGATTTTGCGGTGCAGCACACCCATTTTTGTGGCAAAACCCGGAAAATGACCGGGATTTTAACGGTTAGCAATAACTAACGCATTGACAACAAATTTTCCGCATGGTACACTATTCAGGCAATAAGGGAGTAGTCGGCGCGGCACTGGGCAAGAGCAGCCGTGCAGTTTTGCCAACACAATGAGCTAACAGCAAAGGCTCTGGCACTACTTGAAATGACGAGACTTATCCGCACAGGGTTCACCTGCATGCTGTGTGCAGGTGCTGGGCGGATAGGTCTTTTTTGTTTGCCCGGCTCTGCCCTTGGATCTGATTTGGAGGTATTGGGGTATGAGTTTGTTTGACTTGATCATGATCGGCATCAGCCTTTCGATGGATGCGTTTGCGGTTTCCATCTGCAAGGGGCTTTCGGTGCGCAAAGTACAGCTGTCCCACGTGCTGATCTGCGGTGCCTGGTTCGGCGCGTTCCAGGCCATTATGCCGTCCTTTGGCTACTTCCTCGGTTCCCGGTTCGAGCACCTGCTCAACAGCGTTGGCCCTTGGGTTGCCTTTATCCTGCTGGCTGTAATCGGCGTAAACATGGTGCGGGAAAGCTTTGGCGGCGATGAAACTGTGGACAACGATTTTTCCGCCAAAGCCATGCTGCCGCTGGCCGTTGCAACCTCCATTGACGCCTTTGCCGTTGGCGTTGGCTTTGCCGCAATGGAAGCCAACATTGTGGTTGCTGCCCTGCTGATCGGCTGCACCACCTTTACCCTGTCTGCTGTCGGCGTTAAGGTTGGTGCCGTGTTTGGCGATAAGTACCGCGCCGTTTCGGAGCGCATTGGCGGCCTTGTGCTGATTTTGATCGGCCTGAAAACCTTGATCCAGAGCTTCCTGTAAAATTTGGCTTTCTCTTATTTCCGTTATTCTGATAAAACAGCTGCCCGCATCCTTTCCGGTTTTTGGCCGGAGTGATACGGGCAGTTTTCTTTGGGATTGATCCTGCACAAAAAAGGTCCCGCCCGGCAGCGAGGGGTGCTGCGGGCGGGACTTATTTTTTATCAGGGGGTATTCTGACGCTTTAAAATAAATTACTTTCTGCTGTGCTTTTTGCGGGAGTTTTTGCCCTTTACAGCAGGCTTAGCAGCCTCAACAACCGGCTTTGCAGCTTCCACAACGGTCTTAACGGCTTCGTCAGCGGCCTTAGCAGCAGCCTTGACAGCAGGCTTCTCGGCAACTTCCTTCACGGCCTTGTCGGCAGCTTCCACAGCAGCCTTGACAGCGGGCTTTTCGGCAACTTCTTTGACAGCCTTCACAGCTTCATCGGCAGCGGCCTTAACGGCGGGCTTTTCAGCAACTTCCTTGACAGCGTCGGTGGCCACGGCAGCAACGGCAGTGGCAGCCTCGGCTGCCTTCTTTGCGGTGGTCACAGCAGCCTCGGCAGCCTTTTTGGTGCTGGTCTTGCAGGTGGCCTTCTTGGCGGTCTTAACAACCTCAGCGGCGGTTTCGGCAACCGGCTTATCGGCAGAAGCCTTCACGGCGTCAACAACCTCGGTAGCAACTTCGGCAGCAGCCTTGGCAGCGGCGTCAACGGTCTTGGCAGCGCTTTCAGCGGCAGCCTTCACTTCAGCCTTTGCTTTAGCGGCGGTAGCCTTGGCGCTGGTCTTGGGCTTGCGGGTCACTTCGTTGATGGTCCAGTACTGGTTATCGCCGTTCACATCGGCCCAGATCTGCAGGACTGCACCGTTTTCGGTGTTCATGTTGACCAGGTCCAGGCACTTGCCGGCCAGGTTGGACTTGATCTTTACGCGGCCATCATTGGCGGGCTCCACGATCCACAGCTGGCTGGAAGCGTTAGCGCCTTCCCACTGGTGAACATGGGTGCCATCGGTCACGCCGGAGCAATCCAGGTCCATCATCTTGCCGGTGAAACGGTTCTTGATGCGGTACACGCCCTCACCGGCGCGCACAAAGCTCCACTGCTGCCATTCGGCGTTGGCATTATCCCACAGCTGGATCTGAGCGCCGTTCTCGGTGTTGTAATCCTTTACTTCAACAACCTTGCCGTTTGCAGCGGCGATGGTATAAAACTTATCCTCAGTAATAACGGTCTGAGCAATTTTCTTGGTAGCCATGTATAAGCTCTCCTCTCAGTTTATCGTGTTGGTTGGTCAGTTTTGTACGCCTGCGGCTGGCAGTGTTCTGCGCAGCCCCCCTCCAAAGCGTCATCTATATAAAAAGGAGTGCTGTGTTGGTTCAGCCTCCTTGTGTTCCCCTCTATTATAGCCAATTATTCCCACATCGTCAAGTTTTGTGCGGCGTGACGGCATTTTACACAAAAACGCCGGGAAGGGTGGAATCCTTCCCGGTATTTTTATGGGGATTTTCCGTTTTTATGCCGATTGCGCTTTTGTTGCGCACTTATCCGGAAGAAAGGCTATTTCAGGAGTTTTCCGCAAAATTGCCGGTGTACAGGCGGTAGTAACGGCCCTTTTGGGCAATCAGCTCATCGTGGGTGCCGCGCTCAATAATGCGGCCCTGTTCCAGCACCATGATGCAGTCCGAGTTGCGCACGGTGGAAAGGCGGTGGGCGATAACAAAGGTGGTGCGGCCATACATCAGGCCGTCCATGCCCTGCTGCACCAGGCGCTCGGTGCGGGTATCAATGCTGGAGGTTGCTTCGTCCAGGATCAGTACCGGCGGGTCCGCAACAGCGGCACGGGCAATGGCAAGCAGCTGGCGCTGGCCCTGGCTCAGGTTGGTGCCGTCGCCGGTCAGCGTGGTGTTATAGCCATCCGGCAGGTGGCGGATGAACTCATCGGCGTTGGCCAGCTTGGCGGCGGCGCGGCATTCCTCGTCCGTTGCATCCAGGCGGCCATAGCGGATGTTGTCCATAACCGTACCGGTAAACAGGTGGGTATCCTGCAGAACAATGCCTAAGGATGCGCGCAGGTCGTCTTTATGAATATGGGTCACATCAATGCCGTCATACTCAATGGTGCCCTTCTGGATATCATAGAAGCGATTGATGAGGTTGGTGATGGTGGTTTTACCTGCGCCGGTGGAACCGACGAAGGCGATCTTCTGGCCCGGACGGCCATACAGGTTGATATCATGCAGGACGATCTTGCCCGGATCATAGCCAAAGTCTACATCCTTAAAGACGATATCTCCCTTCAGTTCACGGTAGTCTGCGCTGCCATCGGCGTTCACACGCTTCCAGGCCCACAGGTTGGTGCGCTCCTTGGTTTCGGTCACAGAATCATCCGGCAGGCGTTTGGCGTTGACCAGCATGACCTTGCCCTCGTCCACTTCCGGCTTTTCGTCCAGCAGGTCAAAGATACGCTGGCCGCCGGCCAGAGCCATGATGATAGCGTTGAACTGCATGGAGATCTGGCTGATGGGCATGTTCAGGGTGCGGTTGAAGGTCAAAAAGCTGGCCAGCTTGCCCAGGGTCAGGCCTGTCATGCCAGACAGAGCCAGCGCACCGCCGATCATTGCACAGAACACATAGGAAAGGTTGCCCAGCTGGGTGTTAGCCGGACCGCCGAGGTTGGAGTAACGGTTGGCCTTATCCGCGCTTTCAAACAGCTGGTCATTGAGCTTATCAAACTGCTCAATGGCTTCTTCCTCGTGGCAGAACACCTTAACGACTTTCTGGCCGTTCATCATCTCTTCAATGTAGCCGTTCACCGCACCAATATCACGCTGCTGGGAAACAAAGTACTTGGAAGAGTTGGTGGTAAGATACTTGGTGACCAGCAGCATAATCCCGACCATGACCAGGGTGAGCACCGTCAGCGGCACGCTGAGTACAACCATGGAAACCAGCACGCTGACAACAGTAATAGCGCTGTTCAGCAGCTGCGGCATGCTCTGGCTGATCATCTGGCGCAGGGTATCAATATCGTTGGTATACAGCGACATGATATCGCCGTGGGCGTTGCGGTCAAAGTATTTGATGGGCAGCGTCTGCATATGGGTAAACATTTCATCGCGCAGGTGCTTCAGGGTGCCCTGGGTAACG
>OLOX01003935.1_pt1 | contig 10673 bp, 11 predicted proteins | sample 1672091 | NCBI WGS metagenome assembly OLOX01 (sample SAMEA3136644, study PRJEB25190) | human gut metagenome | reverse complement strand
TATAACTATTATACTAAAACATACACTACAATTATGATAAAAGATCTTGTATTAAAAAGCTTTTTTACCAGATTTACTGAATCGTGGAATATTGCTTATAATGACACTATTTCTGAAGCCAAGGCTTTTGAAAAGTTCGTAAATCACACAATTCTTAGTTTAGATGATGTAAGTGCATTTGTTGGAAAATCTGATTTGTTGGATTTTTGTAGTCCAGGAGGTGGAAATGACGCAAAATTAGACGGACGTTGGCATGGAGAAGCTGTGCGGCGAGGGCGGCGTGCTTGAGAAGCTCTATACGCTCAATCCGGATTACATCTCCTGCACCTACGGCGCTGGCGGCACGAACGTCGGCAAGAACCTTGAGGTCCTGAAGAAGATCAAGGCCGACGGCAAGTGCACCCCCGTGACGCACTTCACCTGCGTGGCCAACACCAAGGAAGGCATCAAGGACCAGCTCCAGACCTATCTGGACAACGGTATCGACCACATGCTCGCGCTCCGCGGCGACATCCCCTTTGGCTGGACCGGCACGAACGGCGACCTGCACTATGCCACCGAGCTGGTGAAGTTCGTCCGCAAGGAATTCGGCGACAAGTTCACCATCGCTGTCGCAGGCTCCCCCGAGGGCCACATTGCCTGCCGTTCTCTGGAAGCCGACATCTCCTTCCTGAAGCAGAAGCAGGATGAGGGCGCAGACTACATCATGACCCAGCTCTGCTGGGATATGGACCAGTTCCGTTACTGGATGGACGCCATCCGCGCCGCCGGCATCTGGATGCCGGTCGATGTGGGTATCATGCCTGTCCTCGATGCCGCCGCCACCATCAACATGGCACTCTCCCGCAACGGCTGCGTGATGTCCCGCGACCTGTGCGAGATCATCTCCAAGAACTGGATCTTCCCGAACCCGTTCGACAAGGAGCCGTTCGACGCAGACGTCGCCGGCAAGAAGGAAAGCTTCAAGAAAGCCGGCATCGAATACACCATCAACCAGATCGACGAGTACCGCGCCTGCGGCGTTGACGGCATCCATCTGTACGCGCTCAACAAGTACGATGATGTCGCCTACATCGCCAAGGAAGCCGGTCTGATCGACCTCGTTTAATTGCATCCCGATTCGGCAGGCGGAATTCTATTGAAAAAAATGGATCCCTGTGCTATTCTAGGCTTGTATGCATAGGATGCCGCCGTGAGGGCGGCTTCCCGTGCGCATTCAGAGAGGATACGCTATGACGCATACCATTGCTGTGGCCGGTAAGGGCGGCGTCGGCAAGACGACGACCTGCGGCATGATCATTGACTATCTGTGCAAGCAGAAAAAAGGCCCCATTCTGGTCGTGGACGCCGACGCGAACTCCAACCTCAACGAGGTTCTGGGCGTCGAGGTCGAGACGACACTGGGCGATATCCGCGAGGAAATGGCCCACGCTGAGCAGACGGGCACCGTGCCCGCCAATATGACCAAGGCTGACTATGCCGAGATGAAGTTCAACTCCGCCCTCATTGAAGAGGACGACTATGACATGCTCGTCATGGGCCGGACGCAGGGCAAGGGCTGCTACTGCTTTGTCAACGGCGTTCTCAAAACGCAGATTGACAAATATGTCGGCAATTACCGCTACATGGTGGTGGACAACGAGGCTGGTCTGGAGCATATCAGCCGCGGGACGCTTCCGCATGTTGACACCATGCTTCTTATTTCCGACTGCTCCCGCCGCGGCATTCAGGCCGTAGGCCGCATTGCCGAGATGATCCGAGAGATGGACCTGAAACCCGGCGAAATGAAACTGATCGTCAACCGTGCGCCGAACGGGGTGCTGAACCCCGGCGTCATGGAAGAGATAAAGAAGTACGGCCTCCAGCTGGCAGGCGTTCTTCCGCAGGATGAGACTGTTTACGAGTACGACTGCGAAGGAAAGCCCAGCTCGCAGGTGCCGGACGATACGCCCGTCAAGACTGCGCTTGCCGCCGTCATGCGGGACTTAAAGCTGTAAGCAAAAGACAATATTTTTATAGGGGGATTCACAACTATGCCTTTCGTTCCCAAGAAACAGGCGTTCAATGCGCACATCAATGAAGTTGTGCTGGGCGTTGGCGACAAGGCCACGGCCATCGGCGGTCAGAACGTGCTTCCGTTCCACACGTTTGACGCTGAGATCAAGAACGCACCGAAGATCGGCGTTGAGCTGACCGACCTCGGCATGGCGGAATACACCATGCCCGGCGAGAAGGCCTTCTACGCTGGCTGCACCACCGTGGCCGAAATGGCCAAGCGTGCAGAAACGCTCGAGGGCGCTTCTTTCATCTGCCTGCACCTCGAGGGCGCAGATCCCAACGGTCTGAACAAGTCCGTGGAAGAGTGCGTCCAGCTTGCCAAGGACGTCGCCGACGCGACGACCCTGCCGCTCGTCATCATGGGCTGCAAGAACATTGAAAAGGACACCGAACTGTTCAACAAGATCTCCGAAGCGCTGGCCGGCAAGAACATTCTGGTTCTGTCCGCACGTGATGAGGACTACAAGACCGTTGTTGCTTCCGCCGGTATGGCTTACGGACAGAAGGTCGGCGCGGAATCCGCCGTCGATATCAACCTTGCCAAGCAGCTCAACACCGTCATCACCCAGATGGGCTTCAACGCGCAGTCCATCGTCATGAACGTCGGCTCCGCTGCCGCGGGCTACGGCTATGAGTACGTCGCCTCCACGCTCGACCGCGTGAAGGACGCTGCGCTCAAGCAGGCGGACGCCATGCTCGAAATGCCCATCATGACCCCTGTCTCCGCTGATACCTGGGGTGTCAAGGAATCTGTTATGTCCGAAGAAGACATGCCCGAATGGGGCAGCCAGGAAGAGCGCGGCATCGAGATGGAGATCACGACCGCTGCCGCCGTTCTGGCAGGCGGCTCCGACGCAGTCATTCTGCGCCATCCGGAAGCAGTAAAGACCATCGCCAAGATGATCGACGCGCTGATGTAAGCAGAGAGGGGGAACCATACTATGGCAGTTAAAGGTCTTGACATTTTCAAATTATCTCCGAAGAAAAACTGTAAGGAATGCGGCAGCCCCACCTGCATGGCATTCTGCATGAAGGTCGCACAGGGCGCTGTTCCCATTACCAAGTGCCCGTATATGTCTGAAGAGGCGATCGCACTTCTGTCCGAGGCTACACAGCCGCCCATGAAGACCATCGAGGTCGGCGCGCACAAGCTTGGCGGCGAGACCGTCATGATGCGTCATGAGAAGACCCTCGTCAACCGCAACCTGTTTGCGGCCACGCTGTGCACCTGCATGGACGATGCGACTGTTGAGGCTCGTCTTGAGGGCATCAAGAAGGTCGATTACGAGCGTATCGGCGAACGCGAAATGGTCGAGTGCGTCTTCGTTCACGACGCAGGCGACTGCGCGAAGTTTGTCGAACTGTGCAAAAAGGCAGCCGCTCTGCCCGACCGCACCGTCATCATCGACACCAAGGACGTCGAGACGGCGAAGGCTGCCGTCGAGGCCATCAAGGACAGCAAATGCGAATATCGGCATCTGCGCGGCTGCGGCTGTGCGGGAATTGTCATTATGCTATCGTTTTTTGTGCTGCTCTTGATGGGGCAGCATTTTTTGTATCCGCGCTTGAACGCAACACCGATCCGCCCTTTGAATCATCGGAGGTAAACCATGCCATACACAGCTAACGCAGCAGGAATAAACACCGCGCCGGAGCAGCACGTCGTCTCCGACCGTTCTGCGGATAATTGTTTCTTTTCGCGCGAGAAGATTTCGGAGCTTATTTCCGACAGAGATAATATTGTTATTTTACCCGGCTTTGTTGATGTACATGTACATCTTCGTGAGCCGGGTTTTTCATACAAAGAGACCATTGCCACCGGAACAAAAGCCGGGGCCAGGGGCGGCTACACTGCCATCTGCCCGATGCCAAACCTGAAGCCAGTACCGGATAGCGTAGAGCATTTGCAGCCGGAGCTGGATGCCATTCACAAAGATAGCGTGATACACACTTACCCTTACGGTGCCATCACGGTCGGAGAAAAAGGCGAAGTGCTGGCAGACTTAGAAGAGATAGCTCCCTATGTCATCGCTTTCTCTGACGATGGAAAGGGCGTACAGTCGGAGAGCCTGATGCGCGAGGCGATGGAGCAGTGCAGAAGGCTTGGGAAAATTCTGGCCGCGCACTGCGAGGACAATCGCCTGCTTCGCGGCGGCTATATCCACGACGGCGCATATGCAAAGACCCACAGCCACCGGGGCATTTGCTCCGAGAGCGAGTGGGGCCAGATTGCGCGCGATGTGCGCCTGGCAGAGGAGACAGGCTGTGCATATCATGTGTGTCACGTCTCCACGAAGGAAAGTGTTTCGATCATCCGGGAGGCAAAACGGCGCGGCGTAAATGTAACATGCGAGACAGGGCCGCATTATCTGACCTTTACGGAGGATGATTTGCAGGAGGACGGACGGTTCAAGATGAATCCACCGCTCAGAAGCAGGGAAGACCGCGACGCGCTGATCGAGGGACTTCTGGATGGAACGATTGACATGATTGTGACCGATCACGCGCCACACAGCCGGGAAGAAAAAGCCCGCGGACTGGAAAAAAGCGCGATGGGCGTTGTGGGTCTGGAAACCTCCTTTGCCGCCTGCTACACAAGCTTCGTGAAGCCCGGCGTTCTGCCGCTCGGAAAGCTTATGGATCTGATGCACGACGCGCCGATGCGCCGCTTTGGCTGCGGCACGGAGCTTGCCATCGGGCAGCCGGCAGATCTGACAGTCTTCAACCTGAGCGAGAGTTATGTAGTAGAGCCGGAACAGTTTTTGTCGATGGGTCGGGCAACGCCGTTTGCAGGCGTCACGCTCACCGGCGTATGCAAGATGACAATGATTGATGGAAAGATCGTCTGGAAGGAGGAAACGCTTTGAACGAAGTACGCTTTACACTGACAGAAAACGCGCGGCTTGCGCCGAATGTGTACCGGCTACGTTTGGCAGGGGACGCCTCGGCCATCACCGCGCCAGGACAGTTCCTGGAGCTCAGTATTCCGGGCTTTTTCCTCAGACGGCCGCTTTCCGTCTGCGACTGGGAGGACGGAAGTGTCACAATTTTATACCGCGCGGTCGGAGATGGCACAAGGGCGCTGGCCGAAATGAAGCCTGGTCAGACGATTGATGCGCTGTGCGGCCTTGGAAATGGATTTGACGTGACGGCGTGCGGAGAAAAGACGCTTGTGATCGGAGGAGGCATCGGCGTGCCGCCGATGTATAGCCTTGCAAAGAGACTCCTTGCGGCTGGGAAAACACCGGCTGCAATTCTTGGATTTAATACGGCGAGCGAGATTTTCTACAAAGAAGAATTTGAAGCGCTTGGAATTGAGACGATTCTTGCAACCGCCGATGGAAGCGTGGGTAGCAAAGGCTTTGTAACAGATGCGCTGCCGGAAGCGTTTGACACATTCTGTGCCTGCGGGCCGATGCCGATGCTGCGCGCGCTGTGCGCCAGGACGGAAAAGCCGGGCTTTTTGAGCCTGGAAGCGCGGATGGGCTGCGGCTTTGGCGCGTGCATGGGTTGCACCATTGAGACAGCACATGGGCCGAAACGGGTCTGCAAGGAAGGACCCGTATTCCGAAAGGAGGAACTGATATGGTGAGGGCAGCAGTTTCACTCTGCGGCATTGAGCTCGACAACCCCGTCATTCCGGCCAGCGGAACCTTTGGCTACGGGTACACGTTTGCAGAGCTCTACGATATCGATTGCCTTGGAACCTTTTCCTTTAAAGGAACAACACGCGAGCAGCGCCTTGGAAACGCGCAGCCGCGCATTGCAGAGGCGCCCGGCGGTATGCTCAACGCCGTGGGCCTGCAAAACCCGGGTGTGGACGCGGTGATAGCAGAAGAGCTTCCGCGGCTCAAGCAGGTTTTTCACAAGCCAGTCATGGCGAATGTGAGCGGGTTTTCGATTGAAGAGTACGTTGAGGTCTGCCGGAAGCTTGACGCATGCGAGCAGGTTGGCTGGCTGGAAGTGAATATTTCCTGCCCGAACGTCCACGGCGGTGGCCTCGCCTTCGGAACGGATCCGAAAGCTGCTGCAAGCGTCACAAGGGCAGTAAAGGCTGCGGTCAAAAAGCCCGTTATTGTGAAGCTTTCTCCGAATGTCACAAGCATTGCGGATATCGCCAGGGCGTGCGAAGACGCGGGCGCGGACGCGGTGAGCTTAATCAACACGGTGCTTGGCATGCGCATCGACCTGCGCGCGAAGCGGCCGCTGCTGGCAAACAAAACGGGCGGCATGTCCGGTCCAGCAATTTTTCCGCTTGCCGTGCGGATGGTCTGGCAGGTCTATGAGGCGGTCAGAATTCCGATCATCGGCATGGGCGGCGTGACGCGCGCGGAAGATGTGCTGGAGCTGATGCTGGCCGGAGCAACGGCGGTGGAGGTCGGCGCGGCAAACTTGGTGAATCCCTATGCCTGCCGCGATATTGTCCGGGATCTTCCGCAGGCAATGCAGAACTACAACATACAGAATCTGAAAGATATCATAGGAGGCGCACACCATGGGTAAAGACGTAATCATCGCTCTGGATTTTGACAGCCGCGAAAAGACGCTGGCCTTTCTCGATCAGTTCACAGACCGCAAGCCGTTTGTGAAAATCGGCATGGAGCTGTTCTATGCCGAGGGTCCGTCCATCGTCCGCGAAATCAAGGCAAGGGGTCACAAAATCTTCCTGGACCTCAAGCTCCACGACATTCCGAACACGGTCAAAAAGGCGATGGCGGTGCTCTCGGCGCTTGATGTGGATATGGTGAACCTGCACGCGGCAGGCACGCGCGCGATGATGACAGCCGCTCTGGAGGGTCTTACCCGCGCAGACGGAACGAGACCGCTTCTTATTGCCGTTACGCAGCTGACCTCGACAAGCCAGCAGAGCATGGAAGAGGAGATTGAAATTCACAAGGAGCTTTCCGAGGTCGTCATCGACTACGCGAAAAACGCGGAGCTGGCGGGACTTGACGGCGTGGTCTGTTCGCCGCTGGAGGCAGGCAAGATTCATGAGGCCTGCGGCAAACACTTTGCCACGGTCACACCCGGCATCCGCTTTGCAGACAGCAAGGCAGACGACCAGGTGCGCATCACAACTCCGGCACGCGCACGGGAGATTGGCTCTGACTACATTGTAGTTGGCCGTCCCATTACCCAGGCGGCCGACCCGGTTGCGGCGTATCTGCGGTGCGCAGAAGAGTTCGTGGGGTAAGCGATGCAGGAGCGTATCATTTTATTCGATCTGGACGGCACGCTGACCGATTCCGGTCCCGGCATTATGAAGGCCTCGCAGTTCGCGTTGCGCGCGTATGGGGTGGAGAGAGACTGGCAGGAGCTTGACTTTTTTGTCGGGCCGCCGCTTGACGAGACGTTCGGTCAGTTTATGCCGAAAGAGGATATCCCGGGCGCGATTGACCAGTTCCGCGTGTACTACCATGACGCCGGATGGTTAGAGAACGAGCCGTATCCGGGTGTGCGCGAGATGCTGGACACGCTGCAAAAAAACGGCTTTCGGCTGTTTGTGGCAACCTCGAAGCTCGAGAGCATGGCCGTGCAGGTGCTGGAGCATTTCGGCCTGGCGCCGTATTTTGAAGCGATCTGCGGCGCGCCGGGCGATAATACGCAAGCAGGAAAAAAGGTGAATGTAATCCGCGCGGCGCTGCAAAAAGCAGGCTGCACCGACCTTACGCAGGCGATGATTGTGGGCGACCGCAAGCACGATATCATTGGCGGCAAGCTGGCAGGCATCCGGACAGCCGGAATTTTGTACGGCTACGGAAGCCGGGAAGAGCTTGCGCAGGCAGGCGCAGATCTGATCTGCCGGACACCGGAGGAATTTACGAAGATCATGTTATCAGAACAACAGGGGGACAAGCGCATGAACGCAACAGAACGCAAAATAGCAGAGGATTTACTTTCCATCCGCGCCGTATTTTTCCGGCCGGACGAGCCGTTTACCTGGGCCAGCGGCATCAAGAGCCCGGTCTACTGCGACAATCGCCTGATTCTCACTGCACCTGATGTGCGCACGGAGGTGGAGACGGCGATCATGCAGACCATTGAGCGCGAATATCCGCAGGCGGAGGTGCTTATGGGCACGAGCACGGCAGGTATCGCGCACGCGGCCATTGTCGGACACATGATGAAGCTTCCAATGGGCTATGTCCGCGGCTCGAGCAAGGACCATGGCCGGCAGAACCAGATCGAAGGAAGACTTGAAAAGGGTCAGAAGGTCGTAGTGGTGGAGGACCTCGTTTCCACCGGCGGAAGCGTTCTGGACGTGGTGAAGGTTCTGCGCGCGGCAGGCGCGGAGGTGCTCGGTGTGGTGAGCATCTTCACCTACGGCATGAAAAAGGGTCTCGAGCGGCTGGCCGCGGCAAACGTGAAGAACGTGAGCCTGACAAATTTTGATGTGATCGCTGCTGTTGCAGCGGAGCAGAACTATATCAAGCAAGAAGACGTTGTCCGGCTGATTCAGTTCCGGAACAACCCCGCAGACGAATCCTGGATTGGAGGTAACAACTGATATGAACCATCTGATTGACATTTTGCAGCTGAGTACGCAGGAAATCGACGAGCTGGTCGAAAAGGCCAAGGATATCATCGCAAACCCCGAGGCATATGCCCACAAGTGCGACGGTAAAATTCTGGCCACGCTCTTCTTTGAGCCCTCAACCCGTACAAGACTGAGCTTTGAATCGGCCATGCTGAGCCTGGGCGGTAAGACACTCGGCTTCTCGTCCGCTAACAGCTCTTCCGCAGCAAAGGGCGAGAGCGTAGCGGATACGGTGCGCACGGTCAGCTGCTACGCAGACATCATTGCCATGCGCCACCCGAAGGAGGGCGCGCCGCTTGTCGCTTCGATGCGCTCGGAGGTTCCGGTCATCAACGCAGGCGACGGCGGACACAACCATCCGACCCAGACGCTCACAGACCTTCTGACAATCAACCGCGAAAAGGGCCGCTTCAACGATCTGACGGTCGGCTTCTGCGGAGACCTCAAGTTTGGACGCACGGTCCATTCGCTCATCAGCGCGCTCAGCCGCTACACCGGCATCAAGTTTGTGCTTGTCTCGCCGGAGGAGCTGAAGCTGCCGAGCTATGTGAAAAACGAGGTCATCAAGAAGAACAGCATTCCCTATGAGCAGACGACCGATCTGGAATCCGTGATGCCGGAGCTCGACATTCTCTACATGACCCGCGTGCAGCGCGAGCGCTTCTTCAACGAGGAAGACTATCTGCGTCTGAAAGACAGCTATATCCTGACGCCGGAAAAGCTCAAAAACGCGAAGCAGGATCTGTGCATCTTGCACCCGCTGCCCCGTGTCAATGAGATTTCCGTCGCGGTCGACGACGACCCGAGAGCCTGCTATTTCAAGCAGGTTCGCAACGGCCGGTATATCCGCATGGCTCTGATTATGAAGATGCTTGGTATCGAATAAGGGAGGTTCTGAAAGATGATTATTGATGCAATTTCCAATGGCATTGTTATTGACCACATTACTGCCGGTAAGGCCATGTATTTATATAAGGTACTGGAGCTTGACAAGCTCGATTGCTCGGTGGCGCTGCTCAAAAATGTTGTCAGCAATAAGCTTGGCCGCAAGGACATCATCAAAATTGACCGCATTCTGGATCTGGACTGGGACGTGATCGGCTATGTTGACCCGGGCATTACGGTGAACTTCATCAAGGACGGCAAGCAGGTGGAAAAGCGCCAGCTCAAGCTCCCGACGCGGATCAAAAATGTCATCCACTGCAAAAACCCGCGCTGCATAACCTCCGTGGAACAGGAGCTTCCGCAGGTATTCACGCTGACCGACCCGGCGACACGCACATACCGCTGCCTGTACTGCGAGGCAAAGGCAGAAAACGCCTGATTGAAAGAATAGTAAAACACAGCCACCGGCGAAGCCGGTGGTTGTTCTTATGCGGGCATCGCCCTATGTTCCTCGCGTGACGCGTCAAACGCGTAATTCTTTCTGCCAGCCGCGAGCGGACTGCATCCATCTGTTTTTGTACCGTCTAATTGTTGAGGTAGCTAAAGCAGAACCAGAAGCCGTCGCGCACGAGTAGTTTTTGCCGCAGAGCATCGGCTTTTTCCGTCTCGCTGTGCGCTTCCAACAGTACGCACAAACCATAAGCCATCATGGCAAACTGCAGATCGTCCTCTTCCGCGTCCAGCTCCGCCAGCATATCCTCCATCGGCGCAAAGCCAGCCGCCGCCACGCGCATGGCTTTCTCATACGCCGTGTGGTGCCCGACGTACATATCCGGGCGGTAATGCTGCTGAAAGGTCTTTTGCGCCTCGTCCGCTTGCCCCGCACGAAGCTGCGAAAGTACCAGCCAGTAGACATCCGCAATATACATATCGTCGTCCTGCGGCGCGATGGCGAGAGAATCTGCAAACGCGCGGATTGCGTCGTCATATTTCCGCATCAGATAGTGCGTCATGCCGATGCGATAGCGCGACATCACGCTCACGCCGTCCGCCTGTTCGCAGCGCGTATAATCCGCGAGCGCCCGTTCAAATTGCAGCGTATCGAGATACTTGGGTCCGCGCTTGCGGTAAGCTTCCATGCGTTCCGGTTCAAGCGCGATGGCCTGTGTCAGAGCGTCAATTGCCTCCCGGA
>OLOX01003930.1_pt1 | contig 10678 bp, 5 predicted proteins | sample 1672091 | NCBI WGS metagenome assembly OLOX01 (sample SAMEA3136644, study PRJEB25190) | human gut metagenome | reverse complement strand
GCATTTTATGCGTGAAAACGCGCGGGTCGGAGCGAAAACTCTTTTGTCAAAAAAGTGCGTCGCCCTTTTTTGACAAGCTCAGCGAAAGACACCCCTGATGGGTTTCTTTCGTATCTATCTTCCTTTCCGCCGCATATACCTTTTCTCTCTCCCTGACAAACGCGTCAGCCCCCGGCGGACCGATGGTCCACCGGGGGCTGACTCTATGGGGGATGGGGCATCTCAGCGCGTGGGATGAAAGATCATCCCAGGCTGTTTTTCATGCTTAGCGGGTGCGCTTTCTGCGGGGCAGAACCACCACGGCGGCAGCCAGCAGAGCGGCGGAAGCCATCATCACGACCCACAGGGCAGTGTTGCTCTCGTCGCCGGTCTTGACACCGGGCTTGTAGTTGGGATCAGCCGCGCCGCAGACGGTGCACTTGCCGTCCTTATACTGATGGCCGGTGGCCTTGATGACCTCGCCCTTCTTGATGGTCTCGCCGTTGGTCTTGCAGACCACGTCGCCGGTGTAGCCATCCTCGGTGCAGGTAGGCTCCTTGGCGCCAACGATCTCGGTATCGTGGCCGGTGGCAGGGATGACCTCGCCCTTCTTCACGGTGACGCCGCAGGTCTTGCAGACCTCATCACCGGTATAGCCGTCCTCGGTGCAGGTGGCAGCCTTGACACCCACCAGCTCGGTGTCGTGGCCGGTGGCGGGGATGACCTGGCCCTTCTTCACGGTGACGCCGCAGGTCTTGCAGACCTCATCGCCGGTGTAGCCGTCCTCGGTGCAGGTGGCAGGCTTGGCCCCTACCAGCTGGGTGTCGTGACCGGTGGCGGGGATGGTCTCGGTCTTGGTATCCGTGTAGGTCCGGCCCTCCAGCGTCACCGTGGCGGTGTACGTCCGGACACCGGTGCTCTCGCAGCCGGGCTCGGTGGTCACCTGGCTGGTCACCGCAGCGGTCAGCGTCTGGGTATGGGACGCATCATTGCCGCAGGTGAACACGGCGGAGGCGGACTCCGTTCCGGTCCAGGTCCAGGCAGGCTGACCCCAGGCGTGGCCGGTGGCAGGGATGGTCAGAGCCTCCAGGGTGGTCTCGTTCTTGCCGTCGGCGTCGCTGAACAGCTTGCCGCAGACGGAGCACACCCAGTGGGCCTTGACGCCGGTCTCCTCGCAGGTGGCGGGCACCTCAGGCACCGCGGTGAGGGTATGACCATCGGCGCAGGGATCGGTGACGCCGTAGGTCATGGTCACGTTGTCGATGGCGAACATGGCGTCGGTATCGTCATAGCCCTGGTTGGCCTTCTTATAGAAGTGGAAGGCGAACTGGGCATTGTCCGTGCAGAAGGCGGCGGGAACGGCAACGTTGGCCGTGCCCATGAACCAATAACCGCTTACCGGCTCCAGATCGGCTGCGGTCCAGATGGTGGTCCAGGTCTGGCCGCCGTCGGTGGTGGCCTCCACGGTCACGGAGCAGTAGTTGCCGATGACGGACTTGAACAGCAGGTAATCGAAGCTCAGCGTAGGCGTCTTGCCGGTGAGGTTCACCACCGGGGAGATGAGATACTCATCCTGCAGCTTATCGCTGCCGCCTGCCATAGGCAGCAGAGGCTTGCGGATGCCGCCCACGCTCCAGCCGCCGCCCCAGGGATCTTCATAGTAATCCATGTCGATGCGGGCCTGCTTGGTGGAATTGAGCTTGGTATTGGTGCCCTTGTACCAGGTATAGGGGTTGTCGGTACGGGTGCCCTTCACGGTCCAGCCGTGGCCGGGGAAGTTCTCGGACTCGAAGTCGTTGTCGAACTGCACGTCGGAGGCCGTCCTGGTGAACACGGCGGCGATGGTGTGGTTGGCGGTGACATTCTCGAAGGTGTAGCTGTCCACCGCGCCCACGCTCTGGCCGTCCACCAGCACGTCGGCAATGGCATAGCCCTCGGAGGCGGTGATGGTGAAGGTCTGGGACGCGCCCTCCTTCACGGACACCTCACCGGCGGGGGTGATGGAGCCGCCCTCACCGGCGGTGGCGGTGATGGTGTACTTCTGGGCCACGGGGCCGTCCTCCACCGCCATCAGCTTCACGTTATCCACCGCCAGGGGGCGGTGTCGTGGGTGGTGTTCACATAGCGGAAGGCGAACTGGACGCCGTCCACCGCATACTGGTCGGGAACCTTGACCTCAGCGCTGCCCGCCAGGGCATAGCCGCTGGTCTCCTGGCCGGTGTAGCTGTCCTGGAAGTTCCAGATGGGGGTCCAGGTCTGGCCGCCGTCGGTGGAGGCCTCCACGGTGGCGGTGAAGGTCTTGTTCTTGATGCCGTAAATGCCGTAGGCATAGTCGAAATACAGAACGCCATCCCGGGTGCCGGACAGGTTCACGGACGGGGAGATCAGCCACTCGTCCTGCGGGCCGCCGTGCCAGTCGTCGGAAATGTAGGCGTGCTTGGTGTCGTTGCCCAGGCTCTTCCAGTTGTAATAGGTATCCTGCTTCCAGGTGTAGCCGTTGGGGTTGACGCCCTTGAGGGTCCAGCCGTGGAAGGGGAAGCTGTCGCCGGTGACGGACTCGAAGTCGTTCTCGAACATCACGGTGGGGACATCGGGGATCTTCTCAAATACGGCGGAAACGGCGTAGCTCTGGTCCATGGTCAGGGTCAGGACATTGCCGGTAACGGAGGCGGTGCGGCCGTTGACCTTCACGGAGGCCAGCTGATAGCCCTGGTCCGGGGTGAAGGTAACGTCCACGGTCTGGCCGGAGACATAGGTGGTCTGACCGGCGGGGGCCACGGTACCGCCGTCGGAGGCGGTGGTGGTCAGGGTCACGGTGTCGCCGGCAGTGCCGCCGGGGACGGTGAGCTTGGCGTTATCCACCATCACCTGGCCGGAGCCGGTATAGGCGGTCTTGTAATAGCGGAAGGCGAACTGGACGCCGGAGGTCTGGTATGCCTCGGGCACGGCAAGCTCCGCCAGGCCCGTCTGGACATAGCCGGAGCCCTGGGGCACGTCCTTGGCGTTCCAGATGACGGTCCAGGTCTTGCCGCCGTCGGTGCTGGCCTCGGCGGTGAAGGTCATCTTGCCGCTGTACAGGGCGGAGCGGGCAAAGCCATAGTCAAAGGACAGGGTGGCGGCCTTGCCGGTGAGATCCACCACCGGGGAGATCAGCAGCTCGTCCTGCTTGTCGCCGCCGGTGTTCTCATCCTCGTCATACTCGTCGGGGTCCACCATGGCCTGCTTGTCCTCGGTACCCGTGGACATGATGGTGTTGCGGCCCTGGTGCCAGTTGAAATACTTGCCGCCGCGGTTGGTGTTCTGGGTGGTCCAGCCCTGGCCGGGGAAGTCGGCGGCGTTGAAGTCATTGTTGAAAATGGCCACGTCGCCGGACTGCTGGGCCTTCTGGAAGGTGGCGGAGATGGTGTGATCCACGCCCACCCGCTGGAAGGTATAGTAGCTGATGGGGCCCAGATCCGTGCCGTCCACGGTGACGTTGGCAATCTCATAGCCCTGAGCGGGGGTAACGGTGAAGGTTTTACTGGTGCCCTTCTTCACCAGGGTCTGACCGGCGGGGTCAATGGCGCCGCCCTCACCGGCGGAGGCGGTGACGGCCACATAGTTGTCCCGCTCCTCGGCGTACAGCTGAACGTTGTCCAGCGACAGGTCGGAGCCGCCCTTGCCGGTGTAGACAAAGGCGAAGCGCAGGTCCTTGCTGTTTTGCAGGCTCTCGGGAACGTTGACCTTGGCCTGGGTCTTGGTCCAGGCGGTGAACAGGCCGGAATCCCGCTGCAGGTTCCAGATCTCCTGCCAGGTGGCGCCGCCATCGCCGGAGGCCATGACCTGGAGGTTGCAGTGCTTATACTCCACGGTGTACCAATAGGTGGTGTAGAAGTCAAACACCATGTGGACATCGGTATCCACGCCGCTGATATCGGTGGTGCGGGAGATGAGCCACTCATTCTGCTGGTTGTCCTCGTCATGATCCACGGCGGCCATGTAGTCCTCGTCGCGGTACCAGGTGTTCAGAGAGCTGCCCTTGCTCTGGACGCTCCAGTCGTCGGGGAGCCACTTCTCGTTGAAGTTCTCGGTCCAGAGGATGTTGGTGGGCGTGATGGTGCCGTGATCGTCGGGGTTGCCGGGAGCGCGGACGGTATACACCTTGGAGTTGCCGGCGTAGTCGTGGACGATCATGCCGAAGGTCTCGCCGAAGCCGGTGATGTCATACTCGCTGACATGGCTGGTGACGCCGGGCTGCAGCTCGCCGAAGCCCTGCATGCCGTACAGCATCTGGGTATTGGCCACGTTGTAGAACACCACGGCCGCCACATACTGGTTATCGGACACGTCCAGGCTCAGATAGTACCGGCCCTCGGACTCGGTGACCTTCAGGTTGTCGGCATGGGGCTCCTCGGTGTCGATGGTGATGGGGAAGGACCAGGAGTGCTTCTGGTTGGTCCCCACGCCGTCGCCATAGGGCAGGGTGGCCTCGATGGTCACGGTGGCCTTGGTGTTGTTGGGCAGCTTGGCGTTGTGGGCGTCGGTGCCGTACCAGGGCTCGATGCCGTCATATTCGGCGTCTACGCCGGCGGGCACGATGCGGTAATAGTCATAGCTGTAGATGGACTTGCCCACATACTCGCAGTCCTTGCTGTAGTACACCTGGCCGTTGGCGCCGGTGATGGTATACTTCAGGCTCTTGGTGTTGCGCAGCAGGCCGGTGTAGATACCGGTGAGGCTGTCCATGAAGTCATCGTTGTTGGGAGAGATGGCGTTGCGGTCCGCCAGATACGGCACGCTGGTGTAGTTGTTGTCACCCAGGTAGGTGTCCACCGTGTTCTCGCTGGAGGAGGAGAAGGCGGTGTTCATATAGGCCTGGGCCTGGCTGGCGGAGCCGTCCAGCGTCTCCCAGTAATCGGTGGAGTCCATGATGGGGGCCTTGGTCCAGTCGCCGTAGAAGGCCAGGAAGGGCACGCCCAGATCAATGGGATCCGTGAGGCTGCTGCCGTCTGCGGCCACCTGGGTCAGGGTCACGAAGCCCTCCACATAGCCGCCGTTGGGGAACTGGGCCAGCATCGTCCGGCCCTCGTCGGTGACGGTGACGGTGACGGTGACATCGGCGGTCTTGCCGGGAGCCACGGACACGCGGTTATTCTCGCAGTTGGTGGTGAAGGTGTGGGGCAGCAGCCGGGAGCTTCCGCTGATGGTGGAGAACTCCTGCCCGCTGCCGTTGACATAGGCCTCGGTGGTATCGGTCAGCACCAGGGGGGTCACGTCGTAATACAGGGTGTCGCTGCCGGTGTTGTGAACGGTGAAGGACATGGTATACACGCCCTTCATAGCGGGATCGTCCTTCAGTTCCAGCTTGGGACGCTCCATGCCCGCCACGGACAGATAACCCCGGGTATTCACGGCGTCGTTGATGCTCATCAGGCCGGCGCCCTGCTTGCGGGGAGAATAGGGCACGCCGTCGTTGTCATAGATCACATGGGCGGTGCTCATGAGCAGGGTATCGGTCATGTGCTTGCGGTCCGCGCCGGACATAGAGGCATCGCGGGCCTTCAGGGCCTGCTGGACGATGGCCATGCCGCCCGCCACATGGGGGAGGCCATGGAGGTGCCGTCCATGCTCTCATAGCCGCCGGGCACGGCGGCATAGATGCCCGCGCCGGGGGCGGTGAGCTCCGGCTTCAGGGTCAGCTCGGTGGTGGCGCCCCAGCTGGAGAAATCGGCCATGCCGTAGGTGGGAGACTCCACCAGGGCGTCGGCCGCAGCCACGGACAGGGTCTTGGTCTGCTGCTGCTTCATGTATTCGCCGGCAGCCTGGGAGATAAACGCGCAGGGGATCTTCCAGTCGGTGATGGACATATACAGCATGCCGGGGACGTTGTTGTACACCAGCATACCGATGGCGCCGGCGTTGGCGGCGGCGCGCTCCTTCTGCTCGTAGTACATACCGCCGCCCCGCTGGACCAGGGCGATCTTGCCCTGAACATCCAGGCCCTCATAGTCGGCCTCGGCGCCGTAGTTGGGCACCACCACATACTCCAGGGAGCCCCGGGAGGACAGGCTGCGGAAGGGCTTGGCGTTCTCGTCGTCGCTGATGGTGGCGCTGTCCTGATAGGCCAGGTTCTTGCCGCCCACGGTGACATAGGGGCTGTTGACCACGCCGTTGGACACGGCGGCCACGGACAGGGACTCGCCATAGGTAGAGGGCTCGCTGACCAGGCCGTAATCGGGGTTGGAGGCCAGGGCCTTGCCGCCGAAGGCGTCGCCATAGGCGGCGTTATAGGCGTTGCCGGCGGCCACAGCCAGGGACACACCGCTCTCGCCGGTGCGCTCGAACACGTCCAGCAGGCTCTTGGTGAAGGCATCCTCGCTGTCATAGTCGATGTAGCCGCAGTCGGAGCCCAGGCTCAGGTTGGCCACGTCCACGCCCAGCAGGATGCAGTCCTCCAGGGCGGCCAGAATATCGGAATAGGACGCGCCGCCGCTGCTCTTGAACACGTTCATGTTGATGATCTGGGCCTGGGGCGCCACGCCCATGACGGCATCGTTGACGCCCACATTACCGGCGGCGGTGGAGGCCACATGGGTGCCGTGGCTGCCCTTTTCGCCGGGATTGCCGTCCTTATCCTTGTCGCCGTAGTCGAACTGGAAGGGAATCTTGGCGCTGTAGTACAGGTTGGACACGCTGATGCCCTTGATGATGCTCTCCACCTGGAAATCATAGGTCTCCAGCAGGGTCCGGAGCTTTTCCTGGGTCAGGGAGGGGCTCTTGGGTGCGGCCTTGAACACCTCGTGGCCCATGTCCACGCCGGTATCCAGAATGGCCACCATCATTCCCTCGCCGGTAAAGCCGGTGGTGTTATAGCTGCCGCCGCCGATCATCTTGTTGCTGTTGGCGGTGTCGGGCAGCAGCTCAAACGTGGGGGAAATGAAGGCGGACTGGACGCAGTCCAGCCGGCGGATGGCCTTGTACTGGCCATAGGTCACCGTGGCGGAGAAGCCGTTGAGCAGGGTGGTGTACTGCCGCTGGGGCTCCACCTTGGTGTCAAGGGCGCGTTCGATCTGGGACAGGGCGCTCTTCTGTGTGCGCAGCAGGGCGTTGACCTGGGCCCGGGAATCGGGGTCGGCCACGGAGTCGTTTACCACCACGATGATCTCGACTTCATCGCTGTCGTCGAGCTTGGCGGTGTTTTCCATCTGGATTCTTTCGCCGTCCTTCTGGCTGCTGCGCAGGACCTGGCGGGTGATATCGTTGGCGATACCATCCAACGTCGTCTCGTGGAGAGAGGCGTTGGTCTCGTGCGCAGCCGTCTCGGCGAAGGCTGTCACCGGCAGGGCGGTCAGGATCATCAGAACCGCCAGGGCCAGTGCGCAGCACCGTTTGATAGCTGTCATCTCGTTCCTCCTATAAGTGTAAGTCAGACGCCATGCATAAAAGTATGGCGTACTCTTTGTATTGTACCATCTTTCGCGGTTCAGCGCAATAATGCGATGTGTGCAAATATCCCGCCGAAAATTTGTGGGTTCCGTGAAAAATCCGGAAGCGGTCATTCCCTGCCGCCAACCGCGGTCAGGTGCTCTTCCTTTCGCAAATTGAAAATATTCAGCCGGTATTCACGGCAATCCGGCGGGACTTTCCCGGTTTTTTCTCTTGACAACCGGTCCCGGGATAGAATATAATGAGTGTATCAATACAGATAATACACACAGAAAGGAGGTCACATGCGTGATACGCTTGGATTACCGGGATGCGCGGCCCATCTATGAGCAGGTGCGGGACGGCCTGCGGAGCATGATGGTGACGGGCGTGCTGGCGGCGGGAGACAAGCTGCCCTCCGTGCGGAGCCTGGCCACGGAGCTGGCCATCAATCCCAACACCATCCAGCGGGCCTATACCCAGCTGGAGGCGGAGGGATATGTTTACACCGTGTCGGGCCGGGGCACCTTCGTCTCCGAGGGCCAGGAGCAAAACCGCCAGCGGCGCAGAGAGGTGACGGCCCGGGTGCTGCCGCTGATGGCGGAGCTGCGGGACCTGGGCATGACCCGGGAGGAATGGACGGACCTTTGGAAGGGAGGGGATCGCGATGCTTGAAGCGAATAACGTGGTAAAAACCTTTGACGGCTTCCGGGCTCTGGACGGGGCCAACATGACGGTGCCCCGGGGGGCGGTATACGGCCTGGTGGGCCCCAACGGGGCGGGCAAATCCACCATCATCCGCCACTTCACCGGCGTGTACCGGCCCGACAGCGGCCAGGTGGCCCTGGACGGCCAGCCGGTATATGAAAATCCCGCCGCCAAAAGCCGCATGGCGGTGATCCCCGACGACTGGTACTATTTCCCACAGGCCAGCATCCGGGACATGGCCCGGCTGTATGCCGGGACCCACCCATTTTTCAGCTGGGACCGGTATCACAAGCTGCGGGAGGCCTTTCCCCTGCCGGAAAAGCAGCTGCTGCGCCGGATGAGCAAGGGCATGCAGAAGCAGGCGGCCTTCTGGCTGGTCATGAGCTGCATGCCGGAGGTGCTGGTGCTGGACGAGCCGGTGGACGGTCTGGACCCGGTAATGCGGCGGCAGGTATGGTCCCTGCTGCTGGGAGACGTGGCCGACCGGGGCACCACGGTGCTGGTGTCCAGCCACAACCTCCGAGAGCTGGAGGACGTGTGCGACCATGTGGGCATTATGAACAAGGGGCGGGTGCTGCTGGAGCGGAGCCTGTCGGAGCTGCAGGACAACACGGTGAAGCTCCAGGTGGCCTATGCCGCAGCGGAGGAGCCGCCGCTGCCGGAGGGCATCCGGGTGCTGCACCGGTCCGCCGTGGGCCGGGTCATCACCTACATTGTCCGGGGCAGCCGGGAGGAGGTCCTGCACCGGATGCAGGCCCTGTCTCCCCTGCTGCTGGAGGCCATTCCCCTGACCCTGGAGGAGATTTTCATCTATGAGCTGGGAGGTGCTGACTATGCGGTCCGCGACATCGTTCTTTAACCCGGCCCTGGCCCGCAGCGACCTGCGGCGGTATTGGCCGGCTCTGTTCCTGTATGTGGGGCTGTGGATCATTTTCCTGCCGCTTCAGCTGTGGCTTCAGGCACGATGGGACAATATCCTAGCCACGGACCTGGCCGAGGTGTGCTCCGACCGGTACGTAGCTGCCGTTATCATGGCGCTGATCTTCGGCGGCATGATGGCCATGGCCTCGTTTTCCTATCTGATGAACCCCCGGTCCGTGGGGGCCATGCACGCCCTGCCCCAGCGGCGGGGGACCCTGTTCTGGACCCACTTTCTCACCGGCTGGGGCATGCTGACGGCAGGAAACCTGCTGGTGGCCCTGCTGACGGCCGGCGCGGCCCTGCTGACCGGCATAAAGCTGACGGCGGCGCTTTTGACGTGGCTGGTCGTGGTCACCCTGCTGGACCTGTTCTTTATGGCGCTGGGCACCTTCTGCGCCATGATCACCGGATGGCTCCTGGCGGTGCCGGTGCTGTACGGCGTGGCCAACGCCCTGGCTCTGATCGTTACCTGGCTGGGCCAGCAGCTGGCCAGTCTGCTGCTGATTGGCTATGCCACTCCGGATGCCACGCCTCGTCTGACCGTATGGCTGACGCCGGTATACCGGCTGATCCAGGAGCTGGGCCAGATCCGGCAAAAGGGCTGTACCACATCCTATAGTGCCAACATAGACTATCCCAGCGGCCTGACCCCGGAGGGCTGGCAGGCGGTGCTGGTATATGCCGCTGCGGCTCTGGTGCTGCTGGCCCTGTCCCGGCTGCTGTACGCCCGGCGGAAAAGCGAGCTGTCCGGCGACCCGGCGGCCTTTCCTTGGATGCGGCCGGTGTTCCGGCTGGGGGTGGGCCTTGTCGGCGGACTGGCCCTGGGGATGGCGCTGTATGGGCTGGTGCTGGCCGGGCTTTCGTTCAGCGTGCCCCGACTGTGCGTGTGCATGGCCCTGATGGGAGCCCTGTGCTATCTGGGGGCGTCCATGCTGGTGGGCAAGACCCTGCGGGTGCTGCCCAAGAGGCTCACCGGCGCGGCGGTGACAGCCCTGGTGCTGGTGCTGCTGTGCGTGGTGCTGCGGGCGGACGTGTTCGGCTACCGCACCCGGGTGCCCCAAGCAGAAAAGGTGTACTCTGTCCGGGTAATCAGCTCGGACGTGGATGTCAAGCTGACGGACCCGGCGTCCATTCGGGCCGTGGCGGAAGCACAGCCCGTGCTGGTGGAGCACCAGGTTGCCAGTGGGAATGGCGGCCGTATGTTCCGGGTGCAGTATAACCTGAAAAACGGCTCTGCCATGGCTCGCTGCTTCTGGCTGGATACGACCCCGGAGGCTCAGGCGGCCATGGCCCGGGTGGTAGGCCTGGAGGAATATCAGATCAGCGTGATGTTCAACGGGAGCTCCCCCCCGACGGATTGGAAGCCCCGGACAGGCTCCCTGTACATTATAGGCCAGGAGGAGCGGGAGCTGACTGCGGAGGAGGCCCAGGCCCTGTACGACGCTGCCTGGCGGGATATCCGGGCGGGCAACGCCCTTCCGGCGGACGGGGATTACGCCTTTCTGAGCTTTGAGATCTACCTCTCGGACGGAAAGGTCCAGTATTACATCGGCGCCACCAAGTCCACCTATCGGGAGCTGACTCAGGCCCTGCTGGACCTGGGCGTTCCCGAAAGTGACCTGGGAGAAATTCTTATTGATTGAGTGCAAGGCCCCGGCTGCATCGC
>OLOX01003926.1_pt1 | contig 10681 bp, 9 predicted proteins | sample 1672091 | NCBI WGS metagenome assembly OLOX01 (sample SAMEA3136644, study PRJEB25190) | human gut metagenome | reverse complement strand
CGTGGCATGAAAAAAGCCAGTCCGCAGACTGGCCGGGTGGAAGTGACCTCCCTTCGTGGTGTTATACATGAACACGCCCCATAGTCTCTGTTTGGGGTAGTGCTACATTCAAAAGTGTGATATGATGTTAAAAACTTTTAGATATAAGGGGTGTGAAGAAATGATCGAACAACTCGTGAATGAAATCAATGGCCTTTTGCGAGATGGCTACCCATATTCGGCGTTGGGCATTGCGTTAACTCTTCCAGATATTTGCGGGAATATTGCCTATCCAAATACAAAAGTAGCTGACCACTATAAGAAGTGGTATAGTGAATATGTAAATCCGATAAGTGCGCTTAAATTCAAAGATGGTTTTGATGAGGAAATTTGCTATAAATTGCGCTGTGCATATCTCCATAGCGGTAATTTTGATTTAGGTAATGCTGATGCAGTAAAGAATATTAATAAGTTTGAAATTCATTATAATCGAGATCCAGACCTCAGATTTGTCCAAGCTGCACAGGCAACTGATGGAAAACTGAGTTTGGATATTGATTTGGGTGTTTTGTGTTGGCAACTGTGTACTGCTGCGACGGATTTTTATAAAGCCCATCAGAGCGAATGCAGTAAAGCAACGATTGAGATTGAAGATACTACTCCATCCGAGGACGAAAGGAAAGCGCTCCGAAAGCTAATAGAAGAAAAATGCGGCTACACCTTTGAGGAACTAAAAGAAATGAAAAGGAAAGATCCCTCATTTGAATTGAACTTTGATTTTCTAAAATAGCCCCCAAACAGTAAGCTCCCGCTGCCTATAAAGATTTAGGCAACGGGAGCTTTTGTTAGAATAAAAACCTCTTGCTGACTGCCAGATTGATACTTTCAATTTTAGTCCGTTGTAGTTTTATTTGCTGCTCGCATCTCTTCGTCCAAGTCGGCAAACATCAGCTTTAGCAAGATGTCTGCCATGCTTTCACCGTCTTTCCTGTACCGTGGCTCAACGATAAAAACTCGACCGCCAATTTCGTATCGTTGGGGCTCTCCGGCAATATATTCTTTTTCCATGCCCGCACCTCCTTTCCAACATGGACATAAAAATTATATCATGCCGTGGAGGGACGCAAAGCAGAAAAATTATTTTCCTTGATATACGGGCTTTCTTTGACTATAATGAAAGACATTCAGGGTGTGTTTTGGGGTTGCCCGCGTATTGAAGCGCTCTTTTGACCCGGTTTAGGGGGTATGTAACCGCACTAACCGGGAGAGCGCATGACTGGCAGTCATGAGGTCAGCGGTTCGATCCCGCTTATCTCCACCAAATGATTAAGACTGGAAATCGAATGATTTCCAGTCTTTTTCTTTGCTTTTGCGAATTTTTATCATCGAAACAGGCATTCTGCCCAGTGTGCTGATTTTCTGCATTTTTTGAAAAACCCGCACCAAAACCCACACGGGGCAAAAAACAGTGCAGCAAAATCATTGTTCTCCTGCGCTGTTTCTGCATCTGTGGTTAAGAGAAATTTCCGAGGTTGTGCGCAATATTCGCAAGCTTTTCAAGCGTCAGCGCATGGGCCTCCTGCGGGGAAACCTTCATGCCGTTGATGGTGCAGTTGATCTGCTTTGCAATCATCGTGCCGATGTTATGGCTGTCATAAGAGGCGTTGTGGACTTCGTTCGCACTCGTACCGTTGCTTGCCATCATCCATCTGATGCTGTCCATGTTCTGGCCGAAGTTTCTGTCCTCAACAGGCGTCAGGACACGTTTTTTCAACATAGCTGTCACATCTGGCGGTGTGATTCCCTCGTCCTGCGTAGTAGCCTTGATGCCGCCCATGCCGTGCAGGATACCGCCTCTGTCGTAGACCTTGTATGCAATGCCATACTTGTCTATGATTGACGTTGTCCCGTCCTCGTTTTTCACCCAATGGGAACCATCGCCACCGTCCAGTTTCTCACCGGCGAGTGCATTGTTCAGGAAATACAGGCCGTTCGCGCTGGAAATCTTGTAGTCTTCGCCCTTTCCGTCCAATCGCTTTGCAAAGACGGTGCCACTGTATTTTTGGCCAGAAGCCGAGCCACCGGTAGAATCTTCTGTTCCACCAGAACCGCCGTTTGGATATACAGTGTAGGTAACGCCGTCCTTATCAACGATTGTGACTGTTCCGTCCTCATTCTTCGTCCATGTGGAACCGTCACCGCCGACCATTTGGGCCCCCGCCGGTTTATTGTTGATGAAGTCCAATCCCTTATCACTGCCGATTTCGTACTTATCGCCATTCTTGGAGATACCGTACAATTTCTTGGCAGTGTCATTTACGGCGTCGGAAAGCTGCGACACATCGAATCCGAACTGTTTGAAAAGCTCTGCGTTTTCCTGAATGATCTGACGGAGTTCTGGCGTTGCGTTTTTCCAGATATCCTGCAAGATCTCGCCAATGCCGCGTGTCTTCTCCTTGATGGATTTCAAAAAATCTTTGTAGGCCGTTTCCAGATCGTCATACCGCTCGTTGATCGTTTTCTTCTGCGCTTCCAGTTCGGCCAGTGCGGCCTCATAAGCCATGTTCGCCTTGAAGTCCTCAAGGTCTTTCTTGGCCTCGTCCAAGGCTTCCTGTGCGCTGTCAACCTCCTTTTGGTCAGCCACCCACTCCCATTGACCGGTACGGGCATTAAATTGCCGGACGGTCCGCTCGTTCTGCGCGTTAGCAAGCTTGGCCTGTGCCTGTTGGACTGCGAGAATTTTTTCCTCTAGCGTAAGCTGCTCGTCGCGAGTTTCCTTCTCCTGTTTAAGCGACTCGATCTGTTTGTCGATTTCGTCCAGTTCATTTTGTCGCTGCTCAGAAAGGTCGGAAAGCTTGTCCGCCATAACGTCTTGCAGTTCGTTCAGCAGATCATCTGTGCTTTTCAGAGTGCCATTGATTTTTTCCTGCCACTCCCACCATTCAGCAGAGAGCGCGTTGATGTCTGCTTGACTGCCGCCGATGGACCGCAGATACTGCGCCTGCGCATGGAGTGCCTGCTGAATCTGCCGCATTTTGTCCTTCTGCGTGTCTTCGCTGGCATTCTGCTTTTCCAGCAAAGTCAGCTCGGATTTCAGAAGCTCAACCTTTTGCTTATGCGCGTCGAGATTCGCATCGGATGAGCTACCGCCGCCACCGGTTGAAGTTCCGGTATAGTCGGAGGTGTACTTTGAAAGCTCCTCCATCTGCCTCTTGTACTCTTCCTGCTGTTTTTTGTAGTATTCAGAGGACTTCTTCAGCAGGTATTGAGAAGACCACTGTGCATAGTCTTCCGCGTCCTTCTTCCAGTTTTTTCCCGTCTGCTGATTGAAAAGTCGGCGCATATTGAATTCCTGATTCTCAGCCGACCATGTGTTGGAGGTCATACCGGGAATCAGGCCGATCATCTGTTGAATCTGTTGAGACGTAATAATTGCCGAGGAACCGACAGCCTGAATCTGCGCGATCAGGTTATTATAGTTTGCCGTCGCAGCCGCATTTTGCAGTTCCAGCTCTTTTTTCGCCAGATCTGCAAGGGCCGTATTTGTGGTGAGCGCCTTTTTCGCGTGCTCGGTCAGTTTCCCGTTCGCATCGAACAGGGACTTCGTAAGTTTTGCAGCGGCGGTGTTTGCGTCATAGGTCGCGACCTCGACATCTCCAAGCGCGCCAGTCATATCGTCTGCGCTGTCGGCGGCCCCATCCTCTGCGTTTTTAAGCTTCCATGTACCGTCCGCCGCTTTTTCGCAGGCACTCCGATATTCCCACGTTCCGTCTGCAAGCTGTACAAAGCCCTGCGCAAGTCTGGTGTTTGCGCTGTCGATATATCCGAGTTCATCAGCCAGTTTTGCGGATTCCTCAACCGTCAGCCCGGTATTATTTGCAATGAATTGAATCGCGTCTCCGGCGGACAGTGATGAAACTTCAATTTCCTGCGCAGCCGCGGCGAGGCGCAGATAAGCGTCTGCCTGCTCGTCGCTCACTTCCTTTGTCTGAATCATGTTTTGCAGGTCGGCAAGATACTGCTGGGCATTTTTCTTCTGTGCATCCGTCAGCTTGTCGTAAGACGAAGCCCATTCATCCACCTTTGCAAACGCTTCATCGGTACTTTCCACTACAGCGCTGATCTGGATTCCGAAGGTTCCCAGCATGGAAAGCATTTTCTCCAAAGCCTGAGATTCCGTCAAGCCTTCAAGCTTGCCCCAGTCGAAATTCGGGATCGTCTTTGCAATCGCGTTGGCTGCGGCGAGTTCTGAATTGTAATTTGCCCGCGCGGCAGATACCGTTTCATTTGAAATTGCCGCACCGCTGATTTTGGAAGTATAGTATTTCTTTCCTGTATCATCATAGTTTTCTATGACCGAGTTATTCCCTGAATATCCGGTAATATGACCGGCTCCATACAGCTTTTTTCCCGTATGCTTTGCAATTTCTTCAAGGGTATCCAGATAAGCCTCCGCGATTTCCTTGTTGTTGGAAAGCTGTGCATACTCGTACTGCCACTGCCCCGTTCTGTCCGCAGGTTCGACCTGTTCAAGTGCCCGAAGCTTATCCGTATATTCCTCCAGCGCTTCCTTCGTTTTCTGGATCGCCGACCGGTTTTCCTCCCAGTCCTGATTGAGTTTATCAATCGACGGATGTGCTGCGGCATAGGCCTTCTGAGCCGCCTGAACCGCGACGACGATGCCGGTAATGGCCGCGCCGATTCCAAGCAGCCACGGACTGAGCGAACCGAGCTGGAGCACGGAGCCGACCCGCTGAAAGCTTTTGACAGCCGCTGCAATGGCGAATACACCGGTTTCAGCAGCAGCAAGCGTCAGGATTATATGGCCGAGGTCCGTGTCCAGCAGCTCCACCAGGTCGGTCACAGTCTCAAGCCCGCCCTTCACAGATTCTGTCTCGATCATGTGGTTGACAAGCTCCGTCCACTTGTTGTCAAGGATATTCGCTTTACTCTGCCATGAATCGAGCATGGTGCCGATCTCGCGGTCGGCGCTTCCGGCAGAAGTTGTCACCTTGTCCAGCATTTCAAGGTACATATCGTAATGCTGAATCAACGCGTCGAGCTGATTTGTGCGGAGCTTGCCGCCGAGATCAGATTCGAACTGTGCAAGCTCGGCCTGCGTCAGAACGCCCTCTTTGTATGCCTTTGCAAGACCCGCGACGGCCTCCATGGGATTTACAATGCTGCCTGTAGCCTGCGCCGCTTTCATGGCGTCTTCCGAATACGTCCAGAGGATCTGGCTCAGACTCTCGATCTCATCCTTTGTCCATGTGATGCCGTCTTCCAGTTCGGTTTCGGTATCGCCCATGATATTCAGGATCAGTGCACGCATGGCGCGGGCCGCCATAGAACCGGATTCCTGCGTTGCGGCTGTGATCGTGCCGAGTGCCGCCGTCAGCTGCTCTGCGGTCATGTTTGCCATCGATGCAACGTTCGCGACGAGCGGGAAGCCCTCGGCGATTTTCTGAATCTCGGTCGCATATTCGTTCTCGATTGTATTAGCCGCGTCCAGCACCTTCGACAGCGCCGCAACATTGCCCTCCAGTTTGAACGCTGCATCGGCAGACAACAGGAATTTATTTGCAGTATCGGCATTCACATCTCCGACAAGCTGCGTTTTTGTCGCAAGTTCCGCCATGTCCTCCGACATTTCTTTATAACCGGCTTTGGAGAATGAACCGACGCTGCTTAGATAGTCCGTAACCGAGACGCCGTATTTGGATGCTACGTCATAGCCGTGTTCTCCGATCTTCGACATCTGCGCATCGGTATTGTTTGTGACCTTCTGAATGGCCGTCAGTTCGGTATCAACATCCTTCATGGTTTCCAGCGCAGCCTTCAATTCCTGCACAAGCGCGTTCACAGCATCCCGTGTAAGCTGCCAGACCGTAAGCTGCGGGAACAACCGCCCGAAGGAATCAACCAGACCGTCGCTCTGCGTCACGGCCTGTCCGGTCGCGTCTGCCGCATCTGACGCCGCGCCTGCATACTCCCGTGCACCCCGCGCAGCATCTGTCCAGTCCACGTCGATCACAGACCCCTGCGCTACCGTTGGGCCGTGTGACGTTCCCTGACCAAACACCTCGTAATCGCCCGCCTCCAGCATGGGGACGCTCTGCCCGGCCGCACCGGAAGCACGGGTTCGCTGCATCTGCGCATACAGATCGATCAACTGCCGAATCTGGCCTGCGCGGTCTTCCAACGCGCTGTTTCCGGCGGTCAGCCGCGCAAGAAACTGTGCGTCAGCGTCCGATTCCTGTCTCTGCGCATCTGCCATCTGTGAAACCGCCTGCGCAGCAGTCCCCGCCGCAGAAGCCTGTTCTTCCGTCGCAGCCGTTGTTTGCCTGCGGACAGCCAGCGCCTGCATTTCTGCCGAAGCAGCCTGATTGACCTGCGAAATATACTGCAAAAGCGCCTGCACCGCCGCCTGCGCAGAATTGCCCATGCCAGAAAAGGCCGCTGCATTCTGCCCAAGCTGCGCGTCAAGTTCCTGCAAGCCAGTGCGCATCTGCTGAACGGCATCAGAAAGCTGCTCCAGCGCTGCCGCGCCCGCCGTGTCTACCTTTACAGAAATCTTCTGATTTTTCAGGCTGTTTATGTCCGCAATAAGCTTATCAAGCTGTGCACGCAGAACCTCTACCTGAATCTGTACTGTGTTTTCATTATTTGCCATTCTTATATTACTCCTTCACCTTGAATCCGCTTTCCGTCAGAGACTTTGCCAGCGCATCCCGCACAAGCCCGGTTCCGATTGCAAGTTCCTGCGCTTTCTGATGGAACGGGCGTGCCTGCTTTGTTTTGTAAATCGCCGACTTTTTCCATTGATAGCCCTTGCCGCTTTCCACGACCGGCACGATCAGCCGTCCGCTGTCCCGGTCCCGGCTCCTGTCCTGCACCTCCAGCGTCATGGTTGACGGGTCATATTTTGCTTCCATCACGTTCCAGTCCTGCAAGCCGCCGGGTTCGCCGGTGTCATCCCGTCGGATATACGGATGATCTTCACTGCGCTTATAAACCTTCTCGCTGTAGACCTCGGACTCAACCGCTGATACGATTGCTGCGCGGACAGCATCGGCTACATCGCCTTCCATTGCCCTTCCGATTGCATCGTCCAGGCGTCGGTTAAAATCCTGGACAAAATCTTCGATTGCCATAAAAAACTCCTTATAAAAGCAGAAGCCCGGCACAGTGCCGGACTCCTGCGGTTTCCGCCCGACTTTTCGGGGGTATTTGAATTTTTCGTTCAATACGAGTCCCGCTCTTTCAGAGTTCGTACCGTTCCCCGTCCTGCACCGTACAGAGCGTTGCGCGGTTCAGAAACGTCTGGCTCAGCGCTTCCCGTGCCACCGTCTGATTTGCGGCCCGTACCCGAACCGTTGTCCGTGTACCGTCTTCATTTTCCCGTGAAAATGTGTAGATCGCCGTTTTTGCAGTCTGCTGCCGGGCCTGCGCCGCAATCTCCGTCCGGTGCCGCTCTGCTTCCTGTTTCAGCTCGAACCATGCAGGCGGCTGTCCGTCGTCTTCGTCTCCGGGCTTCCAGCTTTCCGGAAGGCCCAAATACCCGGCATCGTGCAGCATATTGAGTGTGATCCGGAGCATTTCGCCTGCCTGCGCGTTGAATGAGCCGTCCCATTCAAATCGTTTTTTGAAGTTTGTCAGCCAGATAAAGTGTTTCCTTTGCCCAGTCTGGCAACGGCAAGGTAGTGCCATGGCATATGATTGAACGCGATGCAGACCGGCGTGGATTTCTTCAGCATATCATGTGTGACCAGCATCTGTGCCCTCCGCTTTTTCAAAGCCGTTTCTTGCGGCAATCTGCTGGCCGCAGCGATGAGAGAATTTGCACATTATTGCACACCCCATCTCTGAAAAAGTTCGCCGAGCGTGTTTCCGCATTCTGATGCACCCAGCCCAATTTTCTTGAGCAGCGCTTTGATATCATCTGGGACAGGCCCGTAAATCTTTCGCCCGTATGTGCCGTCATATGTGCCGTCATTCTCTGCCGTTGCAGGCGTGACCCCGTTCCGCCGGAGAAATGCGTCAATATCGCTCTCTGCGGCCTCCCGGTGTCTATACTGGACATTGTTGAACGGCGCATAGAGTTCGCTGGGAGCCAGGTTCTTCGCCTTGAGTTCGGCCGTTTTTTTTGCTTCTTCGACGGCCCAATGAAATTCTGACTCATTCGGGCAAACCACATTGATCCACAAAATCGTATCAAGGCCGGGGAGTTCGGGGCGCTCGATCATAAATGCCGGACTTGCGCTGAGCGGGTAAGAAGTGCCGCCCTTGACAAAATAGCCGCACATCGACGCGTTGCCGATGTAAGCGCAGGCCCGCGCCTTGTCTGCCTCGTCTTTCCATTTTTGCCATGTCGGGAAGCGCTTTGCGTCCACATAAATCCGCATGACCTTCCCCGCAGAGATTCCGTCTTCTGCCACGTCAAAGTATGGCTCGTCACCGGATTTTCCCTTGAATTTGTCTCTCCAGAAGCTCAAACAATAGACTGATTCACCTGGTTTTCTCATTTACATTTTCCTTTCCGCCGCTTGTTGCGGCCTGCATTTGATCGAATTTTCGCAGCCAATAACGGTCACGGCTTTCTTTTTCCCGTTCCCGCATTTCCTGACTGCTTCGACGGCGTTTTCGCGCATAGTCCCGCATGTACGCCGCACGGGCAGCCCGTATTTTTTCGGTCTCTGTCAAAGGACATTCCTCCCGTCAAAAAATGTTGCAGGGTGCGGCCAACAAAACATAAAGAAAAAGCGCCGGTTTGATACATCTCCGAAAGGAAATCGCACCAAACCAGCGCATATGCTTCTCTATTCTGCTGACCGCACCCCACCCTTTGTTAGCCGGTCTGGTCCGGCGCAGGGGGGTGAGTGAAAGATTTGAAAAGGCGTTCCGCCTTATTTATATTATACCACAAAAACAGTCAAAAGTAAATAATAAACATCAAACAAATTTTCGTATTTCATACTTGGTCCTTAAAGCTTGCCCTCTTTCCGCAGCTTCTCCTTCAGGATCGGAATGACAGCTTCGTAATATCGGAACGTTTTCACGATCTTTGTTGAATGCGCCGCTACATCCAACACCCATTCACCATATTCAGGCTGTTTCAGGTCATATTGGTTTGCGATCCGTCCGACGAGATTCGATGTGATCCCGATTTTCTCGCCGATTTCTCCCGCCGTACACAGATCATAGGGCGACTTCGGAGGAGGGATAATCTCGCTGCCGCAGATAAGCTTTGCAGCGCAGGCATTCAGCGTCTGCTCAAACGGCCCACCCTGATATTGCTGCGCCATCTCACGCAGCAGCTGCGCTTTCTGAAGCTTACAGTTTTCCATGCGAAGCATAATTTCCGCCTGCGCCGTGTCTGTCTGCTTTCGCATGGCATCGAAGGCACAAACATATCTGGCAGAAAACTGGACGCCCTTTTTTCCGGTCATTCGGCTTGCTATAAAATCACAACCCTTGCGTGTTAGAAGATAGCATGGAAGCGTTCGGCCTGTTGAATCTTTGTAGTTGGATTCGATGAAGAAATCACTCAGCCCAAAGTTGGGCTCAGTGGTATTCTTGAGAATTTCAGTGTATCCTCGAATGTCCCTGATAAGATGCCGATGATCCTTTCCAATCATTTCTGCGACTTCACGGCTGTCTATAACATCGACGTTGTTATGATTGATTACTTGTAATTCCTCCATTGCGTTTGCTCCTTTTCCTGCGTCCTCTGGTTTTTCTGGTTCATTCCGCAGCAAACCACTGCTGGATCTCTACCGCTCCAATGTCAACTGCCTGAAATGCCCGTCTGATCCATGCGTAGCCCATGTCGGTCGTCGGCTGGCGCATGAGGGCATTGTAGAGTTCTAACGCACTGCCGCCGTAGCGCTTGGCCGCAAGGTGCCGGCAGAAGGCCATGCAGACATTGTTTCCCTTCGGCTTGTGATCCTCCCGCGCGGCGGCATACGCAAGACAGATCGCCTCGCAGGCCGTGATGCAGCCCTCCGGCCGCTGCTTTTCCCGGATCGTCAGCCACGGGCCTGTTTTGCTGCTGTTCTCCCGCAGAAGCTTCGCACTCAGAAAATCGGTCTGCCGCTCTGCCATCGCCGCCTCGCGGCTCACCAGCAGCACATCGGGCAACAGATAATTTGTCCCGCGCTCCTTGTTTACGGCCTCCAGCGTGAACTGTGCGCCGCCAAGCGCGTCATACAGGCTGAACGGCTCATCGGCCATTGTGGAATCGACGATGCCGTCAATGACGATATGCACCTGATATCCGCGCCCGTGCTTCTGATTCGCTTCGATATAAAGATGCGTGTCCTGGTTCATAAAATCCCTCCGTTTTTAATTTTGTGTGGGTTTCTGTTCTGATTTTGTTTCTACACCAAAAATGCTTTTTGTCCCAGAATCGAAAAAAGGGTTGAGGGGAATTTTCCCCTCAATCCGTGACAATCGACGTTTCTACATCCAGTTCCACAACGACCTTTCCGTCATGTACGTCCGGGTAGATCGTCTTTACACGATATTTCCCAATACCGACGAGAATGGCCGGGTTGCCAAGATCGACTTTCGACGCGTATCCATCAATGCCAAGAATCCAGCCGTCAACGTTCTGGCTGTGCTCGAAAATTTCTTTGATCGTCATGTTTAAAACCTCCATCCTGATTTTCAAAACATGACGATCAAAGAAATTTTCGAGCAC
>OLOX01003920.1_pt1 | contig 10690 bp, 16 predicted proteins | sample 1672091 | NCBI WGS metagenome assembly OLOX01 (sample SAMEA3136644, study PRJEB25190) | human gut metagenome | reverse complement strand
GATCTGAAATTCGCCGGCGTGGACCTCTACCGTGTTGAATTTCAGATCTTCATGCTTCAAATCAGGGTGCTTCAAAACTAACTGGCTCATTCAAAATACCTCCCGTCGGTTGTGTGACTGCGCAAATGAATACCTACTAACTTACTTGGTTGCATTGAGCATAGCACAACCACCCATAAAAACGGAAATATCCGAATGTTATCGCTGGCAATAACATTCGGATATTCTTGTTCAGGCTTCGGGAAGATCCCGTCCGTATTTTTGCAGAAGCTGGATAAAGCGTTCCGCGGGCTGCGACAGCGTATGGGCCTTCTGGCAGACCCAGCCGATGGTGATGGGATCGTCAAAGCCCTTGATGGGACGCTTGATCACCCCCTGCGCCCCGTTGCTTTCGGAGATGAAGCCGGTACCCAGATCATAGCCCTGACACTGCTGCATGACCATCAGGCTTTGATAGAGTCCGTTGACAATGGTGACCTTCTGGGGATAAAAGTCCGGCACCAGCATCTCCTCCTGCAAAACGGAGGGCGCGTCGGAGTCTAACTCATACATGATGCAGGGATACGGGTGCAGCTCCTCGATCGTCAGAACTTCCTTGGAGGCCAGAGGATGGGACTTATGGATAAACACATAGGGCTTGCTGTCAAAAAGCGGGTGAAATTCCAGATTGTTGTCGCCAAAAACACGGTTCATGTGCTTTCGGCTGCGGCTGCTGATGAACAATACGCCCAACTCCGTGGTTTTGTCCACGACCTGCTGGATGACCTCCGGGCCCTGCCCTACCAGAAATTTATAGGTATAGGATTCCTTTTGATAGGTATTCTGATAGGACATCATGGCGTCAATGACAAAGCAGTAATGCTGGCTGCTGACGCTGAGGGTCTCGTGGGTCTTGCTCAGATCCTGTGAAAAGTGCTGGGAAATATGCTCAGCGTCCGTCAAAAGCCGTTCTCCCATGTTCAGAAGCTCCCGACCCTCGGCGGTCAGGGTGATCCCGGCGGCAGAGCGGACAAAAATCGTGATCCCCAGCTCCTCCTCCAGCGCGCAGACCATTTTGCTGATGCCGGGCTGGGAGACATACAGGACCTGAGCGGCTTTGCTGAAGGAGCCGCATTTTGCCACCGTGGAAATATACTTCAACTGGAGCAGTGTCATACCAAGTGCCGCCTTTCCTATTTTTCGATGGATCTCTCGTATTATAGCACAAGAAATTCAAAATGCGCAACTAAAATCATACCAAAAAGGTTTACTTTAATAAAAACAAACATTTTCGCGGCACAAAACAGCATTTTTTAAAAAAATGCACGATTATGAGGCGATATACACAAAAGTAATTGCAGTTTATAACATTGGTTTATTGGACAAATCCGACCTTTGCGGCTATCATAGAAAACAGCAAGCGGTTCTCAGTTTTTCAGTGTGCAAAATAGAGAAATAGGGAGGAACTTACTTTATGCAAGAGAAAAAAATCAAATTTACCGACGTATTGTTCGTCGGTCTGGCGTTCTTCGCCTCCTACTTCGGCGCGGGCAACCTGATCTTCCCGCCGATGCTGGGCCTGCAAAGCGGCAGCAACTGGCTCAGCGGCATGATCGGTATGCTGGCCTCCGGTGTGGGCCTGCCCATTCTGGCTATCATCGTGCTGGGTATGTGCGGCTCTGTCCAGAAAATCTCCGACCATGTGAACAAGAAGTTCTACACCGTCATGATCGGCGCCATCATGATCCTCTGCTGCTGCGTGTCCATCCCCAGAACCGCAGCCGTCGGCATTGAGATGGGCCTTCAGGGCATCTGGCCCGGCGCGCCCTATCTGGTTTTCGTCATTCTCTACTTCGTGATCGCGTTCCTGTTCGCCAAGGACCGCGGCACCGCACTGGATAAGGTCGGCAAGATCCTGACCCCCATTATGACCATCATCCTGTTCATTCTGGTAGTCAAGGGCGCTGTCAGCCCCATCGGTACCCCCGGCGCCGCCTCCGTGGATAACGCCTTTGTCAACAGCTTCCTGGGCGGTTACAGCACCGGTGACGTTCTGGTGTCCTTCCTGGCTGCCGGCGTGTTCTTTGACAGTATCAAGCGCAAGGGCTACGAGGGTGAAGCCTTCCGCAAGGCCCATGTCCGGGCCTGCCTGATCGCCGCCGTCTGCCTGGCTATTGTCTATGGCGGTCTGCTGTATATGGGCGCCTGCGTCAGCACCGAGTATACGCCCGACAGCATCAGCAACGCCAACCTCCTGCTGGCGATCATCCGCTCCAGCGGCGGCCAGATCGCGATTTACGGTCTGTGCCTGTCCGTGGTGCTGGCCTGCCTCACCACCGCCATCAGCCAGATCACCGCAGTGGCAGATTTCTATGAGACCGCCACCCACGGCAAGCTGTCCTATAAGGTTCTGGTCATGATCGTCCCTATCGTCACCACCATCGTCGCCAGCTTCGGTCTGGATACCATCGTGAGCCTGACCTCCCCCTGGTTCTCCTTCTTCTATCCCATCACGCTGGTGATCACCCCCATCAATGACGTTGCCACCCAGATGGATATGCTGGGCAATGTGGAAGAAACCGGCTATTGCAGTCAGGATTCTTCTATGTGCTGGTACTTTGAGAACAGCGAGCTGAAGACCAAGGTCAAGGGTACGTTCAGCATCGACAAGGTTCTCCGCACCAAGATTGAGAACATCCTGCTGAAGATGATCTCTTTCTGGCAGCAGTTCTTCTTCCGTGACCTGATGGAGAACGGCAAACTCCGCAATTTCGGCGTGCCGGTGCCTGATGTGCCGGATTCCAATTCTCAGAGGGATTCCCAGCAGGACACCAAGCAGGAGACCCCGCAGGACGACACCGACGATGAACCGGCCGAGGACTCCGCTGAGGACGATACGGAGGAATAACCGATGGCAAAGGCAACGGCAGTGCGAAATATCCGGGACGACCACCAAAAAGCATTCCTGAAAATCTTCAACAGTCTGTGCGGCCGGTTCAATCGGTGGCAGGTCTGGCAGGACTTCGTGATGGTGACCGCCATTGAGATTTCCAATGCCACCGACAAACAGAATGCTCCAGAGCGCACCAAAACCTATCAGACCATCATTTCCAAGTACAGCGATGCCGAGCAAAATAAATTTGCTGAATTGCTGGCCGAGGTCATCATGGGAATGGAGCAGAACCCCGACCAAGATTTTTTAGGGGAACTGTACATGCTCTGTGAGCTGGGCAACGATGCATCCGGGCAATTCTTCACCCCGTATGACGTTTGTAGGTGCATGGTGGAAATCTCCGGGGGAAGCGACCCGGCGGCAGAGAATGCCGGATTCTTTTCGGTTTCGGACCCGGCCTGCGGTGCGGGCGCACTGCTGATTGCTTTTGCCAACCTGTGCAGGAGAAAAAATATCTGCTACCACGACAAGGTGCTTTTTGTGGCGCAGGATATTGACCTGATTGCAGGACTGATGTGCTACATCCAGCTCAGTTTTTTAGGCTGTGCTGGATATGTAGTCATCGGGAACACCATTACAGAACCAAGCACCGCGTATGATCGCCGTGGGCTGCTCCCGGCGGGGCCGCAAAGCAGGATTTGGTACACACCGTTCTTTTCTACGGACATTTGGTTTCTGCGCCGCCAGTGGGCGCAGATAGAACTTCTGATGAAGCCTGTCTGCCGCCAGACCGAGCAAGCAGATCCGGAACACAAAAAGGATGATGCTGCACCGCCGTTGTGTGAGACCAAGACCGGGCAGCTCACATTTTTCTGAAACCATGGAGGAAAATAAATCATGGCAGAGATCACGAACATTGCGTGCAGGAGACTGCATCCGCACCCTGACAACCCCCGCAAGGAACTGGGGGATTTGACGGAACTTGCCGCCAGCATCAAAGAGAACGGCATCTTCCAGAACCTGACCGTTATCCCCGGCCACTACCTCAACAGCCGGGAGTACATTGCGAAGTGCGTTGACGAGGGCGGGGATGCCGCAGCAGCAGCGGCAGCATGGACACCCAAGGCTGTGTGGTCCAGCGATGACTACACCATCATCATCGGGCATCGCCGGGCCGCGGCCGCACAACAGGCAGGATTGTTTGAAGTGCCCTGCGTGGTCGTGGAAATGGACGAAAGGGAACAGCTGCAAACCATGATGATTGAGAACATGCAGCGTAGTGACCTGACTACCTATGAGCAGGCGCAGGGCTTCCAGCTGATGCTGGATCTGGGCGATACGGTAGAGCAGGTGGCATCCAAGTCTGGCTTCTCCCAGTCCACCATCCGCCGCAGGGTGAAGCTCCTTTCTCTTGACCGGGATGCGTTCCGCCGGGCAGAACTTCGCGGCGCCACTCTTTCGGACTACGCAGAGCTGGATAAGATTGAGAGCGTTGAGGACAAAAATAAGGCGCTGGAAGCTCTTGGCACTCAGAACTTCCGCCGGGTGATGCAGGAAGTTCTGGAAAATCAGAAGTGGGAACACCGCAAGGCTGAATGGATTGCAGACCTCAAGAAATTTGCAATCGAAGACCCGAATGCTACTTATCAGACCCACGAACACGTTACCGGGTACAGCAAGTGGAACATCACCAAAGATGTTGTTGTGCCGGAAGATGCAGATCATGTCCAGTATTTCTACAAGGTGAGCAGTGGGCAGATTGATTTGTACAAGACCCGTGATGTGGCCGCAGAGGATGCCGAAAAGGCAAAGCGGGATGCCGCCCGCGAGGAAGAACGCATGATTGGGGAAAGTTTCCACAACATCACGGAACTTATGTTCAATCTCCGCCGTGAATTCGTGGTGGAGCTGACTCCTACCGATTGCAAAAAGGGCTTCCCGGCTATTGCCCGCTACATGGCCTGTGCCGCAGACGATAATTTTGATTTAGACCTGACGCTGATTGGAAACATCCTCGGTGTGGAGCTGTCGCAGGAATTTGTGGACAGTTCCGGCAAGGACTGGTACAAAATTCTGGATGAAGATGGGGTCTACGGTACAATGCCGGAAAAGGTGCTGCTGGCACTTGCCTATTCTTCGATGGACAGCAGCTATTGCGGTTACTGGAGTAAGGACTGGAATGTTGAGCGCCAGAAATATGTGTACTCTTATCGGGAAAATCCGACACTGGATGCCACCTATGAAATGCTGACGGCGCTGGGGTATGAGATCAGCGACGATGAGCAGGCATTGCGGGACGGCACCCACAAGATTTTCCGGGAGTACGGCCCCGATGAAAAGAAGTGGTCGGATTGTGACTACTGCAAGGCGGCACACCCAAACTGTGATAAGTGCTGCAAAACCTGTGATGAACCTTGCAATGCCGTTCAGGACTGCAAGAAAAATGAAGAAAGGACTGAAAACGATGAATGAGAAAACTATGGGGGCTATCCCTGTTTCTGCACTGGAGCGTCTGGAGCAGAGCGCTGTGAAGCTGAGCCTGATTACTTTTTACCTGCGCCATGAAGAACTCAAGGCCGCCCCGGATGCGGCAGAAATCCACAGCATCAAGTCTGACCTGAGCCGGGCATTGCAGGAGGTCAGCGCCAATGCTACCGCCTGCGCGCTGAGCGGCGGCATCCCGGAAAAGGCAAAGGCAAGCCCCCCTGCGGGGGCAGAGCCTAAGCGTGTCCAGCGGAAAGAAATCCACAAGGGCACGGCCTACGGTGTCCTGCGCCTGCGTTGCCCGAAATGCGGCGACGTATTTGGCCGCTTCCTGCGGGAACCCAGCGCCAGCGTGACCTGTCGCTGCGGCGGGGAAGTTCAGCTGGACAACCTGACACGGTATGAGTTCACCTGCCCCTGCTGTGACTTTGAAGCCCACGGCCGCACCAATCTGGAAGACCCCGAAATCACGGTGCCCTGCAAGTGCGGCAACCCGGTCACGATGAAGTGGGACCGCAACAAGCGTATGTACCATGAATGAGGGCGGAAGCAATGACACTTGTGGGTGCCGCTGCTGGAGCCGCCGGAGGAAGAAAAGCAATGAAAGAAAAAACCATCACAGTTTCGCATGAAGTGTCACCGGAATATGGAAAATGCAGTTTCGGTGGGGACTTTTGGGGAGAAGAAGTGTGCAAGTACCATGCAATTCGTACCCAGACACACGGAAATAAGGCACCGCCGGAATATAGAAAACCTAAGTGCCTGTTATTCAACTGCTGGCTTGATGAACCGTACAAAAAGTGCGAGATGTGCCGCAAGGCGTGCGCGGAGGTGGACAGGAAGTGAAAGAAGCAATCCGTGCTCGATGCCCTTTGTGCGGCGGGGAAATTATAGTTTCCGAGTATTATCAGACATCACGAGATTACAAAGTTCTGATGAACGGGAAACTGTCCAAACGGTACATCGTCACCGATGCCGGTCCCATAAATTCGATGACAGCATCATGCGGCAGTTTTTGCGGCGCATACTGGGAGCATGAGGAGTTTGACATTTCCGAGGACGGAATGTTTTACGATAAAAAATATTTGGAAGAAGAGGTGGGCACATGAAAGCAGTCCTTATCAGCATCAAGCCCAAGTGGTGTGACCTGATCCGGCGGGGGCGCAAGACGGTTGAGGTCCGCAAGACCTGCCCGAAGCTGGAAGTGCCGTTCAAGGTTTATATCTATGAGACCATGGATGGCGGTCGTGGGAGCGGCCTTGTTTTCGGTGAGTTCGTCTGCATCGGATTTGATGTGTTCAGGCCGATCGGCAAGGGCATCAGCATCAAGCGCTTCCCTGCATTGTATGAAAGCTGCCTGACCCTTGATGAAATCGTAAAGTATGCGCAGGGTGAGCCGGTATACGGCTGGCAGATCTCTCAGCTGAAGCTCTACGAGGAGCCGCTCAAGCTGGAGGACTTTTCCCGCCACGGTTTCTGTGGCATGAACGGGACTGGTGTTTGCGGCAATGCAGACTGCGAGAACTATCAACCGTCTGGCAACTATATGGAGCCGCCCACCTGTGCAGTCAATGGCTGCACCCTGTATGAAGCGCCGCAGAGCTGGTGCTATGTGGAGGAAAGGAGGGATTCGGAATGAAGTGGATTCAGATTACCGATGTCATAAAGTGGATTGCTGTGTGCGTTGCAATCTCCATTTCTGTTTATGTGACAAGGGATGGAAGATACCTCTGGTTTCTTCTCATCCCTGCATTCCTGATTTAAGTGGGGTGATGGCAATATGAGAGATTGTTCTATATGCAAGGCGAGGGCGTACTGCTGGGAAGCAGTTGAACCCGGCTCCATCATGTGCGGCATCAACCTGATGCAGCATGGTGGGACGAAAAGTGAACCCGAAACGCCGCGGTCGATAAGCGTGAAGCTGAGTCCGACCTTTTGCGCATACTGCGGTAAGCCGCTGAAAATTGTTGGGACAGAGCGCTTCTGCAACAACGTCCAGTGCTTCAACCGCTTTCAGAATGTATAAAGGGGGATGCCTGATGTCAAATTTTCAAAAAGATGTCCAGCTCCTCACTGATTTGCAGGAGCTGATCTCCGATGCAGAGCGCACAGCCAATATGCCGGGGTATGCGGGGGCGGTGTTCAATACAATCTCCCCGGCGCTGAAAGCGGCCATGCCGGCAGCACAGAAGAAAGCCCGGCGGCAAATCGATGTGCTGACCCGCGCCAAAGAACGGCTGATGGAGCTGATGGAGGAACCGCAGAAATGACCAACGGTGACTTTATCCGCTCCATGTCGGATGCAGACATCCGGGAAAACTTCACCCAGTTGCTCTGTGAATTCGTCCAGCGGAAGCAGACGAGCCGTTGCCGGAGCAGAGAACATTGCTTCCACTGCATCAAGGACTGGCTGAAAGAAGAAAGCGTGGCGCTTAGGAGGGCCGATGATGACACTGAATGAGATTCGCAAGCTCCGGGGGATGACCCTCAGCGAGTTTAGCCGGAAGTCAGGGCTGTCCCCGCATACTGCACGGAACCTGATGGGCTACAGGGAACTCTACGGAAATCCTCGGATGGACACGATGGTGGATGCGGCGCGGGCGCTGAATGCGGTCGTGACGATCACCCCCAAGGGCGTGACGATTCGCGCCAGAAAGGAAAGCGCATGACTCCTATTCCATTCCGTGAGCAGAACATCACCTATAACCCGCCGGAGGGCATGGAAGACAAGTGCGAAGCGCTTCCAGCTTTCCGGGGAGAGGGACAGGTGATCTCCTGCTGGCATCTTACATTATGGGAGCGCATCAAGCTCCTGCTGACCGGGCGGCTGTGGTTCTCGGTGATCGGCAATGGACAGCCGCCTATCTGGCTGGGCGTGGATTGCCCGTTCATCCGTAAATAATCCGACTGCAAGACCTGTATTTTTGCCGTAAAATGTGCTAAAATAATTAGGTAGCACCTCTACAAATTGGAGGCCGCGCACATATTACTGGAGGTCAGGTATGACGGTGCAAGAGCTGTCCAGATACTTAACGCTTCGCAAGCAGATTGATGAGGACAAAGAAATCTACGAGAACATGTGCCAGAAGATGGGGCCAGCATCCCCGTCACTGTCAGGAATGCCCCATACTCCCGGTGTTCGTGACAAGGTTGGTGATCTGGCCGCAGACCTGGCAGATTTGGATGCCGGCATCAAAGAGCTTGAAGCCGAAGCCGAGAGGGTGCTTCCAGAAATAGAAGAATTCTGCGTGTCGATTTCAGACCCGCGGATGCGCCTGATTTTCAGGCTCCGTTTCGTGCGGTGCCGCTCATGGGCAGAGATCGCAGGGACACTCGGACGGTACTATACCGAAGCCGGAGTGTGCAAGATGGCATATAATTACCTCAAAAAGATAGCCTGAACCAAATTCAAAAGGCCGCTGCTTCAGTGTGAAAATGCTGATTCAGCGGCTTTTTCTTTTGCTTGCCTGCCACGGGTGGAAAGCGTAGTTTGTCAGATGACTTCCAATGGCTTCTGATGGGTTCCAATGACTTCCAATCGGTACGAATGCTTTCCAATGCTTTCTGATGACGCAAGGCGCAAGGCATGATATTATTATGCTACAAAATCCTAAACAAAGCCGGGCGGTGCAGATCATCTGATGTGCGCCGCCATTTTTATGGGAAGGAGGATTTTTCGCCCCGCGTTGCTCCTTTGCGCGGGAAATCGTGCTTCCAGTCATCCCCGGTTCGCCGCTGGGGCTGTCTGAAAGCAGGTCATTATAAGGAGCAATTCATGGAAATCAGAAAAGTACCTATCAGCCTGCTCAATGCAGCACCCTACAATCCGAGAAAGGATTTGCAGCCCGGCGACCTGGAATATCAGAAGATTGCCCGGTCAATCGAAAAGTACGGCTGTGTTGAGCCTATCATCTGGAATGAGAAGACTGGCAACGTGATTGGTGGTCACCAGCGCTTGAAAGTGCTGGGGCAGAACTGGATTTTCGTCATCGGCAGTCTGTCCGCATACCTCGTTTCCCAGTCGTGGGATGTGGCCGTGTTCCATGCAATCCGTGACCGCTACATTGCCAAGCATGGCAGTACCAAGGGTGGCCGCTGGCTCTGGAATAACGGCAGCACCATCACGAGCCAGATTTGGGACACGGTGATCTATGCGGTCATCAGTTTCGGCTTCGGTCTGGGTTGGGTGCATACCCATGAGGGCCGGATGCAGCTTATCGGTATTATCATCGGGCAGTATCTTCTGAAAGCCTGTCTGGCGCTGTTGGATACTCCTTTTTTCTATTTCTTCACGAGAAATGCAGACCGCTGCTGACGGCATCGTGTAGCGTGCGCTCTGTGTTCCGCCTGCCAGTTTGAGCAGAAACAAACAAAGGAGGATGGTGACTATGTAGATGGACAAGCGGGATAAAGGCTACACCCTGTATAAAAAAGGTCTGTCCTGCACCGAGATTTCCAAGAAGTTGGACGTGTCTATCAACACAGTAAAGTCATGGCGCAAGCGCTACTGGACGCAGGGTGCAGATGCACCCGCAAAACGCACCCTGCACCCAGAGGATGCACCCGCCGCACCTGACCCTGAAACAAGACCAAAGCAGGGCGCGCCGCCGGGTAATGTCAATGCCGTTGGAGCAGGTGCGCCCAAGGGAAACCGCAACGCCGTCAAGCATGGCGGTTGGTCTGAACTGATGTTCCGAAGCTGGACAGAGGAACACCGTCAGCTGTTGGATGCCTGTGACGAAGATGTGGATGCAGAAGAACTGCTCATAAATGAGCTGAAATTGCTGACCGCCCGCGAGGGCTATCTGCTGGAACGTATCTCCCACTATTCTCAAGAGGGAGCCTATGTTCAGACGCAGACCACATCCAAGAGAAGCAGGAATTTCAAGCGGCTGGATGGTGACACTGAAAAGGAAAAGAACGATTTGCAGTCCTATGTGGAAGCCATTGATGCCAAAGTAGCCGCCGGGGAGCGTTTGCCGGGCAATGAAACCCTGACAAATTCCACTCTGGAAGCGTCCTACCTCATCATAGAGCGCTTGAACAAGCTCCTGACCGATGTGCAGCGGCAGAAAGCCCAGTGCATCAAACAGCTGGCTGAACTGCGCAATATGAGCGGCGGCGGAAAGAGCGAACTGGTTGACGACTGGGTAGCAGCCATTCAGGCCGCAGAGGAGATGGACGATGACGCGCCGTGAGTTTTTCCAAAGAAGAATACCGCGGTACCGCAAAGACCCGCTCCTTTTTTTCAAGGAAGTGACTCACTTTGAGCCGGATCCATGGCAGCACCGTAGAGATATCCTACACAGGCGCGAAAACCGGTGCAAACGAATA
>OLOX01003909.1_pt1 | contig 10702 bp, 6 predicted proteins | sample 1672091 | NCBI WGS metagenome assembly OLOX01 (sample SAMEA3136644, study PRJEB25190) | human gut metagenome | reverse complement strand
GCTGCCTTGCGGGATCTGGCAGGATGAAACGAATGAACATGTAGATAATGTATGTGCTTTTGTAAGACCTGGAGAGGTTGTGCTTGCATGGACAGATGATGAGTCAGACCCACAGTATGAAATGTCCCTTACAGATCTGAAAGTGCTGGAAAAAGAAACAGATGCAAAAGGCAGAAAGTTTAAGATCCATAAACTGCCTGTTCCTCAGAAACCAGTCTGTCTCACACAGGAAGATGTGGATGGTTTTGTGTTTGAAGTCGGTGAGGATGAAAGAGAAGCAGGGGAACGCATGGCTGCCAGTTATGTAAATTTTTATATTTCAAATGGCGGGATCATTCTGCCACAGTTCGGAGATGAAAATGATGAGACTGCGGTGAGGATCCTGCAGGAATGTTTCCCTGAGAGAAAAATCTGCCCTGTTGATGCCAGAGCGATCATTGTCGGCGGTGGAAATATTCACTGTATTACTCAGCAGATTCCGGCAGCAGTGTGCAGGCGGGATGATCCTGAAAATAATTTTGCAGGATAAATTTTTTATTTTATGGCGGAGGAAAGAGCAAAATGAGAAATGTAACAGTGGCAGCAGTTCAGATGCGATGTGAAAAAAGTGTGGAAGCAAATATTTCTCATGCAGAGGAGCTGGTACGTCAGGCAGCTGAAAAAGGAGCAGATATTATCCTTTTACCGGAACTTTTTGAGCGGCCGTATTTCTGTCAGGAACGCAGGTATGAATACTATGAGTATGCACAGACGGTAGAAGAAAACCCGGCAGTCCGGCATTTTGGCAGAGTAGCAGCTGAGCTTGGAGTTGTAATTCCTGTAAGCTTTTATGAAAAAGAAATAAATAATACTTACAATAGTATCGCAATTCTGGATGCAGATGGAAAGAATCTTGGCGTTTACCGGAAAACGCATATCCCGGATGATCACTATTATCAGGAAAAATTTTATTTTACTCCCGGGGATACCGGATTTAAAGTTTTTGAAACAAGATACGGTACGATCGGAGTCGGGATCTGCTGGGATCAGTGGTTTCCGGAAACTGCGAGATGCATGGCATTACAGGGAGCGGAGCTTCTTTTTTATCCGACTGCGATCGGAAGTGAACCGATTCTTGAATGTGACAGTATGGAGCACTGGAGAAGATGTATGCAGGGACATTCTGCTTCAAATTTAATTCCGGTGATCGCAGCAAACAGGATTGGTGAGGAAACAGTAACTCCATGTTCTGAAAATGGAGGTCAGAAGTCATCTCTTAATTTTTATGGTTCCTCTTTTATTACAGATAATACAGGAGCTGTTTGTGCAGAATTGTCCAGAAATGAAGAAGGAGTTATTGTAAATACCTTTGATCTGGATGCATTAAAGGCAGACAGACTGAACTGGGGCCTTTTCAGAGACCGCAGACCGGAAATGTATGCAAAAATTGCAGGAAAATGACGAAAAAGAGAAGATCTGATCAGACAGAAACTGAGTTTATAAGAATTTCATAAAAACTTTATGATTATATTAGTTGCCACTTCTGTTAAGTGTGGTAAAATAGATTCATGAATATATTCTGGTAAGACGGAGTGAAAGGATGAACAGACAGGAATTTTTGGAAAACCTGAGGAGCCAGCTTGTCGGTCAGATGCAGGAAGGCAAAGCAGCGGCGCATCTCAGGTATTATGAAGACTATATACAGTCCCAGGTACGTGGTGGACGCTCAGAGCAGGAAGTGCTCGAAGAACTGGGAGATCCGAGACTTATAGCTAAGACACTGATTGATACAGATGATGGAAGCACGCAGGAGGATTACGGAGAATACTCTTCCTATGGCGGAAGTTATGACAGCGGTTATGGAAACGGAATGGAGGATCAGGCACAGCCGGAGAAACGCTGGAAGAAATTTATTGATCTTTCTACCTGGCAGGGGAAGGCAGTGGTAATCGTGGGTGCGGTCATCTCGATTATTCTTATTGTTCTTGTGATCGGTGCAGTTCTTCCGTTCTTTATTGTTCTTGCAATTATTCTTTATTTTTTTTCATGGCTTAAGAAGCGTAATAAATAATGGTCGGTATCGGTTATTCTATACTCTGTAAAATATGCATTATCTGTGCAGGGCTTATGTATGAATGAGCTTTGCACAGACCTCTCTTTTTTATTTTCAGTGATTTTCTTTATTAAGATCCCTATTATTTTTTATAATCACTTTTGAGTTAATATTCATTCTTACAAAGGCTGTTTTTTCTGCGGCTGAAAACATTTCTCTGAAAATTTATTCTCTAATCCTGCTTCGGGCAGGGAAAAATCCCACATCTATATTTATTTTTTCATCTGGAAAGGAGACAGAAAATGAAACGCAGTTTAAAATTGAAGGAACGGCTGGGAGCTTTGTTGCTTGCAGCGCTGTTTGCCATGCAGGCAATTCTCGGACTTTTGCCTGTAGATACAGTGCAGGCAGCTGTGAAGTCCATAGAAGTATGGAAGACAGACCAGATGTTGGAGTATGAATACCGCTTCAACATGAAATATCAGCCGGGTGTTACTACATATGAAACGTTTGGATGCGATAATAAAGACAGTGATGCGTTTTCTGACCATGGAAGAAGTGAGAGAGATACAGAATCTGTGCGTGTATCAGCAGATTATAAACCGGGAAGTGCCGGGATCCGTTACAATAACGTTGGCAAAGACGGGGCAGGAAATATTGTAGATGTACGCCTTACGCTTATGGGAGTTGAGAATGCGGAGAGACGTTATGATATCCGCACACCGATATCAAAAACAGAGAACAATGGAGGCTTAAGTTTTGGCTGGGAGAATAATGAGTCTTATCCTATCGTTGGATTTTCGAAGAACAGTATCGGTGTTTTTATTTATTCGGTAGGATCCGCGAAGATTAATTTTCAGTTTCTGAAACATGGAACGGAAGAAACTCTGCCGATCCGCGGACATGGAACGATCCGGGATATAGATGCGGCACAGGCGGTAGAAATTCCTGTTGACAGTAATCTGGATCATGCATATGTTCTGGCAGACAATGATTTTCTTAAAGTCAATGGAACTTATGTCGGTTCACAGAATGTTGCCATAGAACCTGATGATGAAAAAGGCTGGATGAATATGTTGTATGATACCGATAATTTCAATCTTGTATTTTCCCATCAGGAGAAGCTGGACATGTGGGATGCCAGCCGTGAAGCCAGTATTGCCAAGGCTGGTTCTCAGGAAAAATGGGCGCAGTCACTGATCAATAAGTATGTGGATGCTTCAGGAAATTCCTATTGTCCGAATTTTAAAGGACAGAAGGTATGCAGAGGTTTTGCATATTTTGATTTTACTTCCTATTGCTTTGGAGATATTGAGATGAAGAAAGCCCCTGAAAAAAGAGTGGGAGAGACTGACAGTACGTGGGAACAGGCTGTGGCAGCGACAAAAGATCAGCCTTTTGCAGTCAGACAGGGAAAAGAATTTCAGTATTTAATTCAGGCAGAGGTAACGCCAAATAAACTCCGGTCATTTGTCGTTCAGGATACATTGGAAGAGTGCCTGAGAATAGAAGATGCTTCGAAAGTAAGTATTACAAATGACGTTGGGCAGGATGTAACAGACCAGTTTGACATTTCTGTTGATGGACAGAAAATAACCTGCAGTGCAAAAACAGAAAGTCTTCAGGACGAGGCTTTCACAGATAATCAGACATATACATTTATTCTGAAAGTACAGCTGAGACCGGAATCAGAGATGAATGTTTCGAAATATATTGCAGACGACGGGTATACGATTTTAATTCCGAACCATGCTTCTATGAGCTATGAACGCATGAGTGGAAAAGGCGATACAATGGATACAGATACTGTATGGGTAAAGAGTGTGATCCCGCCAGAACTGGAAGTGACGAAAAACGTATCTGCATATGAATGGAAAGTCGGAGACACTGTGGATTATGAGATTACAGTATCTCAGACAAAACAGGATGTACGGGCGGTGAATGTTGTGATCACCGATGAAATACCTGCCTGTCTGCAGCTTCTGGAAGGGCAGTATACAGCAGAGACAAGTGGAGGTGCTGCAAACTGTACGTTGACCAGACTTGGAGATAATGGCTGGAAAGCAGAATGCCCGTCTCTGAGATATGGAGAGAAGATTACGGTCAGGTTTAAATGCCAGGCGCTGGAGACTTCAAATGGAATGGAATGGGAGAATATTGTTTCGGCTACAGCTGACAACCTGATCGATCCGGCTACAGGAGAACAGGAATCACGCAAAGATATGGCAGAAGTATGGCCAAACAGCCCAAGACTTGAAATTAATAAAACTGCAGACAAATATGAGTGGCAGACCGGAGAGCAGGTTGCCTACAGGATTGTAGTAAATAATGTGTCTGCAGGAACAATTGCGAAGAATGTAAATGTAACAGATATCGGTCTGCCTCAGGGACTGGTACTGGCAGGCGGAGCTGACAGTGTGGAAGTACTGGGGGTACAGCAGAAGATCAATTATCCTGTGCCGGATAAGAAAACAGGACAGGCATACGAAACAAGGCAGGTAGAAACCAGACTGGATGCGGATCAGAATGGATTTGCGTTTTACTGTTCTTATCTGCCATACAGTATACCTGTGACGATCATTTTTCATTGTATTGCACAGGATGAGGCTGATGGACATGAAAGTGTAAATGCAGCATCTGTGAAGGCTTCCAATGCAGAAGAAAGATCCGATGATGCAGAAGTTTATGTAAATACAGGGGAGTTCTGGATAGAGAAAACAGCAGACCATTATGAGTGGCAGGTAGGAGAACAGGTACAGTATACTGTGGTGGTAGAAAATAAGAAAGAAGGTACCATTGCAAGAAACGTAACGATCTGGGATACGCAGATGCCAGCCGGACTTGCACTGGCATCTGCTGACAGCGTATCTGTCACCGGAATCCCGCAAAGCATTGTGCAGCCTGTGGCAGGAACCGAAGATGTACCAAATCAGTTAAATCCGGAATTTTATAATGAGACCGCGGAGAAACCGGTCAGTTACGAATTTCTTCAGGAAGGAGCCGGATGGCGGCTGAATATTTCGGATCTTCCGGCAGGAGTTCCGGTTACGATTTTGTTCCTCTGCACAGTTGCTGAAGAAGCAAATGGTATGGAGAGCATCAATATTGCCAATGTACAGGCGCAGAATGCAGCAACAACACAGGATGATGCAGAAGTTTATGTAAATACAGCGGTTCTTTCTATTGATAAGAGTTTCCAGAATTCATATCTGGCAGCAGGTGACGGACGTGTGGAAAATGAGTTTCGCGTTGGAGAACAGGTAAATTATCAGGTAACAGTAAATAACCTTCAGAAAGGATCTATTGCCAGAAATCTGGTGATCAGTGATCTTTCTCTGCCGGAGGGACTTGCTCTGGACGGAGATGAGGGAGCTGTTACAGTAAGCGGTGTACCGGCGGTGATCCAGGATCCGGTAGCAGGTACGGATGATGCAGGGAATGAACTGAATCCGGAGAATTATAATGAAACTATAGAAAAACCAGTTACCTGTCAGGTTGCACGACAGGGAACAGGATGGATCGTGACGATTTCTGATCTGCCATACCAGACTCCTGTTACAGTCAATTTCCGCTGTATGGCACAGGAGAGTGTAAATGGTCTGGAGGTTGTGAATACTGCTCAGGCATACGCAGATAATGCACAGACTGTAAAAGATACATCTAAGGTGTGGATAAATTCTCCGGTCCTTAAGATAGAGAAAAACGCAGATAAACCATTTTATAAATATGGAGATATTATTACATATCGTATTGTGCTGACACAGGAACATACCGGCTGTGTGGCACGCGATGTTACAGTGAATGATGTGATTGATACACAGGGAGTACGTCTTCTGAAGGATTCTGTGATCCTTATGGATGAGAACGGAAATGTGACAGATGCAGATGTACAGATCAATGATGATAATACATTTGTCATGAACACAGGAAAAGCATTGATCAAAGACAGCAGATACAGTATCTGTGACAATGACAGAGGTGGCCTGTTTGAACAGGTGATGTATAATCCACTGGATTGCCAGATGCAGAAGAGTATGATCGTAGAATATCAGGCGGCAGTGATCGATGAAGCACTGGACGGACAGAAAGTACATAATACTGCAGTGGTAAACAGCAGAGAGAACATACCTGCGTCAGACGAAGAGGAAGTCGAGGTACACAGTCCGATCCTGGAGATTGTCAAAGAGTCAGATAAAAAAGAGTATGTATCCGGTGAAAAAGGATATTATAAGCTGACAGTAAGACAACTGCGGGAAGATGTTACAGACAGTAATATTGTGATAGAAGATGCATTTGAAAACAAAGGTGCCACTCTTGTAAAAGACAGTATTTTTGTAAAGAAAAACGGTGTAAAACTGAATGACATTAAAGTAGAAGCTTCAGAAACCGGATTTAAGATAGAAACCGGAACAACACTCTCTGATATGGACAAAATTGAGGTATGCTATGAAGTTGTGTTTGAAACAGAGAGTACAGGATCGGAAACAATTGTAAATACAGCTAAGGCAAAGGGAGATAGTTCCCCGGAAACATCTGTGCAGAACGAGGTATATGTGAAATCTGTGCCAAAACCGACAACTTCAGGAACCTGTCCGAAAATGACACCTGTACCAACAAAAACACCAGTGCCATCGTATAGTAATGGAAATGGTGGAAACGGAAACAGCAGTTATGGAAGCTCCGGTGGATATTCTTCGGGATATGGAAGCTATCAGAATGGTTCTGTGGCGGGAAGTTTCAAGACTGGAGATACCAGACCGTTTAAAGCAATGGCTGTGGCCGGAATTCTTGGACTTGGTCTGCTGGCAGGAGGTGTGCTGATCTGCAGAAAATCTGCAGCAGGCAGAAAAGATGAAAAAAGGATGCTTCGAAAATGAAGAAACTCAGAACGTTTGCGGTAAGCATGATTGTGGCAGCGCTGGGTCTCCTGATATATTGCGGAGGCTTTTTTATAAGAAGTTATAAACAAAATCTTGCAGCGAAACAGGGATATGAAGAAATTGCGGATATAGCTGTGACAGCGGAGAAGGAAAATAAGAGAGATTTAAACAGAAAAACAAAGGCTGTGCAGGATATGTCTGATACACAAGATAAAGATGCGTCTGAAAAGAAAAAAAGGAAAAAGAACAGAAAGTACAGTAATGAGGCAGATAAGATCAGGGAATCCTTCGGGATTTCCTGGGAAAATTTAAGAAAGATCAACTCTCAGGTGGCTGCCTGGATTACCATACCGGGAGCTGATATCTCTTATCCTGTTGTTCAGGGAACAGACGATGAATACTATCTGAATCATAATTTCAGAAAAGCGGAGGATCTGTTTGGGTGTATTTTTCTTGAACATAATAATAAGAAAGACCTGACCGGTTCACACAGTATTATCTATGGTCATAATATGGAAGGAAATATGATGTTTGCCAATCTGAACCGTTATGAACAGCCAGAGTTTCTAAAGTCATGTCCGGAAATAGAAATCCTGACACCGGAAAGAAAATTTCTGTACAAAATATTTTCCGTAGAGCAGGCATCTTCACAGAGTGCGGCATTTGAATATGGATATGAACTGTCAAGTCCTGCATACAAGTTACAACTGACAGAACTGAAAAATAATTCTATGTATGATACAGGGATAGAACCTGAGGAATCAGCACCGGTCGTAACACTGGTTACGTGCAATTCACATCTGGATAAAGAAATCCGAATGGCGGTACATGGAAGCTGTTATGAAATAATAAACTCTGTATAATGAATGCAGTTATCTGGTGCAGAGCAGCGTAGCAAAGCGGATTGCGAATATCCGCCTAACTTTAGAGCGTGTTTGAAAAATAGAAAAATTATCTTTGTACACAAAAATGGAAGTGAAATTTGAGACACTTGAAAGAAATATTTGGAAGAAATTAATGAAAACTCCTGCGATATTTTGTATAATTTATGCAGAAAAAACAACTTGTTTGCATATGCGTACAAGTTGTATCATAAACACAGGAGGGAAGAAGACATGACAGATAATGGAAAGCCTAAATATTTCTCGCTGATGGAGCAGCTCAGAAACGATATTGTATCAGGAGCTATCCGCCCGGGAGAGAAGCTTCCTTCGGAAAACGAACTCTCACAGAAATATTCCCTGAGCAGACATACAGTTCGTAAAGCACTGGGAATTCTGGAGCAGGACGGATATGTGGAGGCATTTCACGGAAAAGGTACTTTTTGTTCGGAAAATATGCGCCACATAAAGAAATCAAAAAATATCGCAGTAGTTACCACATATATTTCCGATTATATCTTTCCAAGACTGATACAGGGAATGGATAACGTTCTTTCAGAAAGCGGTTACAGTATTATTCTTAAGAATACAGCAAACAGCAGGCAGAAAGAGGCCAGATGCCTGGAAGAACTTCTGAAAAAGGATATTGATGGTCTGATCATTGAACCAAGTAAAAGTGAAATGGTCTGCAAACATCGAAATCTGTATCAGAATCTGGACAAGTTCGAAATACCGTATGTGTTCATTCAGGGGATTTATTCGGAGATGCGGGACAAGCCGCACATTCTTATGGATGATACGCAGGGCGGTTATCTGGTGACAAAATATCTGCTGGAACTGGGACATAAGAAGATCAAAGGATTCTTTAAAGCAGATGATATGCAGGGACTGAAACGTCATAAAGGTTATGTTCAGGCATTGCAGGAAGCGGGAATTTCCTATGATCCGGATGATGTGGTCTGGTTTCATACAGAAGACAGAAAAGTAAAACCTGCTCTGATGGCAAAAGAGATGGTGCAGAGCGGACAGCTTCCGGATGGGATCGTCTGCTACAATGACCAGATCGCTGTTCAGGTTATGGAAGAACTGGAGAAGCAGGGACTCAGGATTCCGGAAGATATTTCCATTACGGGTTATGATAATTCTCTGTATGCACAGAGAGGAAACGGGATCACGACCATTGCACATCCGCAGGAAAAGCTGGGAGAAATGGCAGCAGAACTGATTCTGGAGAAGATTAACGGAGTTCCTGAAGAAGAGAGCAAAGTTGAAAGAATGATCCATCCGGAACTGATCATCAGAGGTTCATGCAGAAGGGTTGAGTAAAAGAGCCATGTCGTATGAATAACATACCCCCAGACTACAGCAGTTATAGTTATAAGAACAGATTAACAGGTAAATGCACAGGTCAGGCATCTTTGGTTTCATTATGGAGAGCAGATGCAATGATCTGAAAAATAAATAAAAATCCAGGGAGGAATTTTATCATGAAAACAGGAAGAAACTACAAGTTTTGGTTTTGCACAGGTTCACAGGATCTTTACGGAGATGAGTGTTTAAGAAAAGTTGCAGAGCATTCTAAGATTATTGTTGAAGAATTAAACAAGAGCGGTGTTCTTCCATTCGAACTTGTATGGAAACCAACACTGATCACAAACGAACTGATCCGTAAAACATTTAATGAGGCAAATGCAGATGAGGACTGTGCAGGTGTTATCACATGGATGCATACTTTCTCACCGGCAAAATCATGGATTCTTGGTCTGAAAGAATACAGAAAACCGCTTTGCCATCTTCATACACAGTTTAATGAGGAGATTCCTTATGATACCATTGATATGGATTTTATGAATGAAAACCAGTCTGCTCATGGCGGTCGTGAATATGGTCATATTGTTACAAGAATGGGAATCGAAAGAAAAGTTATTGTCGGACACTGGGCAGATAAAGATGTTCAGGAAAGACTTGCTTCCTGGATGCGTACAGCAGTTGGTATCATGGAGAGCAGCCATATCCGCGTATGTCGTGTAGCAGATAATATGAGAAACGTAGCTGTTACAGAAGGTGATAAAGTAGAAGCACAGATCAAATTCGGATGGGAAGTTGATGCTTATCCTGTAAATGAGATTGCTGATTATGTAAAAGATGTAGCTAAAGGTGATGTAGATGCGCTGGTAGATGAATACTACAGCAAATATGATATTCTTCTTGAGGGAAGAGATCCGGAAGAATTTAAACGTCATGTAGCAGTTCAGGCTCAGATTGAGATCGGATTTGAGAAATTCCTGGAAGAGAGAAATTATCAGGCAATCGTTACACACTTTGGAGATCTGGGTGCTCTTAAACAGCTTCCCGGACTTGCAATCCAGAGACTTATGGAAAAAGGCTATGGATTCGGTGCAGAAGGCGACTGGAAATCGGCTGCTCTTTACCGCACTGTATGGGTAATGAACCAAGGATTGTCAAAAGGATGTTCTTTCTTGGAAGACTATACACTGAATTTCGATGGTGCCAACAGTTCTATCCTTCAGTCACACATGCTTGAAGTTTGTCCGCTGATTGCATCAAACAAACCTCGCCTGGAAGTACACTTCTTAGGCATCGGTGTACGCAAGAGCCAGACTGCACGTCTCGTCTTCACCTCAAAAACCGGCAAAGGATGTACTGCTACCGTTATCGACATGGGCAACCGTTTCCGCCTGATAGTAAACGATGTAGAATGTCCCTGGGCCTGGAGCCGTCCCTGCGGGCCGGTTCCCTCTACGTCTGTGGTATAATGAAACCATAGATGGAGACGCGACTTGGGAAGCCTTCCCCTTGATGAGAAGGAACGCGCGGAGCGGAGGAATGAGATGCCCTGGAATCTTTGTAATCACAACAAGAGCGTTCTGTTCTCCACGTTTCCACCC
>OLOX01003896.1_pt1 | contig 10727 bp, 12 predicted proteins | sample 1672091 | NCBI WGS metagenome assembly OLOX01 (sample SAMEA3136644, study PRJEB25190) | human gut metagenome | reverse complement strand
ACATATATAATATTTTCTTTTATTTTTAGCCTTTCGAACTTGAATAGTTCCACCACATTTTGGACAAGGTTCTTCTATTGTTTCAACAATTGGTTTTGTATTCTTACATTCTGGATATCCAGGACATGCTAAAAATTTTCCAAATCTTCCATATTTATATACCATCATTCTTCCACATTTATCGCAAGGAATATCAGAAACTTCATCTACTAGTTCTACATGTTCTAGTTCTTTTTCAACTCTTTCTACATTTTCTTCGAAAGGACCATAAAACTCTTCTATCATCTTTTTCCAGTTTTCTTTTCCTTCTGCTATATTATCAAATTCTCTACTTTTGCAGTAAACTCAACATTTATTACATCTGCAAAATTTTCACATAATAGTTTATTTACTATTTTTCCCAATTCTGTTGGTAGCAATTGTTTCTGTTCTTTTTCTATATATCTTCTTTCTAATATAGTAGTAATTGTAGGAGAATATGTACTTGGCCTTCCTATTCCTTTTTCTTCTAATGTTTTTACTAAACTTGCTTCTGTATATCTTGCTGGTGGTTCTGTAAAACTTTGTTTTGGTTCTATTTTTTCTAATTTTACAATTTCATCTTGTATAAGTTCTGGTAACATTCCCGCTTCTTTTTCTTCTTTTCCATCAGTTCCTTCTACATACAATGTCATAAATCCTTTAAATTTTAAATTCTGTCCATTTGCTTTAAATGTATAATCATTTGCGTTTATTGTTACAGACATTGTATCATATATAGCAGATACCATTTGACTAGCCATAAATCTATTATATATCAATTTATATAATTTATATTGATCCTTTGTCAAAGAGTCTTTTATTTTTTCTGGTTCTAGTTCTGCATATGTTGGTCTGATACCCTCATGTGCATCTTGTGCTTCTTTATTAGTCTTATAATATCTATTCTATTTTATTTAGTTAAACCTATTTATAAAGTATTTGACCCATTTATTACCATGTTAAATTCTTTACCTAAAGTTGCTATTGGTCCTTTGATTTTAATCTGGTGTGGGGCTAATATTAAATCTGTTATTATTATGGCTTTACTTATTAATTTAATAGTTAGTTTAGTTACTATTTATACGGGTATGGTAAATGTTAATAAGAATCATTTATTACTATTTAAAAGTTTTAAGGCTAGTAAGTTGCAAACTTTATATTATCTAATTATCCCTAGTAGTTTATCTAGTATTATTTCTTCTATTAAGTTAAACCTATCTTTAAGTTTTATTGGAGTTATTATGGGAGAATTTCTAGTTAGTAAAGAAGGAATTGGTTATTTAATTATTTATGGAACACAGGTATTTAATTTAGACTTAGTATTAACTGGAGTTGCTGTCTTAATTATTTTATCTTATATCTTTTATAAACCTATTGCTATCTTAGAAAGCAAGATGTTAGCAAGAACTTGAATTTTTCAAGTTCTTTTAATTTTGCAATTTATTACGCCAAGGCGTAATTTTTTTATACTTTTGTCGTTTTATTACGCTATAAATTGATTTATAGATATAGATTTTAAATTTTATATTATCTAATTATTACTATTAGCTTATCTAATAACTACACCTTTGTATGCAAAACCTAAACAATATGCAAAAATCATTAAAAAATAAGGTGTAATTATTGGAAAAAAATGACAATTTAAAAACTGAAAAAAATGCCTTTTCCAAAGAAAAAAGAAGTCAAGTAAAAATTATTCATTTCCACTCAGCCCCTTTATAATTTAAATCAGTAAAATTATTTATCTAAATCCTCATTTTTCATATCTAATAAGAATTTATCAAAGTCTGATTCAAATAGTTTATCTTGAATAACTCTATATTTTTCAAACTCTGATAGTGCAAAACTTTCAGCGACTTTATGTGATACTTTGCCTGGATTATCTAATACTTCTCGCTCGTTAAATTGTAAGAATACATCAAGTCTATTTTTCCAATCTTCCATAGTCATTGGTATATGTCTTTCTGCTTGATCTTCAGCATAATCCAAATACATTGTAACTATTCTTTCTAGTGATTTAAATTCATCTTTTGTTAAATAATTTTTAGCAATAACAACATCACTTGCCATTATTTTACCTTTAGGAGAGTTCTTCCAACTTGTTAAACCCATGTGTTCTTTTTCATGATTTGCTCTTTCGACAATAACTTCGGCAGCAGTATTGCCATGAGTTGCATAGTGCATTTTGTTTTGAACTGTCTTAAAAAATTCTTGTGTTATAGGTGATTGTGAATTATAGTCTAAACTAGTAGAATATATATCAGTAATTTTTTGATAAAAGTTTCTTTCACTAATTCTTATTTCTCTAATTTCTTGTAATAATTCATCAAAATAATTTTCATCTAGAAAAGTTCCATTTTTTAATCTTTCTCTATCTAGAACATAACCTTTAACAGAATATTGTTTTAAAATATTAATAGCCCACAGTCTAAAATCAATTGCTCTTTGACTATTTACTTTAAATCCAACTGCAATGATAACATCTAAATTATAATATTTTGTATTATAGTTTTTACCATCTTCGGCAGTATGTAAGAAATCCTTACATACTGAATCTTCCTTTAATTCTTTACTAAAAATATCTTTTAAATGCATAGTAATATTATTTCTAGTTGTTCCAAATAGTTCAGCCATTAGTTTTTGACTTAACCATACAGATTCTTCATCAACAATTACTTCAATAGTTTTTTCTTTATTTTGTTTTGTAAATATTAGGAATTCTGCTGTTGAATTTCTAATTTGTAAGTTTTTCATAAGCATACTCCTTATCTATTCGTTGTACTACTAATTAAATTATACTACATATTTTAGTACACTTATCTTCATATTTCTAGTTATTTTTAATTTTTTTCATCATATCTATTTATGAAGTTCTTAAACCCTTTTATAAATACATTCCAATTAAGTGGAATCATATCATGTCCATTAAAGCACTCCGATAATCCATTATAATATTCTATATTTTAATATCCGTTTATAATTATCATAATCTTTATTGATATATTCTTTATTCCAAAAGTTTATCTTAGAATTCGGAATTTGCAAATTTTTTTAATTTTTCATTAATTCTATTGGTTTATTAATTTTAATTAAGGATTTAATTTTTTTTAAAATAATTGCTAATATTAAAAATATAATTAGACCTACTTCTAAGTAATTATAGATATTTAAAGTATTTAGGTTATCTATGTTTAAATAGTTATTTAAGGCATTAAAATTACCAAGTTTAAATATTACGATAGTAAAACAGATACTACTTAAATAAGTAATTATATAAAAGAAAAGAAAGAAGTTAAATATTATATCCATTATATCTTTGGTTTTATAACCAATTATTTCATATAAGGCTATATCTTTTTTTAAGTCATATACCATATTAAAGGAGAAGATACTGGTTAAGAGTGCTACTAATATTATGACGATAATAAAAGTAATAAGTAAGGTTTTTTTAATACTAATGTAGTTATCAATATTGGTAGTGGGGACAATACTTTCTAAAAAGCAAGTACTGGTATTTTGAATAAATTCCTCTAAATAATGTCTACTTTTAAACAAAATATTATCCTCATTTAGATTTTCAATTTTTTCTTTATACGTATTTAAAATATTTTCTTTATCACATTCTTCTTTAAAAGTTACAGTAATTGTTCTATATACTTCTTTATTTAGTTCTTTATTAGTAGTAAGTTCGAGGCATTTATAAAAATCAAGTAGTAATAGACTGATAGTAAAAAGAAAGATAAAAGTAAGTAAGTATTTCCAAATATTTTTATTATATAGACTTTTTAAAAGAATCACTTTAGAACTCCATCATCTAGTATATAAACCTTATCAGCATACTCTTTTATAATTTCATTATGACTAACCACAATAACCGTTTTACCTTGTTGGCTTATCTTTTTTAAGAGATTAAAAATAACTAGTTCCGATTCTTTATCTAAATTACCGGTTGGTTCATCAGCAATAATAATTTTAGGATTATTAATTAGGCTTCTAGCGATGGCTACTCTTTGGGCCTCACCGCCGGATAATTCTTTGGGTTTATGATTAACTCTATTTTCCAAGCCTACTAATTTTAATAACGCCAGGGCTTGCTTTTTTTTCTCAACAAATGACATATTTTTAATAATTAAACTTGGTAACATAACATTTTCTAGGGCAGTAAGATTACTATTTAAATAAAATTTTTGAAAAACAAAGCCAATATTTTGACTGATTATTTCTTGAATTTCATCTTCTTTTAAATGACTGGTATCTTGATTATTTAGATAGATTGTGCCACTAGTTGGATTATCTAATAGACCAATTATATGGACAAGAGTTGATTTTCCAGAACCACTACGACCCATAATAGCATAAAATTTATTATTTTCAAAAGTTACACTGACATTTTTTAATGCCTTAATAGTTTCTTTGCCAAGTTTATATTCTTTACAAACATTATCTAATTTCATCATTCCTCTAACTCCTTTAAAATTTGACCTTTTTTATTTAAGGTTTTTAAATAAATAGTAAGTATTAAATATAAAAGTAAAAAGGTTCCCATTAAAAATAAAAGGCTAAAATAAAAATTTAATTTTATGGTAAATATTCTTGTAATTGCTCCTTTTTTTAAGACAATGCTAACAATGTTTTTTAATATTAGGCTAAGAAATAGCACCATAATATAACTAGTGCATCCTAAAATAGCATATTGATAGAAAAAGATTTTACGGACTATATTATTCTTATAGCCAATTATTTTATATAGGGCTATGGTTGGCATATCTTTTCTAACGGTTTTGGTTATAAATAATAACATGATTAGACAAAAGCCTACTGTTAAAATAATAGTTATAATTTTAACAATTAAACACATATTATCTAGATATTCAGTATCATATTCATAGATAATATTAGCATTGTAACCCTTTTCTCTTAAGAATTTTAATACGTTTTCTCTTTCTTTATAATCATTAACTAAAACAATTACATCCTTTTTATTTTCATAGCCCATATACTCATAATAATTGGTTTCCGTGTTTTTGCTTTCATAAACAAGACCATTCATGCTTTTTATTTTTTCCAATGTATTTTTATTAACATAACAAACATCATATCCCATTAAATTATTCTTTTGATTATAAAGACCAACAAGTTTTAAAGAATAATTAGCATTTGCAATTACCTTATGTTCAAAATTATCTGTTAAAAGGATTTTTTCGGTTTTAATAATAAAATCACTATTTAAATATTTAGACATATCATAAAGTTCGTTACTGGTTTTATTTTCATAATAGCCGGGATAAAAAGTATCTGAACATATCATTTCATTATCATTTAGAGCCTTTTTTCCCTTTATTACATCAACATTAATACCTGGATATAAGCCATATAAAGTAATAGTGCCATTTATATCTTTATTATTAGTTATATTTAAAGTTTCTAAAGCATCACTTGAACTAGCAAAGACATAAGCCACGTTAGAAATATTTAAGTTTTCAATATCTGCCTTAGTTTTAGCAACTTCTTCTATTTTTGATTCAACATTAATATATCTTTCGGTTATATCATTATTAATTAAACTAGCAACAAAATTTACTAAAGTACCTCTAACAGTAAAAAGTATATTAAATATTAGTAAAAAAATACTTAAGATTATAAACCATAATATATTATTTCGTTTATCTCGTAAGTTTTTCAAACTCAAATTAAGTATATCTTTAAATTTCATTTATATCCTCCATTAGAATAAGACCGCTAATCCATAGCAGTCTTACCATTATTAATTTTCTGATGTCTGGGCATTAACTCTTATAGTACCTTCGCTTTTTATAGCGCCGTTATTTTTTATATAATAGCGGAATTTGCCAGTACCGACTTCACCATAATTAGCGCCTGCATAAGTCCCTGTTCTCGGAGTGTTAATAGTATTTTTACCAATTTGACCATAACCATACCATTTTTTTATTTTACCAGTGATTTCAAGTTTACAAAATGAACAATTATTAACGTCTCCATCATGAACAAGGTTAGATACTGTAACATTATTATTGTGATATTTCTTGCTGGTATCTGTAACCTCGAATTCAGTATACTGTGTTTTTTGTCCTCCTAATGAGAAATTTGCAAAATATTGAGTTTGGCTCCAACCAGCGAATGCAAGGGCTGGGAACATTGTTACTCCTAGAAGTGTAGTTACTCCTATTTTTTTTAATTTTGACTTCATAAATAATTCCTTTCTAGTCAAAATGACAACCATAACAAGTTTTGCTTTCTTGTTACAACAAAACATTAACATAATTTTTTCAAGGATTACTAGCAACTATTGACGCAACTGATGCAACTCAAATTGCAATCGATACACCATTCATATTATCATAGTACTTGTCAATTCCGTTTTTAAATGATAATACTCCACCCAAGCCAGAACTTGAAATATAAAAATTTCTACTTTGGGTATAATTGATTTTATTAGTTGTAGAATGCTGATAAGTAGCATATATACTACCATTGCCAGTTGCTTTAAATTCAAATATAACACTTTTTATATCTTCTGTAGGCAATTTAAATGAAAAACCTAATCCATTATCCAAATACTTAAATTCACTTAACTGCTTATAACTGTAATTTCCATAAATATATTTTGCACCTATTATGCCATTTGATTTAACATTTAAAAATCTTATAGCCATTACATCATAATTTCTTACTTTTGGCTGCTTCAACCAGTCAAGTTTTACTGTAACTTTACTTCCTGATGTAATAATTTTTAGATTTTTATAATTAGTTGTTTCAGTATTTGACAATACATTATAAGAGTCCAAATCATTCAATGAAACCATTTTTATACTGTTGATGTCAGTCATAATTAAATCTTCATAATCATTTTTGGAAATGGTCATTAAATAGTCTTCGCCATAAAATTTAATTAATTTTGAATAAATATCATCATTAATTTCTATACCATTTTTATTTGTAATAGCATAAACGTTAGAATTAATAAATACTATACATATGATTAATCCAATGTAAACAATTATTTTTTTCATCCAAAATTCTCCTTTCCAAAAAAATTATAGAATAAAACGCAAAATTGCGGGTGCAACTAATTGGTTGCATCCGCAATTTTTATTTATAATTATTCAAGATTTATTAATATCACTTAAAAAATTCACATACTTAGCGTAATCCTCATAAGTAGAACAGTTTTCTTTATTGCAATCTTTCTTTTCTGAAATTTCAATATTTTTTTCTTGCTGACTTCCTGTACTGTCGTTATATTTTTCATATAAGAAGTGTGAATTATCATGTTCTTCTAATGTTTCGATTATCTTTCCATTTGTTATATCAACCCTGTAATAATATCCATTGTAAATAATTCTAACATTTTCATGATTATAAATATAATCAAAACCATTCCTGACAAAGCCATAATCTTCTAGATAATTACTATTTTCATAAATGAATTCATAATCACAGGTACTATCATATTTTTTCTCATCTAAATAATAGTCATATGTTTTATATGTATTATCTTTATAAAAGACTATTAAATGTAAACCGCATTTTAAAGCGTATCTTAAATTATATTCATTAGATGAATTTTTTTCATAGACTCTTATAGATTTATCTGTTGTCTGGGAAATATACATTTCTTTATTATCATGAACTGTGTATAAATAAATTTTATCATAATCTTCTACATCTTGCTCAGTATATAAATTCAAATATCTTTCCTTATAATTTTTAGTATATACTCCGGAAAAAAGTCCGTCTATATTAATCATATAAATTTTTTGTCTTAAGCTAAAATACGATATTACGCTTAACGTTATGAGAAAAATAATTGCTAAGATAATTATACTTTTTTTGCCTTTTAAGTAATCATTTTTAGTGTCAATTAATTCTTTTGGATTTAATAATTCTTTTTTTGAAACTCCTAAAATTTTAGCTAATTTACCAATAGTTTCTTCATCAAATGGAAAAGCAATACCTCTTTCCTATTTTGATAAATTTTGACGAGTATAATTAAGTTTGTCTGCTAATTCTTTCTGAGATAATCCTTTATCTTCGCGTAATCTTTTTAAATTTTTTCCAAGTTCCTTATTATTCATTAATGCAAAACCCTCACACTTCATATAACATCAATTCTAATATGAAAATTAGTAATTAACAATAGGTTTTATTTAATTCTAAGTAACTATACACTTACTATACAATACATCTTATTTTTCTAATAAGTTTAAGATTGATTACAATGCTTGCGTATTTATGATGAAATGAAATTCTGTATTTTTTTATGAATTTCTTCTATTATTCATCTATGCTTACTAAAGTTATCCTAGCATAACCATTATCTATTTTTGAACATTTGGATTTAGGAGTTGATGATAAACAAGTAACAGAGATGGTTTTAGTATTTTCTTCATTAGATTCTTCGCAATTATAACAATACATTGCCTTATTTTTTAAAAGAGAATTGCCTATATAACCGGAACCACCGCCACCTGAATCATCGCTTCCAAAGCCTTCGGTCATGTTAGCGTAACCGCCATAAAAACCGCCTCCTCCGCCACCGTTGGACTCGCAACCGAAGGAACCACCGACTAATTTATCAAGTGCTGTTTGTCCAAGTCCAAATTTATAACCGCCCGTTTGAGTTCCGGGCATTGCTTTTCCACCATATGTTGTATTTTCATATGTTACCGATTTACTACTATTTCCTTTAAAACCACCGCCATGACCTGGAGTTCCGGCATTTGGACCAACTCCCCCACCGCCACCGGCTACTATAATAACATTTGAAATATTTTCACTATAATTTTTTAGTTGCCCGTCTTCTAAAAGAATATTTTGAATAGATGTTGCGCCGCCGCCACCAGCACCAGAAGCCCAATAAGTATCATCTTTATAATATTGACCTAAGCCGCCAGTACCACCACCATTAAAACCACCTTGACCGCGAAATCTATCGGTAACAAAATAACCATTTCCAATTTCACCATGACCACCAATAACAATATATAGATTGGAATTCTCTGACAATTTTATTTCGCCTACCGAGTAGCCACCATAGCCTCCATTTCCTCCTTGGGCTCCCCATGTTTCTAATCTATAAGTTCCTGATACTGAGGCTGTAAAGGTTTGCTCAGAACCAGTATAATCAAAATCAAATATCGTTTGACCAGAATAATTAACAAAATATAAATTACATTTTGTCTTTTTAGAAAGATTACTAATAAATAAACCCCACTTGTCTATATCCCAATAAATGTTAGTGGCATTATTATCGCAGACGGCCTTAGAAAATACAGCCTCCCCTTTTTTAGGGATATCTTCTTGTAATTTGTTATCTAAATAAATACCTAAAATATTATCTTCCCTTAAATAATTATTTTTACTATTAAGGCCGATAAATACCAATAACATTGAGACACCAATAAAACCTATAAACACTATTTTTTTCATAACTACTATCCTATTCTATGTTTTAAATTATAACACAAAATAGCACAAATTATAACTCATAATAGCATTTTCTAAATAATTTTTTTAAAAATGTAAAAATTATAATAGGTGATATAAATGATAAATTTTACGAGATTAAAGGATATTAGGGAAAATGCGGATATCAGTCAAAAAGAAATGGCCTCTATTTTAAAAGTTAAGCGTTCTACTTACTCTTTATGGGAACTTGGTATTAATATTATTCCTCTTTCTTATATTGTTTCCTTTGCTGATTATTTTAATTATACGATTGATTATTGCCTAGGGTTAACTAATATTAAGAATAGTCCCAATAAAAAAGGACTTGATTTAATAGTCCTGGGTAATAATATGAAAGAGATTAGACTTAAAAATAATTTATCACAAGAAAATATTGCAGACTATCTAAAGGTTACGCAGGCTTGTATAGTTCGTTATGAAAAGGGTTTGGTCTGTATTTCTACTTCTAATCTTTATAAGTTTTGTAAAGAATTTAAAGTTTCTATGAGTTATATTTGTGGAAAAAGTACTAAATAAAAACTGCCTTTCTCAGCAGTTATTTTTTCTCTTTCTTTTTTTAGCATACATTAAAGCATCAGCTTCTTTAATTAAATCTTCTACCGAGGTATGATTATCATTTTGAAGGGCGTAACCAATACTAAGTTTTATATTATATTTGTTATTGGTTTCTTTATTATACTTTTTTTCTTCTTCTTCGATTTTGGTTATTAATTGGGCAACTTCATCTTTATTTTGGATATTTCCCACAATAACAAATTCATCACCACCATACCTTGCTAAAGAATAATTTTTATGAGTATTATTTATAGCTCTGTTTAAAATATAGGCTATCTGAATTAAGGCTTTATCTCCTTCTAAATGACCATATTTATCATTTATTATTTTAAAATCATCAGCATCCATTAACATTAAAAACATTGATTTATTACTATAATATATTTTGTTAGCCCTTTTATTAAAAGCTCTTCTATTATAAACACCGGTTAATTCATCGTAATTGGCCTCTTTTTTTTGATTATTAAAATAAATTAGTAATTCAGATAAGGTAAATCCTACTTGGCCTAAGATAATACCATAATTGTAATTTTGAATGCCAGCACTTACTACAGGAAGCAGAGTAAATAGTATTAAACTTTTAATTTCGTTTTTGCTATTTTTATTATAGAAATAATAAGATATTAAGTAAGTCACAATCCTTATTTTAATAGATGGTTTTC
>OLOX01003891.1_pt1 | contig 10743 bp, 10 predicted proteins | sample 1672091 | NCBI WGS metagenome assembly OLOX01 (sample SAMEA3136644, study PRJEB25190) | human gut metagenome | reverse complement strand
TTTTTTCCCGGAATTGAAAACAACGCCGCATGAGTCTGTAGAGGAGAAAATAGCGTGTATAAACGCAATTCTTCCGCTGCTGGAAAAGAAAACGCCGGCAGAAGTTCTGGAGCTGGCAAACAAACTTCTTTCCGATGTGGTGATGGATCTGGGACCTCTTGACTTTCTGAAATATGTGAAGGAGCTTATGGCCTGCGATAAAAATAATATAAAAGAATGCTCTGTTCCGACGGAAGAGGCTTCGGAGAGAGTGCTTCTGACTATCGGAATGGAAGTACTGCTGCCTGATCTGGAGCAGAATCAGAAATATCTGCGGGAAATGATATACTTTTGATGAAAAGGAGCGGGAAGATTGATGGAGAATAACCTCACCTTTACTGTTGAGAGGCTGAACCTGCAAATAAAATCTCATTGACTTTTGCATAAAAAATGATACAATATGGGCAGATTGTATACAAAGTACCAGATGATTTCCAAGAAATAAGGGGACCAAGTGATGAAGAAGATTCGTTTGAAAGCAATGGCAAAGATCAATCTCGGACTTGATGTTCTGGGGAAGAGAGAGGACGGCTATCATGAGGTACGCATGATCATGCAGACCATCCGTATGTATGATATCCTGGATATCAGAAAGACGAAACGGCCGGGAATCGTGCTGACAACCAATCTTCCGTTTATTCCCACTGACAGCCGAAATCTTGTATATAAAGCAGCAGAGATGCTGATGGAAGAATTTGAAATAGAAGAGGGACTTTCCATTAAACTTCGCAAGTTCATTCCGGTAGCGGCAGGTATGGCAGGCGGAAGCTCTGATGCTGCGGCCGCATTTGTAGGTGTGAACCGGATGTTTCATCTGGGCCTGACGGAAGAGCAGCTGATGGAGCGCGCAGTGAAGGTAGGAGCAGATGTTCCGTACTGTATCATGCGTGGAACAGCCCTTGCAGAGGGAATCGGTGAGAAGCTGAAGCGACTTCCGAAAGTTCCGGAATGCTATGTGCTGGTAGGAAAACCGGGAATCAATGTTTCCACAAAAACCGCCTACGAAAATCTCAATCTGGCAGGAATCGGGAAACATCCGGATATCGATGGACTTATCAGGGATATTGAGGACGGTGATCTTTATGCCATGGCATCAAAAATGGAGAATGTATTTGAGCCTGGAATTATCCGTCAGTATCCTGTAATTGGAAATATCAAAGAACTCATGGAAGAAAAAGGAGCGCTGAAAGCGGTGATGAGCGGAAGCGGTCCAACGGTATTTGGTATTTTTGATAACAGAGATAAGATGGCGGCGGCAGCCAGAAGTCTCAGAAAGAGCGGACTGGCAAAAACAGTATTTGCCACGGATATTTACAACAGGGATGGAGGAGTTACAAATGACAAGTGATTTTTCTGTGGATATGAATGAGTATCTGCCACTTCGGGATGTTGTTTTTAACACCTTGAGGCAGGCAATTCTGAAAGGAGAACTGAAACCGGGGGAGAGACTTCTGGAGATCGCTCTTGCAGAGCGTCTGGGTGTCAGCAGAACACCGGTGCGTGAGGCCATGCGTAAGCTGGAGCAGGAAGGCCTTGTAGTGATGATCCCACGCCGGGGAGCCCAGGTTGCAAGCATCACCGAAAAAGATCTGAACGATGTTCTTGAGGTGCGTATCGCGCTTGAGAATGTAGCCATAGAAAAGGCATGTAAGCTGATCACAGAGGAGGAGCTTGGACGGCTCTGGGTAGCAGCCAAAGAATTCGAGAAAACAAAAGCAGAGGGAAATCTTGTTCGTCTTGCGGAGGCGGATGTGGCGTTCCATGAGATCATTTACCAGGCTTCCGATAACAAGCGTCTGAACCAGGTACTGAATAATCTCCGCGAGCAGATGTACCGCTACCGTGTGGAATATCTGAAGGAAGAGCAGACCAGAAATCTCCTTGTCAGCGAGCATGAAGAACTGGTAAAAGCGATCCGGGAGGGTGATGTGCAGAAAGCACAGGATATTTCTTTTCACCATCTGGAGAATCAGAGAATGGCAATTATCCGTACCATCCGTGCGGAAAATGCTGCCAGAGAATCCGAGAAAAAAGAATAAGAACCGGATATCCGGGGATATTAAGAGAGATGCCACTGGCATCTCTTTTTTATTGGAAAAGGATGGTGAAGCTGTGGAAGAAAAAAAGATTTCAGTATCTCTCCATGAAAATGAATCTTATATCCGGAAGCGCTGTGAAAACTGCGATGATATTCTGATCCGGCCCATGCGCCTGGGAGAGGGTCATAAAGTGGACTGTCTGATGGTTTATATTGAAGTGGCAGTTTCCAACATGATGCTGGACGATTCTGCCATTGGAAAGATGATCAATCATTTCTGGGAAATTCCGGAAGAAAAGATCCGGGAATTTATTCGGAGAAACAGTCTCGGAATTGCGGATGTGGAAGAACTTTTTTCCATGGAAGAAGTCTTCGGGGCTGTTCTTTCCGGAAATGCGGTTTTCTTTATGGATGGTTATGATAGGGCCATGAAGATATCCAGCAAAGGCTATCCGGGGCTGGATGTATCAGAAGCGGAAACGGAAAAAGTGCTGCGGGGTTCCAAAGAAGGCTTCTGCGACAGCGTAAAAACCAATGCGGCCCTTGTACGGAAGCGGATCCGGGATACCCGCCTTAAAGTGGAACAGCAAAATATCGGGGTGCGTTCCAACACGGTGGTGCAGCTTCTGTATGTGGAAGATCTGGTGCACGAAGAACTTCTGATTGCGGTGAAGGAACGGCTGGAATCTTTTACTGTGGATGGAATCCTGGACAGCGGAATGCTGGAGCAGCTGACAGAAGAAGCCTGGTATTCGCCTTTTCCACAGTTTCAGACAACCGAACGTCCGGACCGGGCGGCACAGGAACTTCTCAATGGAAAAGCCGTGCTGCTCTGTGACAATTCACCGGTGGCACTGGTGATTCCAGGTGCGTTTAACAGCTTTATGGAAAGCAGCGAGGACTGGTATAACCGTTTTGAAATGACTTCATTCCTGCGTGTGCTGCGATATCTGGCCATGGCTGTGGCAACGTTGCTTCCGGGACTTTATCTGGCTGTGATACGGTTTCACACCCAGATTCTTCCGGCCAATCTGATCCTTTCTTTTGCACAGGCAAGGGAAGGAGTGCCGTTTTCCAGCGTGGTGGAGCTGGTGTTTCTGGAGCTGTCTTTTGAGCTGATCCGGGAGGCGGGCGTACGGATTCCCGGAACTCTTGGAAATGCCATCGGGATTGTTGGAGGCCTGATTATTGGACAGGCAGCTGTGGAGGCTAATCTGGTAAGCCCCGTGGTGGTAATTATTGTGGCATTAACGGCGCTTGGATCTCTGGCGATCCCCAATGAGGAATTTGCGTCTGCGTTCCGGCTTCTGAAGTATGGATTTCTTTTTCTGGGAGGATATCTTGGCATCTTCGGAATTGTGCTGGGACTGTATCTGACAGCGGCACATCTGGCAGGACTTTTAAGTTTTGGTGTCCCATATCTGGTACCCTTTGTAGAAAAAAACGGCCAGGCGGAAACAGGAGGAAGAATTTTGCGCCAGCCATTCCGGAAACGGAAATTCCGGCCGTTGTATGCAAAAGATGACCAGAAGCGCAGACTGCGGACAAAGCCATGGAGACAGAAAGGAAAAGGATTATGAGATTTGCAGAAAATAACAGGATTTCCCACAGACAGCTTTTCCGGCAGATCATACTTGTGTTTCCGGCGCCTTTTCTTCTGTGCCTTTTTAAAAACGGAGAAATGCTGGGAGTGAATGCTATGGCAGGGACGATCCTGGCGGCGGTGCTTCTTTCATTTTATGTGATCTGGCTGATCCGTCTTGCTCCTGCTTATGGAGAACTTTCTAGAATGACAGGAAATATTACTGTACGGTTTATTGGACTGTTCTTTCTTTTATATGTAATCTTAAGTGTGGCTTTTCTGGCGGATCTTCTTGCAAAAGTAATTCCACAGAGTCTGATCAGCGGGATTTCCGGGAAATGGCTGTCTCTGCTTGCTGTGGCAGCATGCAGTCTGGGAACGCACCGGGGAATGCAGAGAAGAGGAAGGATTGCAGAAATTTCCGGTGGAATTTTTCTGGCAGGGATTCTCCTTCTTATGATTTTGAGTGCAGGACAGGGAAAAGCGGAATATTTTCTGGAAACCGTGGAGGGTACCGGTAGCAGGTTTTCCGGGAAATGGATGATCCGGGATGTGTATGCATTTCTCTGTGTTTTTTCCGGAGTGGGGCTTCTGCCTTTTGGGCTTGAAAAAGTAGAAAAACAGGGAAGTGCCAGAAAGCCGGTGATCCTGGCCTTTCTTACCGTGTGTGGAATTGTCCTTGGTATGCAGGTTCTGCTTCCTGCTGTATTTGGAAAAAACAGGCTTCTGGCGGAAACATATCCGGTGCTGCCTCTTCTGGACGGGGCAGATCTTCCGGGAAATGTGCTGGCAAGATTTGATGTGATCTGGATGGGATTTCTGGTGTTCGGGCTTCTTTTTTCTCTGGGAAGTCTTTTTCATTACGGGAATCAGATTGCGGAAAAAACAAAGCTTGGAAGTGGACGGTACTGGATTCCGGCAGCAGGGTGGATCCTTTCGCTCTACGAAAGAAACGGCGCCGGGATAGAAAAGTATTATGGATGGTATCTGGCATATATTTTTGTGCCGCTGCTTCTTGTGATCCAGATTTTTCTCAGTGTGGAAAATAAAGGCCGCTGGAAGAAAAAAGCGTTGTCTGTGAGCCTGTTTTTCTTTGTAAGCCTTATGGGAACCGGGTGTGCGGCTGTGGAACCGGAAAAAAGGATGTATCCGCTGGCACTGGGGGCCGGCGTTTCGGAAGAAGGCTTTGTGCTGAAGTATGCCATGCCGGATATGAATGTGACCACCGGGCAGGAAAAGCCGGAAGAAGATCCGGTTTCCGTACTGACCCTTGCGGGCAGAAATTTTCAGGAAATCGAGGAAGTCTACAATCGTTCCCAGGAAAAATTTCTGGATCTGGGACACCTTCAGGTAGTGATTCTGGATGAGAGCATGCTGACAGAAGAAAACAGAAAGGCTTTTCTCGAATATCTGAAGCAGGAAGAACATGTAGGCGAAGATGTGTACATGTTCCGGACCGGAATGCTGGGAGAGGTTTTTCACTGGAAGGGAGCAGAGGAAAGTTCTGTGGGTGAATATCTTCAGGGAATCCAGGAGAACCGTACTACCGGGCAGCAGAAAAAAGGAGTGACTTTGAGAGAGGCATATCATCAGTTTTACCAGGACGGAACACTGCCGTGGATTCCGTCTGTATGGGTAAACGGGGAGCTTCTGGAGGTGGATTACGGGAACGGTGAATAAATAAAGTTCCGGCTGTTAATAATTCTGATATCCATCAAAAAGATATCAGGAGGGTTTGATTATGAATGCGATAACAACAGGAAAGCATATATTAAAAAGAACATGGGGGATTTTTCTTCTGGCTGCCATAATCCTTGCAGGCGGTACCTGGGAGAAAAGGATTACGGGTTTTGAGAACCCTGGAGTTTATGCCTGGTGGGGAACCATCTACCCGGAATTCTGCTTTGAGAAAGTGGAGGATAATGGGGAAAATAAGCCGGTGAAGATCTCCTTCTGGCTTGCGAAAGCGCTGGATTGGTGATACAATATTCCAACGAGTAATTATAGCGCTCGATTAATTATTTCAGGAGAATAAGATCAATGAATATAGACAGAAACGCACCGGTTGGTGTGTTTGATTCCGGTATCGGAGGATTGACGGTGGCCCGTGAGATCATGCGGAATCTGCCGTCCGAAAAAATTGTATATTTCGGAGATACAGCCCGGGTTCCATATGGAAGTAAGTCCAGAGAGACAGTTATCCGTTATTCCCGCCAGATCATTCATTTTCTGCAGGAACAGAAAGTAAAAGCCATTGTTGTAGCCTGTAACACAGCCAGCGCTTTTGCTCTGGATGCGGTAAAGGATGAATTGGATATCCCTATTCTCGGAGTGATCGAAGCCGGTGCTAAAGTGGCTGCTGAGGAGACCAGGAACAAGAGAGTAGGGATCATTGGCACAGTAGGTACGGTAGACAGCGGTATCCATGCTTCCTATCTCAGGGAGCTGGATCCGGAGATCACCGTGATCGGGAAAGCATGTCCGCTTTTTGTACCGCTGGTGGAAGAGGGATGGTATCATGATCCTGTCACAGAAGAGGTTGCAAGAAGATATCTGAAGGAACTTCAGGATCAGGAGATCGACACACTGATTCTTGGATGTACACATTACCCGCTTCTGCGATCTACGATCCGTAAGATCATGGGGGAGGATGTCCGGCTTGTGAATCCGGCCTATGAGACTGCACTGGAACTGAAGAAGCTTCTGGCAGATCTGGATCTAGCAAGTGATGAGGCGGCACAGGAGGAATTTCCGTATCGCTTCTATGTAAGTGATCTTGCCGAGAAATTTAAGGATTTTGCCAATTCCATCCTGTCATATAATGTAGAGAAAACACAGAAGATCGATATTGAGAAATATTAGGAGAAAAAAATGCAAAAAGAAGTTTTGATCCATGTAAGAGGGCTTCAGATGATGGACGCACAGGGAGACCAGGAGCCGATCGAGATCGTCGTAGCGGGACAGTATTATTTCCGCAATGGTTCTCATTATCTCAGATATGAGGAACTTCTCGATGAAACCGCTGAACCTACGATCAATTACATAAAAATGTCAGAGAAAGGTCTGGAAGTAAGTAAAAAGGGTCTGGTAAATGTCCATATGGTATTTGAGCAGGGTAAGAAGAATATGACTTATTATTCCACACCGTATGGAACACTTCAGATGGGAATTGCCGCCACAAACCTGGAGCTTATGGAGAGTGAAGAGAATCTTCAGATGAAAGCAGATTACGCGCTGGATATGAATGAGGAACATGTGGCAGACTGTTACCTGGCGATCCAGGTACAGCCAAGAGACTGTAAGGATTTTGTTTTATAAATATCGGAATCACAAAAAATAACCGCCGTACATCAGGAAAATTCCTGAAATCACGGCGGTTGTTTTGTATTCGGATTATTTACGGAATCTTGCAAGGAAGCCTTTTTTCTTCTTCTGTGGTGTTTCAAGAGAACCACGGATTCCTTTTACGCCAACGATGTAAAGACCGCTGACTTCGGCTTTGATCTCTTTCTTAACCGGGATCAGATCAAAGACTTTCTCATCTGCAATGAGGATGCTGATCTTCGGACCAACTTTAGCTTTTACGATCGGAAGTTTGGAGCGGCGCATAAGCTTCGGTGTCTGGTCAATGACCATCTGTGGAAGTCCGGAATCTTTCAGTGGCATCCGCTTTTTATCGATGATCAGCATGGAAACTGTCTGCTTGTTGGCCTGGATCTGAGCCTGCTGTTCGTCCTGTTTTTTCTGAGCTTTCTTTCCGAAGAAGTAGAGTGCGATTACTGCTGCGATCAGAATAACGAGGATGACCAGAAGAACAATGGTAACTGTACTCATTTGAGAATCCCCCTGTATGTATATTTGTTTCGCAATCGGTTACATTACGTACAAAACATTTTAGCATTGTTTTCTTAAAAAGGCAAGATAAAAGAAAAGCGAAAAAGACAGGAGGAACGGTGGAAATTTCAGTATTTACAAGGTATAATGAATGTGCTGCGGTTTACAATACAAACCGCAGGATAGATGGATATTCAGATACAGACAATGTATTTATACACAACAGATGGAGGAAATAAAGTATGGAAGAGAAAAAACACCGGAAACCCAGACCGGAAATGGGAACTCCGGAGTATGAGGAATGGCGTAAACGTATGCTGCAACGCCGCAGAGAGAGGCTGAAACGGGAACGCAGGAAACGGCTGATCGCCATAGGAGTGGCAGCGGTACTGATCGCAGGTGGAGTGTCGGCAGGCGCAATTGCTTTAAGCAACAGGTTTGCTTCCGGATCAGACAGGAAAGTGGTAACTTCTGATACGAAAAAAGAAAATAAAACGGAAACGGGAACAGACTCCGGCGAAGCAGTTTCTACAGAGGCTTCCGGTGATTCATCCGGTGATACAGTTTCCGGCGATACTCTGGCGCAGGCGGATCTTCTGGCTCAGCAGTATGATTATGATAAAGCCATTGATCTTCTGAAAAATGATCCTGCTTATGGCTCAGACCAGAAGATGCAGGCAGCTGTAAAAGAATACGAAGATACAAAAGCAACATGTACGGCATGGCCATTGGAACAGGTGACACATGTCTTTTATCATATTCTGATAAAAGATACATCCAAGGCTTTTGACGGAGATTATAAAGAAGCGGATTATAACCAGGTTATGACCACGATCGATGAGTTCAATAAGATCACTCAGACCATGTATGACAAGGGCTATGTCATGGTAAGCATTAAAGATATGGCAAAAGCAGATGAAAACGGCAATATCACAGCAGGAGAGATCCTTCTTCCGCCGGGGAAAACGCCGTTTGTCCTCTCACAGGATGATGTGTGTTATTATCATTACATGGATGGAGATGGATTTGCCACAAAACTGGTTGTGGATGAAGAAGGGAAGATCCGCAACGAATATGTGGAAGATGATGGAAGTGTGTCTGTAGGTGATTACGATATGGTTCCGCTGATCGACCGTTTTGTGGAGCAGCATCCGGATTTTTCCTACCGTGGTGCCAAGGGAATCGTGGCACTCACCGGATATAACGGAATCCTGGGATACCGTACAGATGAGAGTTATGAAACCCGCCCGGCAGATCTGGACGAAAATAAAGTACAATGGCTCGATGCACATCCGGATTTCAGCCTGGAAAAGGAACGGGAAGGGGCGAAGAAGGTTGCCGATGCCATGAAAGCAGAAGGCTGGGAATTTGCAAGCCATACCTGGGGACATCAGAATGTAGGTCAGATCTCTCTGGAGAAACTTCAGGAAGATACCGAAAAATTCAAAAAAAATGTAGATCCGCTGATCGGGGGAACGGATATCATTATTTTTGCTTTTGGAACAGATCTTACAAATGCAGCAGATTATTCCGGTGATAAATTCGAATATCTGAAGGGACAGGGCTATAATTATTACTGTAATGTAGATTCCAGTCAATATTTTGTACAGATCCGTGACCGCTATTTCCGACAGGGAAGAAGAAATCTGGATGGATATCGTATGTATTATAATCCGGATATGCTCAGTGATCTGTTTGATGTATCTGAAGTATGGGATTCTTCCAGGCCGACACCGGTTCCTGAAATGTAAAAAAGTAATTCAGATTTTACAGGGAAACATAAAAAAAGACTATAATAATCCACAGTTGAATATAGAGTTTGAATCGGAATATAAATATCCGTTTTATTTGATGAAGGGAGTAAGATATGAAGAAAAAGACATATCTCGTTATTCTTGCACTGTGTGCAGCTATGGCAATGACAGCCTGTGGCACATCTGCAGGTCAGAAAGAAGAAACAAAATCCACAGCGGAATCACAGGATACAGCTGATGAAAAAGATTCCAAAGCAGCAGATTCCGCAGAATCAGATTCAGATAAAGAAAGTACAGGCACAGTTTCCGGAGATACAAGACTGGTATCTGTGGATGATGTCAGCAAATATGTGACAATCGGACAGTATAAGGGGCTGTCTCTTGATAAAACTGTAGAAGCGGTAACCGATGATATGGTTGACGGAAGAATTAAGGAAGAATTACAGAATAAGGCCGAGGAAGTAACCGAAGGAAGCGTCCAGAACGGTGACGTGGTTACGATCAATTATGTAGGAACCAAAGATGGTGTGGCATTTGATGGAGGAACAGCCAACAATTATGAACTGACCATTGGTTCCGGAACTTTTATTGATGGTTTTGAAGATGGAATCATCGGAATGAAAAAAGGCCAGACAAAAGATCTCGATCTTACATTCCCGGAAGAGTATTCATCTGAAGAGCTGGCAGGACAGGAAGTTGTATTCAAAGTTACCCTGCAGAGCTTCAAACGTGCACCGGAGCTTACCGATGACTGGGCAGCCAAGAATACAGACTGCAAAACAGCAGAAGAATACAGAAAAGAGATCCGCACCACACTGGAGGATGAGGCAAAAACAAGCGCACAGAATACACTCCGTGAGACTGCATGGAATACAGTACTTTCTGCTTCCGAAGTAAAAGAATATCCTCAGGATGATCTGGATACAGCAAAAACAGAATTTAAGACTCTGTACGAAAATTATGCAAAACAGGGTGATATGACCCTGGAGGATTTTGTAAAGGCACAGGGCATTTCCATGGATGATTTTGAAGAGCAGAGCAGCCAGTATGCGGAATATAAGGTGAAACAGAACCTGATCGTGCAGGGAATCATGGATGCGGAAAATATGACACTTGAGGATGAAAAATCTCTTGGTATCCAGAACGAACTGATCAAATCATATAATGTAAAGGATATCGCAGCACTGGTAGATAAGTATGGCCAGGCAGCTGTGGATGAATCTATCGGACTGCTCCGTGTGGAGGACTTTATCATAGATAACGCAACCGTTGAAGAAAAAGTAACTGCCGGTGACACACAAGGTGTGGACGGAGATGATCCGTCTGTAGATGGAAGCAGTGCTGAGGGAACTGTTGACGAAGAGCTGGAAACGGCAGAAGCGACAGATATGGTTCCTGAGGAAGAACCGACAGAAGAGGCAGACAGCGCATCAGATGCATCAGCAGAATAACAAAAAATCACACGCATTATGTGATGCGTACAAAAAAGTGCGGGG
>OLOX01003890.1_pt1 | contig 10743 bp, 9 predicted proteins | sample 1672091 | NCBI WGS metagenome assembly OLOX01 (sample SAMEA3136644, study PRJEB25190) | human gut metagenome | reverse complement strand
TTCATAATTTTTTCGGAGAAAGTCTGTATAAAAGCATGTATAGAATACCCGATCATGAAGAAAGATTACGTTTCTTAGTGCAACAGGTGGAACGAATGACGGGACTTCAGAATTTTGGAGTATATATGAACAAACTGCTGACGATAGATGCATTTTTCCTGAATGAAGACCGGCATATGCATAACATAGCCGTCTTGATGAATGGAAAAGGTGATTATGCATACTGCCCGATCTTTGATAATGGAGCAGGGCTTTTAGCAGATACAACGATGGATTATCCTTTGACGGGAGATATTTACACACTTATGGAGAAGGTTCAGCCCAAAACAATATGTAATGCATTCGATGAACAATTAGATATTTCCGAATCTTTATATAAAATGAATCTAAAGTTCCGTTTTACAAAAAAAGACGTGACAGAATTGCTTGAAAACGCAGAAGGCTATTCAGATGAGATACGAAAACGGGTGGAAACGATTATATTTGCACAAATGCGGAAATATCCTTATTTGTTTTCGAAGACGTAGAGAAGTATAATGGGGAAAGAACGGTAGAAATAAGTAATTGTTAAGGAATAAAGGAGAAGATAAAAATTATGATAAATGAAAGAATCGAAATCTGGAAAAAAGAAGAGTATCATTATCCGGCAGCACATGGCTTTATACCGGTGATGTTCAGCTATATTCATGAGGATGAAAAGAAGCATTCGGCAATGATCATCGCACCGGGCGGCGCATACCGGGAAGTATCCCCATCGGAAGCGCATCTGCCGGCAATGGAATTCTATGGTGCAGGGTACAATGTATTCGTTCTGGAATATACGATTAATCAGTTAGATGAAGCAGCGCTGAAGATGCAGCCGTTACACGATATCTCAAGAGCAATCCGCATGATTCGTTCACGTGCAGAGGAATTCCATATCAGACCAGACAGAATCGCAGTCTGCGGATTCTCAGCAGGAGCACATCTGTGTGGAAGCCTTTGTGTACATAATAAAGATGTGGAAGATCCGGAAGAAGCATACCAGAACATATCCAACCGCCCAGATGCGGCGATTCTGTCTTATCCGGTCATCACTTCAGGAAAATATGCACACAGAGATTCATTTGTCGCACTGTTTGGAAAAGAGCCGTCAGAGCAGGAACTGGACTATATGTCGCTGGAAAATCATGTGACAAAAGATACACCGCCATGTTTCCTGTGGCAGACCGTAACAGATCAGACAGTTCCGGTGGAGAACAGTTATCTCTTTGCACAGGCTTGTGCACAGGCTGGTGTACCATTTGCACAGCATGTATTTTCAGAAGGAATCCATGGACTATCTGTGGCAACCGAAGAGTGGTTAGAGCAAAATATAGGACAGGAAGAAGGAAAAAGATATACACAGGAACAGGTGCAGATGCTTGCAGAGGCAATCGAGGCCGGCGAGACTCCATTTCCAAAGGAAAAAGGAGAGGAACTTCTGGTGAAGTTCGGTATCGGACGTAAAAAGCCGGCAAGATGGACGGAAAAGCAGAAAGAGGGAATCCGCAAAACGCTGAAAGAAGTACAGAGCTGGACGCAGCTTGCAGAAGTGTGGATGGAGAAATATCTGAAAGTGGAATAGAGGAGAATAAAGGGTACAGGCATTTCAAAACGGTGTGGCAATCGAATCTATAAACTGGAAATTACTTGTAGTACTAAATTGATAATTGTATAATAGTGAGAAAAGAAGGAACAAGAAAATTGATATAGGATAAGAGATAAAATGGAGTTATACAATGGACGCCCGGAAGACACATCCGGACGAAAAGAAAAAGAAATAAAAGTTTACGATATACTGGACAGTCTGCATATCCCCTACATCAGAGCGGATCACGAAGCAGTCATGACAATGGAAGCCTGTGAAGAGATTGATAAAGCGCTGGGAATGGAGATCTGTAAGAATCTGTTCTTATGTAACCGGAAGAAAACGTCATATTATCTGCTTTTGATGCCAGGAAACAAAGCGCTCAAGACAAAAGAACTGTCACAGCAGATCCCGACCACGAGATTATCCTTTGCATCGGGAGAAGACATGGAAACATATCTGAATGTAACGCCGGGCTCAGCTACTGTCATGGGACTGATCTTTGATCCGGAGAATAAAGTGCAGCTTCTGGTGGATGAGGAACTTCTGGAACAGGAAGAATTCGGATGTCATCCATGTGTGAACACTTCCAGTATCAAGATGAAGACAGCGGATGTATTTGATAAATTTCTGAAAGAAATCCATCATGATTATATTACGGTGAAGCTTTCGGATGGAAATGAACAGGAGTAATAAAAATGGATAAACAAGAACTGGCACTGGTGGTCATCGACCGCCTGAAAAAAGAATACCCGGATGCGGGATGCACGCTGGATTATGACGATGCGTGGAAACTGCTGGTCAGTGTACGTCTGGCAGCACAGTGCACGGATGCGAGAGTCAATGTAGTAGTAGAAGGCTTATATGCAAAGTACCCGGATGTCAATGCACTGGCAGAAGCCACACCGGAAGAGATCGAAGAAATTGTAAGACCATGCGGACTGGGCAAGAGTAAAGCGAGGGATATCAGTGCATGTATGCGCATGCTCCGTGATGAATATGATGGAAAAGTCCCGGATGATTTTAATAAATTGTTGAAACTTCCGGGAGTCGGAAGAAAGAGTGCGAACCTGATCATGGGGGATGTGTTCGGCAAACCGGCGATTGTTACGGATACGCATTGCATCAGACTCTGTAACCGGATCGGTCTGGTAGATGGAATCAAGGAACCAAAGAAAGTTGAGATGGAACTTTGGAAGATCATTCCGCCGGAAGAAGGCAGTGATTTCTGCCACAGGCTGGTATATCACGGAAGAGACGTCTGTACGGCGAGAACGAAGCCGCATTGTGAGAAATGCTGTCTGGCAGATATCTGTGGGAAACATATTTAAGTAAATGCATTTATGAAAATAAAGCTTGCGCAAGTAAAATGAAATTCATATAATAGTCTTAGAGACGAGGGAGTAGCATAGGAAATGTGTTACTCTCTTTTTTAGCAGGAAAGGATTGGGGATTATGGCAGACGTAGTAAGTATATTAGACGAATTACAAAACAAAGCATTAAAAGACGAAAAGTTAAAACAACAGCTCCTCGCAACCAGAACAGAAGCAGACCCGCTATCTGCCTTCTGCAAGACCTGCCGGAATCTTGGTTACGAATTATACGAAATGGAATTAATTGCGGCAGGAGAAGAATTCCATGCCGCAATGAAAAGAAGCACCAATGGCGGAGGGGAGAACTCGCCGATGATCGAGGCTGAAGATGATTTCTATGAATTGTTCTTCGCAAATCTTGAAGATCATTAACCAAGGATTTTCTTCATATCCTCTTCCACAGTACTGATCTTCTGAATATTATAATTCTCCACCAGTATCTTCCATACATTTTCAGAGACGAATGCAGGAAGTGTTGGACCAAGCAGGATATTTTTCACACCGAGAGATAATAGCGTAAGCAGGATACATACGGCCTTCTGTTCATACCAGGAAAGAACCAGGGTGAGCGGGAGGTCGTTTACGGTACAGTCAAAGACTTCTGCAAGTGCAAGAGCAACTTTAATAGCGCTATAAGCATCATTACATTGCCCCATGTCCAAGATCCTTGGAATACCGTCGATGGAATCAAGATCCAGGTCATTCAACCGGTATTTTCCGCAGGCAAGAGTCAGAATCAAGGTGTCCATAGGTGCAGCTTTGGCGAAATCCGTATAATAGCTGCGTCCCGGAGCGGCACCGTCGCATCCGCCGACCAGAAAGATATGGCGGATCTTACCGGCCTTTATAAGTTCCACGATATGCCCGGCATTAGAAAGAACAGCATTGTGGGCGAATCCGGTTGTGACTGTAGACCCGCCGTTGATTCCGGTCATTGGATGATCTTCCGGATATCCCTTGCATTCCAGAGCTTTCTCAATAACCGGAGTGAAATCTTTGTCCTCTCCGATATGCACCAGATCCGGATATGACACGATGGAGGTGGTAAATACCCGGTCGCAGTAACTCTGACGGACCGGCATCAGACAGTTGGTAGTAAATAAAATAGGTGCCGGAATGTTGTGAAATTCCGACTGCTGACTCTGCCAGGCAGTTCCAAAGTTTCCTTTTAAATGAGAATATTTCTTTAATTCCGGATATCCATGTGCCGGAAGCATCTCACTGTGGGTGTAGATATTGATTCCTTTTCCTTCCGTCTGCTTTAATAACAGTTCCATATCATGAAGATCATGTCCGCTGACAACGATGAAAGGCCCCTTTTCGATGGTCAGTGGAACTTCTGTCGGTACCGGATTGCCATAAGTACCAGAGTTCGCATGATCCAGAAGCTCCATGCAGCGGAAATTGATCTCACCCGTTTTTAATACGAGTGCAAGTAATTCGTCACTGCTTTTTTCCGAACCGAGGGCTTCGAGTCCTTCATAAAAGAAATCAAGGACATTTCTGTCTACATAATCCAACGCATAAGCATGATAAGCGTAAGCAGCCATGCCGCGCAGTCCGAAAAGAATCAGAGACTTTAACGAGCGGATATCTTCCTGATCTTCCCAGATATGGTGGACATCATAATTCATGATATCCGGATAGATCCGGTCCTTTTCGACATTTACTTCACGAATGAGTTCGATAATCGTATCATTGAAAAAATTAACATTGGTAATCGTGGTGAATAACCCTTTTAAGATAAGTTCATCCGCATGTTCGAAAGAAGCATCCGGATTCAGGGCAAGCTTTTTACGCACGGCACGTGACAGGCCGATCAGCGCACCGGTAAGCTCATCCTGATAATTGGCGGTGTCACTTTTCTTTCCACAGACACCGGCACGCCCTTCACATCCGGAATTATGAGCGGTCTGCTGACACTGGAAACAAAACATTTCTTCCATAATAAATACCTTCCTTGCTATATATTTATGACAGAATTAGTATGTTTCCAAAGAATAAAAAATATGCAGGGAAAATTAACCCTGCATATTTTTAAACGAATCAAAAAGTTCCATGTCATCGGCTTTCAGCTTGACATTGGTACAATAATTTTTCCCTTCCGGTGTAGTAACATTGATCTCGATGATTGATCCCTCTACTAATGCGTCCTGTGATACGGCGCGTAAAAACAGCGGGAATTTTGGATGGTTGGCACGAAAACGATCCATGCCTGATTTTATCTTTTGCATCATGGTGATCTGTCGGAAATCCATGTGTTTATCCTCCTTTATTTTCAGTAAATATTACAGATTATAGAAAAATCTGCTGTTGTTGTAATACTTTGATATTGTTAAGACATAATTTTGTTTATTCAGAAACTGAAACAATTATACTGAAAAAAGTTTGGAAAGTCAAAAGAATTTGTCTATGAAAGATGGGATGAAAGACAGGGGCAAATGTGATAAGATAGTAAGACATAGTGGGTGTGGGAAAATCTGCGGATCAAAAAAGTGATGAGTAGAAAAAGACGAAATGTAAGGAGCAAGGACAGAATGAGTGAGGCAATCAAAGAAGCGGAAAAGATACTGAAACAATACTACGGCTATGACCATTTCCGGGAGGGACAGATCCCGGTGATCAAAGCGGTACTGGGAGGCAGGGATGTGCTTGGAATCATGCCGACCGGAGCAGGAAAGTCGGTGTGTTATCAGGTGCCTGCACTTATGATGGAAGGAATTACAATCGTGATCTCGCCGCTGATCTCGCTTATGAAAGATCAGGTGGGAACGCTGAACCAGATGGGAGTCCATGCCGCTTTCTTAAATAGTTCTCTGACTGCAGGACAGTATTACAAAGCACTGCAGCTTGCAAAGCAGGGAAGGTACAAGATCATATATGTGGCACCGGAGCGTCTGGAGACAGAAAGTTTTCTGGATTTTGCACTGTCTGAGCATGTAAAGATATCCTTCGTTGCAGTAGATGAGGCACACTGCGTATCACAGTGGGGACAGGATTTCCGCCCAGGGTATTTGAAAATCCTGGATTTTCTGGATCGTCTGCCGTACCGTCCGGTGGTCGGTGCATACACGGCGACGGCAACAGCAGAGGTAAGAGAAGACATCCTTGATATCTTAAAGCTTCAGAACCCGTATGTGGAAACAACAGGGTTCGATCGTGGAAATCTTTTCTTCGCAGTGAAGAAACCTGTGGATAAGTATAAGGAATTAGTCAGTTATCTGAAGGAAAAAGGATGTGATACATCCGGTGACAGTGGAATCATTTACTGTCTGACAAGAAAAAGCGTGGAGCAGGTCTGTTACGATCTGAGAAATGAAGGGTTCTCCGTAACCAGATATCATGCCGGATTATCGGATGAAGAACGGAAGGAAAATCAGGAGAACTTCATATATGGAAAGCGTCAGATCATGGTGGCGACGAATGCATTCGGAATGGGAATCGATAAGCCGGATGTACGCTTTGTCATTCATTATAATATGCCGAAAAATATGGAAAGCTATTATCAGGAGGCCGGACGTGCAGGAAGAGACGGGGAGCCGTCAGAATGCATTCTTTATTATGAGCCGAGGGATGTAAGGACGAACCGTCTGTTTATTGAAAATGGAGAAGAGAACAGTGAGTTGGATGAAGAGACGCGCAAAATCGTAAAAGAACGGGATCTGGACCGTCTGAAACAGATGACATTTTACTGCTTTACATCAGAATGCTTAAGACAATATATCTTGAATTATTTTGGAGAAAAGAGCAGTTCTTATTGCGGAAACTGTCTGAACTGCCAGACACAGTTTGAAGAGGTAGATATCACATTGGAGGCGAATACAATCCTGCGGTGTCTGGATGCACTGGACTGGAATTACGGGGCAGCGACGGTGATCGATATCGTGCACGGCGGAAAGAGTCAGAAGATCCTGGGCAAGAATCTGGATAAGAATCCGGAATATGCAGTGTTAAGTGAGCGGACGGTTCCGAGATTACGACAGATATTAAGGGAATTACAGTTCCGTGAATATGTGGAAGAAAAGGGCGAACAATATCCGGTGATCTGTCTGACACCGGAAGGGAAAGCATTTATGAAAACGGAAGAACCGCTGCTCATGAAGCTTCCGAAAGAAGAGACAGAAAAGAAATCTGAATCAAAAGAGAAAAAGAACAGACGCAAAAAAGGCGCAGTGGCAGCGGAACTTTCAGAAAAAGATGCAGAATTATTCGAAAGCTTACGGGAACTCAGACGTGAGATTGCATCGGAAGAAAAGGTACCGCCGTATATGGTATTTGCAGATAAGACGCTTGCCGGTATGTGCGTGATGCGTCCGGCGACGCTGGATGAGATGCTGGTATCGGGTGTCGGAGAGCATAAACTGGAAAAGTATGGAGATAGATTCTTAGCAATTCTCAGAAAGGGATAATAGATATGGCAAAAAAGAAAATATATGCAGTAAGAAAAGGACATAAGACAGGATTATTTGAGACCTGGGCAGAGTGTCAGAAAGCGACGTCCGGATACTCCGGAGCAGAGTTCAGAGGCTTCACAGACAGAGAAGAAGCGATGGCATTCTTGCAAATGTCAACTACTGCAAATGTATCTAAGGATAAAGAAAAAGAAGCAGCAGGAATTGTTGAAGTGCCGGAAAATATGGTGATTGCCTATGTAGACGGAAGCTTTGAAAAAAGCATCGGAAGATATGCATTTGGCTGTGTGATCCTGACACCGACCGGAGAAGAATTCAGAAAATCCGGAAGCGGCTGTAATCCGGAAGGCGTGAAGATCCGTAATGTAGCAGGAGAAATGCTCGGCGCGATGAATGCAGTGCAATGGGCGAAAGAGCATGAGTATTCGGCAGTAGAGATCCGCTATGATTACGAAGGTGTGGAAAAATGGGTGACAGGCGTGTGGCGGGCCAAGACACCGCTTACCAGCAAGTATGCGGCACATATGCAGGAAGCAGCAGAGCAGATAAAGATATCTTTCTGCAAAGTCGCAGCGCATACAGGAAATCATTATAACGAAGAAGCGGATCAGCTTGCGAAAAGTGCGTTGCTTCGTACGGACGAAAATGTGAGTATATAGAGGAAGCATATGCAGTTTACATGAAGATGTGAACTGCATTTTCAGCAAAAATACATACAGAATTCATAAAGTGTTAATACAATATTGGCATATTCTGGTGTATACTAAATACAAATAATAGATAAAATCAGAATGTAACAGTAGAATGCAGCTGATAAGGAGGAACTCTATGAAAAAAAACGACAGGCGAAAACGAAAACTGCAGGAAGAAGCCTGTGATTATGAAATAGAACGTACACCGACAACCAGATACGAGCCGGATTATGAGGAAGGCCTGACGTCGGCGCAGGCAGAAGAACACAGGCGTGACGGGTGGGGCAACATATCAGTCGATCCTCCGGCGCAGACAACGGAAGAGATCATTAAGGAAAATGTATTTACATATTTTAATCTGATCTTTCTGGTTCTGGCGATTCTTCTGATAATTGTGGGCTCGTTCCGTAACCTGACATTCCTTCCGGTTATCATTTTTAATACACTGATCGGTATCATACAGGAAATCCGTTCCAAAAAGACACTGGAAAAATTAAATATGCTAAATGCACCACATGCAACAGTGGTCAGAGACGGAAAGACTTCACGGGTCAATTCGGAGAGTCTGGTTCTGGATGATATTGTAATCTTTAAAGCAGGAAATCAGGTCTGTGCTGATGCAGAAGTGGTACATGGAAGTGTGCAGGTCAATGAATCTCTTTTGACAGGAGAATCAGATGAGATTACCAAGAATCCGGGAGATCATCTGATGTCGGGAAGCTTTATTGTGGCAGGAGAATGTCATGCAAGACTGGATGCAGTAGGTGTGGATTCCTACATTTCCAAACTGACACTGGAAGCAAAAGCAATGCAGAAAGGTGAGCAGTCAGAAATGATCCGTTCACTTGACAAACTGGTAAAATTTGTCGGTATCGCATTGATCCCGATCGGAATTATACTGTTCGTGCAGAGCTTCTTCTTTAACGGAGATCCATTCCGAAGCAGTATTACTTCTATGGTGGCGGCTGTGATTGGTATGATTCCGGAAGGGTTATACCTTCTTGCGAGTGTAGCAATGGCAGTCAGTGCAATGCGTCTGGCAAAACAGAAGGTTTTACTTCATGATATGAAGAGTATTGAGACCCTTGCAAGAGTTAATGTGCTTTGCGTTGATAAGACCGGAACGATCACAGAGACAAACATGAGTGTAAAGGATGTGGTTCCGACATTAAATTATAAAAAAGATGAAATGCAGGAACTTCCGAAAATGCTCGGTGATTTTGCGAAAGCAATGAGCAGTGATAACATCACTATGGAGGCGTTAAAAGAATATTTTAAAGAAGGAACAGGAAAAAAGGCTGAGTCTGTAACTCCATTTACATCCGCAACCAAATACAGTGGTGTCACATACGAAGAGGAAGTACATGTACTTGGAGCACCGGAATTCGTGCTGAGAGATGATTTTGATGAATATAAAGAAGAGATTGAAGGGTATGCAGGAAAAGGAAACCGTGTGCTGGTATTCGGTACGTATGACGGAGAACTGGACGGAAAAGCACTGACCGGCAAGGTAACGCCGCTTGGATATGTCCTTCTTGCCAATCCAATCCGAAAAGAAGCACCGGAGACATTTGCTTACTTTGCAGAACAGGGTGTAGAAGTGAAAGTTATATCCGGAGATAATCCCCTGACCGTTTCTGAAGTGGCAAAAGAAGCCGGAATTGCAAATGCAGACCGTTATGTCGATGCAGCGACTCTTCACAGTGATGCAGAGATTGCAGATGCGGTTGCCAATTATACAGTATTCGGACGTGTAACACCGGATCAGAAACGTAAATTCGTACACGCCCTTAAAGACCAGGGCAAGACAGTAGCAATGACCGGAGACGGTGTCAACGACGTACTGGCATTGAAAGATGCCGACTGCAGTGTAGCCATGGCATCCGGAAGTGACGCGGCAGTACAGGCTTCGCAGGTGGTATTACTGGAGTCCAACTTTGCATGTATGCCGTCGGTAGTAATGGAAGGAAGACGGGTGGTTAATAACATCCAGCGTTCAGCCAGTCTGTTCCTGGTGAAGAATATCTTCTCCTTCCTGTTGTCCTTATTCTCCGTAGTGCTGATGATTACCTATCCGATGGAACCATCCCAGATATCGCTGATCAGCATGTTTACGATCGGAGTACCTGGATTCTTCCTGGCGTTCCAGCCAAATAAAGAAAGAATACAGGGACATTTCCTGACCAATGTATTCCTGAAGGCATTGCCGGCAGGCCTGACCGATGTACTGATGGTCGGCGCACTGGTTGTGTTCGGTAAGACATTTGGCGTAAATACTACAGATATCTCGACAGCAGCAACGATGTTGCTTCTGATCGTAGGATTCATCATCCTGTTCAATATCTGTAAACCGGTCAATATCTTCCGCGGTGTAGTCTGGGGAGGATGCCTGACCGGCTGTATCTTATGTATCATCTTCCTGCCGAAATTATTCGCAATTACGGGAATGTCAACGAAGTGTATCATGTTATTCGTAGTATTCTCGATTGCAACCGAGGCAGTACTGCGATACCTGACACTTCTGGTAAAAGGATTACAGAAAGGATATCGGAAGATAAGGCATAGAGAAGAATAAGTCGATTGGGATTTCATTTATTAACTGGGAAGCGGCCTCTCAGTCCTTGAAGGAAACAATAGATAAGGCTTCTTGTTCAGG
>OLOX01003887.1_pt1 | contig 10762 bp, 8 predicted proteins | sample 1672091 | NCBI WGS metagenome assembly OLOX01 (sample SAMEA3136644, study PRJEB25190) | human gut metagenome | reverse complement strand
CGCGAAAAGATCGAAATTAACCCGAGAGAGCCGCGTTATCTGAAGGTTGTCTGGGGTGTCGGATACAAGATCGAGAAGCAGCCGTGACGAAAAAAGCCGGAAAGGAGTACGGGCTCATGAAAAAGAAATGGGTCATTGGAAAGAAGGACAGAAGAGTGCTGCTCATTTTTCAGAAAGTGCTGGCAGCGGCTTTTGCGGCAATTTTTGTCGGGCTTGCCTGCAATAGTTCGGTCAGCGTGGAGAGAAACGGCAGGCTGTATGAACAGCAGATCAATCTGCTTGAAAACAGTAATTCGTTTGAAAATTCCGATCTGTTCACGGATATTCTGTCCGAAGAAATTCGGGGAGTGACGCGGCTTTCTGTCATCCGAAGCCAGTTGGAAACGGACGGAACTTATAATGGACAAAAGCAGATCGATATCGCGGAATTTGCCCACAGGCAGGAAGATGTCCGTGACACGACGGCAACGGCGTCTTTTTATCTGGATGATCTGGTCAAATGGGGAAATTATGGCTTCGTGACGGAAAAGGTTTTTGCGACGAAGGCACAGCTGGACGCTTATTTTAAAGGGGATTCCAGCGTTTTTTCCGGTCAGGAGGGGCTGAGCGGGAACGACTGGAACGGGGAAACGGCAACCCTGAATGTGTTGCAGAAGCTGGATCAGAAACGGCAGAAGCAGTCGCTTTCGATGCAGATGATTCAGGAGCTTCCCTCCAGCCGGGAAGAATATCAGAAAAAGTGCGAGGAGCTGGGACTGAATTATTCGGATGCAGATGGGATGGAGCTGGATCTTTTGGTGCCCCGGTATCTGTCTGCAGAGGGAAAGGACCTGGCACAATATGCGTCCGACACAGACGAATACATTCAGCTGCGGGATGATTTAAAGACGACGTCGAAGGAACTTTTTTATAATTTTTCCGAATATTCGGCGTACAAAGACAGTTACGGTCTGGACGCGTCAAATATCCGATATTGTTACCGGATGGATCAGGATGGCGAAGTCCATTATTATACGAATCTGAAGGACGATTTTTCAGATAAAAAATTAGACGAAATCACGAGACAATTTGAAGAATATGGCAGATATCTGTGCTATAACGCAGATCGGGCGGAGCTTTTGACGAATACGGAGATTGCTGCGGAGGAGCTTAGACAGGAGCTGGCCTCCTATCAGTATGCCTTTGGCGATAATACGCGGGTATGGCTGGCAGTTGATACGACGTATCCGGCACAGGACGGCTTTGCAACCGCGCGTGCGGCGTACCACAGAGTCGTTCCTTATTATGGTTATCTGGCTGCAGTCGGCATGTTATTTCTGGTGGTTTCTGTCTGGCTGCTGCTTCGGGTAACTCGGTATGAAGGGCGTGTCCGCAAAGAGGGCGGCGGTTATCAGATTGAATTAAGGATTCGGGACACGGTGCTGACGGAGCCGTTTGTGGCGGCAGGAATTTTGATGATAGGTATGATCCTTGGCGTCAGCTGGCTTTTGTATCTGCTTGCGCAGACAACGTTGACGGATGTGACGCATGCGGTGTGGTTCCCGTTTGCAGTGGGCGTTGTTGCCTTTTTGCTGGACGATGTGTTTTTATTTTTCTATTTGAGTTTTGTCAGACGGGTGAGGGCGCATACGCTGTGGAGCAATTCCATGCTGCGGCTGATTTTCAGTCGGATTGGAAACGGTGTGCTGCACCTTTATGACAACGGACACATTCTTACCAGGACTCTGCTTCCGTTTTTGCTGTTGCTTGCGGGCAACCTGATTCTGGGCGGCTGCGGTGTTGTAGGAATTTTGATTGCGGCTGTAATCGATATCATTGCGATTCTGGTGCTGTACAGTTCGAAAAAGGATCTGCAGCAGATTGTGGACACTGCGGTTCGATTGGGGCGCGGCGATCTGGATCTGAAGGTCGATTTTTCCGACATGCACGGAGAAAACCGGGAGCTGGCAGAAGCGGTAAACGGCATCGGAGACGGCATCAAGACGGCGGTTGAAAAGAGCATGAAGGACGAACGGTTAAAAGCCGATCTGATTACGAATGTTTCTCATGATATCAAAACGCCGCTGACGTCGATTATCAACTTTGTGAACCTGTTAAAGCGCGAGCAGATCGACAATGAGCGCGCGAAAGGCTATATTCAGGTGTTGGATGCGAAGTCCCAGCGCTTGAAGCAGCTGACGGACGATCTGGTGGAAGCGTCCAAGATCACGTCCGGCAATATTTCTTTGCAGATGGAGCGACTGGATTTCAAGGAACTCGTCAAGCAGACCTGGGAGTTCGATGACAAATTAAAGGAAAAATGCCTGGAAATGATCGTCAGTTTGCCGCCGGAGCCGGTTTATATCGAAGCCGATCCGAGAAGAATCTGGCGCGTGGTGGAGAATTTGTTTTCCAATGTTTGCAAGTATGCGCTGGAAGGCACGCGGGTCTATCTGGAAATCCGCAGAGTCAGACAGGATGATAGGGAAATCGCGGTATTTACAATGAAAAATATTTCCGCGCAGGCGTTGAACATCCGTGCCGAGAAGCTGACGGAACGGTTTATCCGCGGCGATATTTCCAGAAGTACGGAGGGCAGCGGACTGGGACTGTCGATTGCACAGAACCTGACGACGCTGCAGAAGGGAACGTTTGAAATCTATCTGGACGGCGACCTGTTCAAGGTACAGATCGGATTTTCCTGTCTGGACGTACCGCAGCCGGAGATAGAAATACAGATGAGGTAAGCCTTACAGGATGAATACAGAAAACGTATGGAAGTCCGGTTTGCAGGCGGCGAAGCTTTTGAGCGGCAGCCGCCTGCAGATCGTATTTTTATTAAAAAAAGAGCCGATGTCCGAAAAACAGTTGGCGGGATGTATGGACGAAGATGTGCAGGGCGTGGGGACAGAGCTTTGTGTGCTGCAGGCTGTCGGGCTGGTGTCCGCAGAAAAAGAGGGCACGGCTGCAATCGTTGTGTCCGCAGACGGAAAGCCGGGAGGAATGGAAGACCTGTCGGATACCGATGTATTCGGGATGCTTCAGGAGAGAGCCCATCGGACAGACGATGTTCGTTTCCATTTGACAGAGCTTGGCGAGGAGTTGTTGCCGCTGTGCAGGGAACTGGAACGTTTTGGACGTTTGTATGAGGCTGCGAAAGACCTGGTCCCGGAGCTTATGGGTGGGAACGATATCCCCTGGGCAGAATCTGACGGGACTGCAGCAGGCAGCACAGATGCAGGTTCCCCACAAAATACGGAAGACGATTTTAACAATCTGCCTGCGAAAAAAGTTTCTGCAAAGGACAGACACGGTTTTTATCAGGCGGACAATGCGTTTGTTTTTTTCAATCCGCACTGTGAATTTGAGGACTGGTATTTTTATGGCGAAACCGCAGGGGAGATGACAGAGCTGTACCTGATTACGGATCCGGAATATCAGCTGTTTTTGGCGGCATTGAAAAACGCCGGTTCTGCGCCAAAAGATCAGGCGATGTTAAAGCTCCACTTTTCACAAAAAACAGCTGATTTAAACTGGGAAGAGGAGATTGCCTATCAGTTGGCGGAGGACACGCTGATCGGGATTGCAGTTCCGATGGAGTGAAGGGAAAGAGACGGCAGTTCATGCTCTGGAAGTAGAGAAGGGTTTATGCAGAGTTGACGGACTATGTCAAATTGTCCAGAAGAATGTTAAGAGAACTGGAAAGATGCCGAATTTTGATTGAATTTATTGTGCAAAGTATCAATTATGCTTCCTCGAAAAATGCATTATAATGTCAAAAGAGAATATGAGAGGAGGGAACGAAAATGGCACCGCATATATTGGCAGTTCTGATTTTCGTAGTGATGTTTGTCCTGATTGTCATGGACAAAATCGAGCGGCAGTATGTGTCCCTTGGCTGTGGACTTTTGATGATCGTACTGGTGTTTGGACTGGGCATGCACAGTAAGGATGCAATTGTGGAAACGCTGAATGTGAAAAGCATCTTTCAGGCAAGCTTCTGGTACACGGCAGCGGAAGGAGAGGCATCTTCATCCGGAATTAACTGGTCTACCATCATTTTCATTTTAGGTATGATGATCATGGTAGAGGGAATGGGAAAGGCAGGATTTTTCCGCTGGCTCTGTCTGGAGATCGCAAAGCTGGTAAAATATCGCACGATTCCGGTATTTATCACGTTTATGCTGATGTCTTTTGTACTGGCGATGTTCATCGACAGTATTACGGTCATCCTGTTTTTGGCGGCAGTTACGCTGGAGCTGGCGCAGACGCTCAAGTGTAATCCGGTTCCGATTATTCTGTCGGAAATTTTCTGTGCGAACCTTGGCGGTTCGGCAACGATGTGTGGAGACCCGCCCAACATTATCATCGGCACATCCCTGGGATATACCTTCGGTGAATTTATTTCCAACACCGGCTTTATCGCTCTGATATCGCTTATTGTCATCGTGATTTATTTTTACTTATGCTTCCATAAGGAACTGGCCGGACAGGGTGCAGCGGATCAGATTACTTCTTATCCCGATCCGAAGGAAGCGATTACAGATAAAGGTGAGTTTGCAAAGAGCTGTGTCATTTTCCTGCTGGCAGTTGTCCTTTTGGTAACCCATGCGCAGACGGGGCTGACCGTTGCGTTTATCGGTACGTTTATTGCGATTTTGACACTTGTGACACAGTATAAGGATGCAAAAGAGCTGCTTGCCAAAGTAGACTATAAGACGCTTTTATTCTTTATTGGTCTGTTTGTTGTAGTCGGCGGATTGGAGCAGACGGGCGTACTGGAAGAAATCGCCGGTCTGATCAGTAAATTGAGCGGCTCCAACGGCATGCTGATGTGCGCGATTATTCTCTGGATATCCGCAATTGCAAGTGCATTTGTTGACAATATTCCGTTTGCAGCAACGATGATTCCGGTCATCCAGACGCTGTCGGTGCTGCAGGGCATAGATTTGAGTACGCTGGCGTGGACACTTTCCATGGGAACCGATATCGGCGGCAGCGCAACACCGATTGGCGCATCTGCAAACGTTGTTGGAATTTCCGTCGCGACTAAGCAAGGCTATCCGGTTGGATGGGGATATTACTGTAAATATGCGGCACCTGCGACGATCATTGTCATTTCAATTTCGATGGTTTGCATTTTCCTGAGATATTTCTAAAAGCAGAATCCTGTTTTGCCGGAGGGAGTTTTTTGCCTGCGGCAAAACTGAATTCTCCGAAACGAAAAATATAAGGGGTAACGGAGGGGTATGTGTATGAAGAAACAGCTGATTATTTCTGTAGGACGGGAATTTGGAAGCGGCGGTCATGTGATTGCGGAGACTCTGGCAAAAAGGTTTGATCTGCCTTTGTACGACAGCAATATTCTGGAATCTATTGCGCAGGAGAGAAACGTAGACGCCAAAACGCTGCACCGTTATGATGAAGTGCCCAGAAACATCCTGTTTTCCAGAAGGGTAAGGGAGTATTCGACCTCTGCAGAAGAAAATATCGCGCAGATGCAGTTCGAGTATCTGAAGAAAAAAGCAGATGAAGGAGAATCCTTTGTCGTTGTAGGACGCTGTTCGGAGACAAAACTTGCAGGAACCCCGGGATTGATCACGATTTTCGTGCTGGGCGATATTCCGGTCAAGACTGCACGTATTATGAAGCTTCACAACCTGACGGAGAAAGAAGCGAAGAATATGATCGAAAAGCAGGATCGCCAGCGTAAGATGTACCACAACTATTACGTAAAGGGAAAATGGGGAGATTCCCGTAATTATGATCTGAGCATCAACAGCAGCCGGATGGGGATTGAAAAGACGGCTGATTTCCTGGAAAGTTATATTAGAGAGCGGATCGCAGAATCCGTTCAAGAAGCCTGAGACGATCTGAAAAACGTCAGGTAGAATGCAGATGGGAAAATTCCCAAGGCATTTTGCCGGACGTTTTTATTTACGCGTGCAACGAGCCAAAGTCCGTGCTTGCACGAGACCTTGGCGACTGCCGCGATAACTTGAGAAACTCGCGGAGCGTGTTTCTCATAGTTCATGACAATAGAAGATCCGCGAAACGTGCATTCTATTGTTTTGTTTTTTTTCGAGTCTTTTGCTTTGCTGCATCCTTTAGGGTAACAGCGTTTCCACGGACGGAAATATTGCCCATGCTGCGTAAGAAGCTGGACAGGCGGCTGTAGCCGTAATCCTTTAGGTCAAAGTCCGGATGCTTCTTTTTCAGGCAGTCGTAGATGACAGAGAGATTATCCACACTGCCGCCGCTTTTCTCAATGAGATCCGTTACTTCCTTCTGCATTTCGGAAACATTGTTTATTTCGCGGACTTTCACATAATAAGAGGAATTTTCTTTCACCAGCTCGAGCTTGGCGCATTTGTCCTGAATAAATGTTAAGAGCTTGGTATATCCGTAGTTGCGGACATCGAAATCGGTGAATTTGCTGTTTAAACGGCTGCCGATTTCTCCCATATAGGTGAGTTTCCCTTTGTTTTCATTATCGTTGATGACAGAAATGATGGCTTCTTCGATATCAGCGATCGGGGTGACTGCGTTCGCTTTGACGCTGCGGTCGGAGGAAAAGTCTTCATGCAGTTCGGCGGTCTGACTTTCGGAAAGGGTAACACTTGCTTCAAAAATCAGATTCAGATGGATGAATTTGTTGCACGCTTTTGTGAGGGCGGCAGGGGTTTTGGATTCTCCCATACCAATCACGTACATATTGGCTTCCCGCAGGCGCATGGCGAGCCGGGTAAAATCGCTGTCGCTGGTGACGAGACAGAAACCGTCTACATTGCCGGAATAGAGGATGTCCATCGCGTCGATGACCATCGTCATGTCGGAAGAATTTTTGCCCGAGGTATAGTTAAACTGCTGAATCGGTGTGATGGAATTCTCCAGAAGAATATTTTCACTCCAGCCGTTATTTTTTGTCCAGTTACCGTAGATGCGGCGATAAGTGGCAAAGCCGTAGGTTTCGATTTCATTAAAAATGATAGATGCATATCTGGAACTGACGTTTTCTGAATCGATCAGTACTGCGATCTGCATTTTGGATTCATTCTGGTCCATGTATGACACTCCCGTTTTTCTTTCAGTATAACTCGTCCGGAGGTGTTTTGCAAAGGAGTTTTCCGTGTCCTTTTTAAAACGATAGATTTTGCTGTTTTCCTGCAAATTTTCGATTTTGAAATGCAAGTTATCCCTTTTCAGAGAAGAGGAAATCAGATATAATAAGCATAAGCTGTAAAAAGAAAAAGGAATATAAAAGAGCAGCGAAAGGGAGATTTTGATATGGAGACATCACTTTTTCAGATCAGGCAGAGAGAGAGTTTTGGGTTTTCCGCAGAGAATCCAACAGGAACCAGAGAAGGCGGCACGCATGCAAAGGACTGCGAAAAATTGCGTCCCTGTATCGATATTGAGCCGGGAGAAACGGTTGTTTTATGCGATACCGACGGACCGGGTATGATTACGCATATCTGGTTTACCGGCTATGTGGGACATTCCTTTGTGATGAGAATCTATTGGGATAATGAGGAGTTCCCTTCGGTAGAAGCACCGATTTCCGCATTTTTCGGATGTGCTTATGATGAGAATTTCAAGGACAGGGATGGAAAGTATGTTGTATTGAACGCTGCGACGATGCTGACTGCACCGGGACGCGGCTATAACAGCTACTGGGAGATGCCTTTTTACAAGCATTGTAAAATTACAATGGAAAACAGAGGAGAGCAGAAGCAGACGCTGTTTTATATGATTTCCGGCTGGCACGGGGAAATTCCGGAGGACAGCGGATATTTCCATGCAGTTTACAGACAGGAGCATCCGGTGCAGAAAGGACGTTCCTATACTGTGCTGGACAACGTTGAGGGTCCCGGAATGTTTGCCGGTGTTTGTTTTTCCTCCGGCATGAATGGCAACAACACCTGCTGGGTAGAAGGCGAGATCAAGATGTATATTGATGGTGCGAAATACCCTTCCATGAATTATACCGGTACGGAGGATTATTTCTGCGGATCTTACGGATTCGGAAATGATATTATTTTGAACAAATATCAGACCTTCTCCGGATTGTATACCGGATTATATGCGATCCTTGGCGATAACGAAGAGTTTTACAACCAGCAGCAGCGCTTTTTGCTTTACCGCTTCCATGTAAAAGATCCGGTTTATTTTTCGAAGAGTTTTAAGATGACAATGGACAACCTTGGCTGGACAGGACCGAGATACGATGATTATACCTCTGTGGCGTTCTGGTATCAGCAAAAGCCCGGAAAACTGCCGTTTGAGCTTCCTGCAGATGCAGAGATGGTGATGAAGTAAACTCTGACTGATTTTGGAACGTAGTGGACAGCAAACAATAGAATGCACGCCTGCGAGCATTCTATTGTCATGAACAAAAAAAGAGCGAACCATTCTGCACCTTGCAGTGGTTCGCTCTTTTCTTGTACACTTTTATAAATAAGATTCCCGCTTGTTGTATTTTTCCAGAATTGTACGGATCTTCTCGGTAGGAGTCAGGACGTTGGACATGGAAACATCGTGGTTCATGAAGTCGATGATTGATGCCAGGAACTTGCTCATGTCCGCTTCGATGTAGTAAGGGCGGGAGAGCAGCTCGGGAATCTGGTAGGTGAGGTTGGTGGTGATTACCTTGTCGAACCATCCCTTTTCATAGGCTTCATCGAATGCAGCCATGCCGTCTGTGAACAGACCGAAGGTCGTACAGATGAATACACGTCTTGCATTCATTTCCTTTAACTGACGGGCGGTATCAAGCATACTTCCGCCGGAGGAAATCATATCATCGACGATCACAATATCCTTGCCGTCAATATTATCTCCTAAGAATTCATGTGCAACGATGGGATTTTTGCCATTTACGATCACGGAGTAATCGCGGCGCTTATAAAACATACCGATGTTGACGCCGAGTACATTTGCAAAATAAGTGGTACGGTCGAGTGCGCCTTCATCCGGGCTGATAACCATCATATGATCCTTGTCGATGATGAGATCCGGCACGTTGTCGAGCAGGGCACGCATGAACTGATACGGAGGGGTAAAGTTATCGAAGCCGCACAGAGGGGTTGCGTTCTGTACTCTGGGGTCGTGCGCATCGAAGGTGATAAAGTTGGTAACGCCCATTTCAGCGAGCTCTGTCAGTGCATAGGCACAGTCCAAAGATTCACGGCCGCTTCTTTTGTGCTGACGGCCTTCATACAGGAAGGGCATAATGACATTGATTCTCTTTGCCTTACCTTCTACGGCGGCAATCATTCTTTTTAAGTCCTGATAATGGTCATCGGGAGACATATGGTTGGTATAGCCGTTTAAAGAATAGGTCAGGCTATGGTTGCAGACATCGACCAGAAGATAGAGGTCGGTACCGCGGACGGATTCGTGTAGTTCACCCTTGCCTTCCCCACTGCCGAAACGTGGGCAGCTGGCGTCAACCAGATAGTTGTTTTCGATATAGCCGCGGAATGCAGGATCGTCATGTACGGTCTTGCGCATATTTCTGCGGAATGTTACGAGATAATCATTGACATTTCTGCCGAGCTTCTCTGCGGAGTTTAACGCAATGATTTTCAGAGGGCCAACGGGAAGTGCATTTTCCAGTTCGCGTAAATTAGGCATTTGATTTTCCTCCATTATATCCTGATGGAATTCATCAGACAGTACATTTACCTTTCATTTATATCATCCGCCTGTTGGCGCGTCAAGAAATTTCTCGTGACAGAGCGGGATTTTTCTAGTAAAATAGGAAGGTACAGGAATTAGATTCAAAAAAAGAAGAATTTCCGATCAGAAAGCATGCAGGAGTAGGATAGTTCATGAAGAAGCAAAAAGGGCATTTGATTAAAACTGTAAAACCGGACAGCATCGCAGAGGAGATGGGGATAGAACCCGGAGATCGCCTGCTGGAGATCAACGGTGAAACGGTAGAAGATATTTTTGATTATCAATATATGATCGAGGAAGAGTATGTGGAGGTGCTGATCGCCAAGCCGTCCGGGGAAGAATGGCTGTTGGAGATCGATAAGGATTACGCGGAGGATCTGGGGGTCGAGTTTGAAAACGGACTGATGGACGATTACCGTTCCTGCAGCAACAAATGTATTTTCTGTTTCATCGACCAGATGCCGAAGGGAATGAGGGAAACACTGTATTTTAAAGACGACGATTCGCGTCTTTCCTTTTTGCAGGGCAACTATGTGACGCTGACAAACATGTCTGACAAGGATGTGGAACGTGTGATCAAATATCATATGTCTCCGATCAATATTTCCTTTCAGACCACAAATCCGGAGCTGCGCTGCATGATGCTGCACAACCGTTTTGCCGCTCCCGAACGGCCCCGGAACAGACGCTACGCCGCCCTTTGCAATCGGGAACAGCGTATCGATGACGCGTTGGCCGGTAAATAACGGCGTATCCGAGGGAAGCCGCTTGGCAATCGGACGCGGATTCCGGATCGGCCAGCGTTGAGCAAGCGTAACATCGTGCAAAACGCCGTTTGCGTCACGTAACTTTAATATCGTATCGTTTACCGTATATTCACCGTCTGCCGCCGCCCATTCGACCGTTCCCGAAAGGGTCGGCGTAAGCATAGCTTTATGCGTAATGACCGCCGTTTCGGGAACCGTCGCGAAAATTTCGCCGCCCGAAAGCGTATCGCCGGCCTTTACGATAAGCGTGGTTTTCCATTTTTTATTCGGGTCAAGCGCGGCAAGGCTTGCGCCGCGTCCGATAAACGCGCCGAATTCCTTTTCCACGTCGCGAA
>OLOX01003881.1_pt1 | contig 10783 bp, 9 predicted proteins | sample 1672091 | NCBI WGS metagenome assembly OLOX01 (sample SAMEA3136644, study PRJEB25190) | human gut metagenome | reverse complement strand
CAGACAGATTGATGAGTTTATGCCTGGTACATGGATCAATCTGACAGCGCCGACGTGCGACCGGTATTCCGGCGCATTGACGCCGCGGCCCACGACGTTTTTGCCGTGGTAGAGGATCTCGCCGCTGCTCGGCGTTTCGAGCAGGTTGACGCAGCGCAGCAGCGTCGACTTGCCGGAGCCGGACGCGCCGATGATAGAGATCACGTCGCCCTTTTTCACGTTGAAATCGATGTCGCGCAGCACCTCGTGCGTACCGAAGGATTTGCCGAGATGGCGAATTTCCAGAATGTTTTCACTCATAGCTCAGCGTTCTCCTTTCTCTTCCCACGCATCCCCGCGGTATTCCTTGCTCCGCTCGTCAAACGGCGTCCCCTTGGACGGATGGTTATACGTCCCGGCGGACATCGTGAGCGCATCGGTCTGGACGAGGTCATAGCTGTCGGAGCCGTCCATCCGCTTCTCCACCCACCGCAGCAGCAGCGAGGCCAGCAGCGTCATCGTGAGGTACCCCACCATCTCGATCGCCGCCGACGGGAAATACATGTTGTTCACGCCGACGATGTAGCGGTGCGCAGCAAAAAACTCGGTGAAGCTGATGATGAACATGACGGACGTATCTTTGACGTTGATAATATAGTTGTTGCCGATCTGCGGCATGATGTTGCGCAGAGCCTGCGGCATGATGACGCTCGTCATCGTCTGCACATGCGTCATGCCGATGGCCTTTGCGCCCTCGGTCTGGCCGGGGTCGATGGAGATGATGCCGCCGCGCACGGACTCGGCCATATACGCGCCGGTGTTGATCGAGACGATGAGGATGGCCGCCGTCCACATGCTGGTGAACTTCACAGCGTTGTCCGTAAAGTACGGCAGACCGTAGTACACAAACACGGCTTGCAGCACCATCGGCGTCCCGCGGAAGACCTCAACATAGATGCGGATGAGCACGCGCAGCAGCTTCAGCAGAAAGCGCTTCGGCCACGGGTCGTTTTTCGTATACGGGATCGTATTCAGAACGCCGCAGACGAGGCCGATCAGACAGCCGATCACCGTCGCGACCAGCGCAAGGATCAGCGTGTTCTTGATGCCGTTCAGGTACATCACATGGTACTTGTCCCAGAGCTGTACCACGTCCTGACAGAGCTGCGCGAGTTTCTCCATGACAGTTCTCCTTTTCGTGAACTACACCGCGTGATTCCCTCAAAATTTTTTCGTATACGCGGCAAAAATTAGGCTGCCTCATACCATTTCGCCAGAGCTTTCGGCGAAAGATTTTGTCACAAGGCGTGGTTTGGAAAATACAGGAATACTTTGTGTATTTCAAATTTTACAAACCGATGGATTGGGGCAAAAGATTCGGCGAAAGCCGCAGCGACAATGGTATGAGGCTGCCTTACATTAAACTTCCGGCTGAATCGAAATCGCCTGATCCATCAGGGCGTTGAAGTCGTCCTCGGTCATCGTGGACAGGACCGCGTCAATGGCCTCGGCCAGCGCGGTGTTGCCCTTCTGGACGGAGATGCCGATGTTGACGTTCTCGGCGCGCTCTTCCTCAGAGGCAAACTGGAAATCGCCGTCCGTGCCGGAGAAGTTCAGGATGACGAGGCTGTCGTTCTTCGCGACGGCGGCCATGGCCGTCGGCATATCGGTGCAGACATAGTCGACCATGCCGGTCTCAAGCTGCATGATCATCGCAGGGGCGCTGTCAGCCGGGGCGAGGACGTTGGCGTTTTCGATCTGCGGCAGGCAGGAATCATACCAGATCGTGCCGGACTGCGCGGTGCACTTGCCGCCCGCGAGGTCGGCAATGGAGGTCGCACTGGCATAGGGGCTGTCCTTCGTGGTGACGCAGACGATGGTGGCGTAGTAGTACGGGCCTGCCATGTCGACCTCCTGCATACGGTCGGCGGTCATGGACTGACCGGCAATGTTCGCGTCCATCGTGCCGGACTGCACAGCCGGGCAGAGGGAATCCCATGCGGAGGAGACGATCTCAAGCTGCCAGCCGTTGGCCTCGCAGATCTTCTGGGCGATCATGACGTCGTAGCCGTTGGCGTAAGCGCCGGGAACGTTGGAAATGGGGACAGCGCCGTTGGAATCGTCCATCTGCGTCCAGTTATAGGGCGCATAGGCGCATTCCATGCCGACAGTCAACACGCCGTCTTCGACGCCGGTCGCGGCCTGCGTTGTTTCGGTAGTCTCAGATGCGGTAGTGTCGGCCGCTGCGGGAGTAGAGGCGGCGCAGGCCGCCATGCTCAGCAGCATCATAGCTGCCAGGACGAGAGCAAGGATTCTTTTCATTGTTTTCATTCACCTTTCGTTTTATTTTCCCAGACAGGCCCTACAGAAGCAGCAAAAAAGTGGGTCGCTTCTGTAAAGCGATCCACGGAATGAACAGAAAACGGAACCCCGCCCCTGCCGCATCCATCGATAGCGCTTCACAAAGTTTTTCTTTGTGACAGTCCGGCAGATCTTATCTGCCGAGCCAACACCGCATTTGCAGGCAGCGCCTGCGGCATTTCGGCGGTCTCCCCTTTTCCGAACGGCCACTGCCTGTGCTTGCCGCCCGGTACTCTTGAAGCCCGCGCCTCTATCTGGAATGATTGTCTGGATTATAGCGTATCCGCACGCATTTGTAAAGCTGATTTTTCGTTAGAAAGCAAAAAATATTTTCTTATTTTTTGTATATTCTGCACGATACGACGCGCTGGCCGGTGAAAAATCAAATTTATGAAATTGATTTGCTTTTACAGGGATTCTTTGCTATACTATAGAAAACACATCATCAGGAGGTTCGAAGATCATTATGGCTGACGAAAAAACGATCCTGACCTATAAGGGGCGCCCCCTTATGCGCAAGGACAATCTTGTCTACTACGGCTCGATGGCCGATTCTCACATTGTCATGCTCCAGATCCTTGAGACGAAAAAGGTCGGCGAGGCCGACGTGGCCAGCAAGGTCTCCGTCGAGCTTCAGCTGACCGACCCGAATGTCCGCGCCCGCGACCGCATCGTCAAGAAAAGCGAGAAGGACGGGTTCTTTACCGCGCTCGACCTCGGCTCCGTGTGGCTGGCCCGCGCGCTGAAGGACGCAAAAAAATAATTATTGATCCGTGTTTAAACGAAAGGAAGCCGTGCATACTATCTGTGCGACTTCTTTTTCATTTTTCCATTCCTCATTGACCTGCTTTCATACAGGTCAGCCGTCGGAGTTTTACCCCGGCGGTTATTTTTTACGCTTTGCGCACATACTACCGGAAAAAGCGGAAGGGAGCTGATCGCGATGCGCAAGGGCGCGCAGACGCTTGTGTTTGGATCGAAGCCGGTCATTTTGTCCCGCGCGGCCATCGGCGGCAAAAAAGAAGGCGAGGGGCCGCTGGCGGCATATTTTGATTTTCTCGGAAAGGACGCGAAGCTGGGGCAGAAAACGTTTGAAAAGGCCGAGAGTAAATTGCAGGAACTTGCGCTGGACACGGCCAAGCGGAAACTTGGCATCAGCTATGAGGACATTGACGTGCTGTTCGCGGGAGATCTGCTGAACCAGTGCATTTCCTCGTCGTTTGCCGCACGCGGCACGTCGATCCCGTTTCTGGGGCTCTACGGCGCGTGCTCGACCATGGCCGAATCGCTGCTTCTGGCGGCGGCGTTCGTCGAAGCGGGCTTTGCGGACACGGCGGCAGCGCTTACCTCGTCGCATTTTGCCTCGGCGGAGCGGCAGTACCGCTTCCCGCTCGGCTACGGCGGCCAGCGCACGCCGACGGCCCAATGGACCGTGACTGGCTCCGGCTGCTGCATCGTGGGAAAAAGCGGCCACGGGCCGCGCATTGAGGCCGCGACCATCGGAAAAATTCAGGATTACGGCATCAAGGACGCCAACAACATGGGCGCGGCCATGGCGCCCGCAGCCATCAGCACGCTGCAGGCGCATTTCCGCGATCTGCGGCGGGTGCCGTCGGACTATGACCTGATCGTGACAGGCGATCTCGGTATGCTCGGCAGGACAATTGTGCTCGACCAGTTCCGGCGTATCGGCGTGGACCTCTCCCCGGTCTACAACGACTGCGGACTTCTCATTTTTGACACGAAATCGCAGGATGTGCACGCGGGCGGCTCCGGCTGCGGGTGCGGAGCGAGCGTTTTGTGCGGATATCTGCTGGACAGGCTCGAAAAGCGGGAGCTGCGGCGGCTTCTGTTCTGCGCGACGGGCGCGCTGCTCTCCCCCACGTCCAGCTGGCAGGGCGAATCGATCCCCGGCGTGTGCCACGCAGTCGCCATCACGGCGGAAGGAGTATAGCGTATGGACTATCTGAAGGCATTTCTGGTCGGAGGCGCGATCTGTATGCTCGGCCAGCTTCTGATCGACAAAACGAGGCTCACGCCCGCACGGATCCTGGTGTGCTATGTGGTGCTGGGCGTGATTCTGGGCGGTGCGGGCGTCTATGACAAGCTCGTGGACTTTGCGGGCGCAGGCGCGACCGTCCCGCTGACGGGCTTCGGCAATACGCTTGCAAAGGGCGTGCGCGAGGCCGTGAAGGAGCAGGGCATCCTCGGCGCGCTGACGGGCGGACTCAAGGCCTCGGCAGCAGGCATTGCGGCGGCGGTATTTTTCGGCTTTCTCGCCGCGCTGCTCTGCAATCCGAAGGATAAATCCTGAAAAAGCGGACAAGCTATCCCTGCGGCTGCGCCGCAATTCATACTTTCAGGAGGCTCATCATGAGCAAGCAGAACAAAACGAACAAGACCGAATCGCAGAACACCTCGAACCAGACACAAAATCAGGACTCGAAGAACTGCAAGTAACCAGAACGGGAGAACGCCGGTGCATGGCGTTCTCCCGTTTTTTATGTCCGTGCGTCCACAGGGATGTACGGCGCCTGGATGAGCATGGCGCGGTAGGCCGGGCGCATGATGCGGTTGCCGGTGGCAAGCTCTTCAAGGCGGTGCGCGCACCAGCCCGCGATGCGGGCCGTGGCGAACAGCGGCGTGTACAGATCCTCCGGGATATCCAGCATGCTGTAGATGAGGCCGGAATAGAGGTCAACGTTTGCACACATAGGGATTGTCTGGCGCTTGCGCGTCATGATCTTCTCAATGCCGCGTGCTTCGACACGCTCCATCAGTTCCAGATCGGGAAGCCTTCCCTTGGCGCTGGCAAGCGAAGCAGCGTATTTTTTGATCACGACAGCGCGCGGATCGGACATGGTATAGACCGCGTGGCCGAGTCCGTAGATCTTGCCGGAGCGGTCGCCCGCCTCGCCGTCGAGAATGCGGTCCAGATATGCGTCCAGCGCTGTGTCGTCCGGGGCTGTGCCGACATGCTCACGGATGTCGCGGAACATCTGCATGACCTTGGCGTTCGCACCGCCATGGAGCGGGCCCTTCAGCGAGCCGACTGCGCCCGCAATGGCGCTGTAGGTGTCGGTGCCGGACGAAGTCATGGCGCGGCAGACGAAGGTGGAGTTGTTGCTGGAATGCTCGGCATGGAGAATGAGCATGAGGTCGAGCAGATGCGCCTCCTCCGGCGTGTAGGCCGCATCGGGGCGGATCATGCGCAGGATGTTCTCGGCGACGGACAGCTCCGGCTCCGGATTGTGCAGGATGAGGGAGTCTCCGTCAAAATAATGCCGCTTGGCGGCAAAGGCGTTCGCCGCGATGAGCGGGAAGCGCGCAATGAGGCCGATGGACTGCCGCAGAACGTTGTCCAGCGCGGTATCGTCCGCGCGGTCGTCATAGGAATAGAGGGCGAGGACGCTGCGGGCCAGCTGGTTCATGATGTTGCGGCTGGGGGCCTTGAGGATCATGTCCTCGGTGAACCCGGCGGGCATGGTGCGTGCGCGGGCCATGACGTCGTTGAAGCGCTGCTGCTGCGCCTGCGTGGGCAAAGAGCCGAGCAGCAGCAGATACGCGACCTCCTCATAGCCGAACGTGCCGCTTTTCCGATGGGCCTCGACAATATCCTCGACGCTGATGCCGCGGTAATAGAGCTTGCCGGGCATGGGGACGCGCTCACCGTCCATCATATAATAGCCCTGCACGCTGCCGACCTTGCTGACGCCGATGAGCACGCCCGTGCCGTCCGCGTTGCGCAGGCCGCGCTTGATGCTCTGGTCTTCAAAATACTGCGCGGGGATGGCATACTGCTGCGCAATGTTTTCACTCAGATGGGCGATGTCGGTTTCAAGAAGCGTTGCCATGGTTCGGGACCTCCTGCGGATTTGTTGCCCATATTATATCGAAGCGGCAGCAAAAATGCAAGAGCGCGTTTTCGATTATGCAGAATATTTTTTGAATTTCTTAGAATTCGCAAGCAATGCGATGAGCTGTGCAATATGAATTTCTAAATCATGCATTCTTCACGCCTGCTTGATCTCCGGCATCCAGCGGAAGCACTTGTAATAGATCACGAACAGCACGGACGTGGTCAGCCACGTTGCGGGATAGCACAGCGCAATGGTCCAGTTGCTCAAGTGCGGGAATGTCACGAAAAACAGCAGCGCCAGCCGCAGCAGGCAGGTGCCGAACAGCGTCAGGACCGTCGGCATGACACTCCGCCCGCAGCCACGCATCGCGGAGGAAAGCACCTCCACACAGCAGAACGTCGGATAGAAAAAGGCCAGCATGGTGATAATCCGGCTGCCCTCGGCCATGACGTTCGTATCGTCGGTAAAGAACCGCACGGTCAGCCCCCGCGTCAGGAACAGCAGAGCGCTGAACAGCGCGGAAAAGCCGACATGCATCCACATGCCGGTACGGATGACGGAGGTAATGCGGTCAAGCTGCCGCGCGCCGTAATTCTGTCCGGCGAAGGTCATGACCGTGATGCCGATGGCGTTGGACACGGGCCAATAAAACCCGTCGAGCTTCCAGTAGATCGACCAGGCCGCCGCCGTGTCTGTGCCGAGCAGATTGATGGCCTTCTGGATGATAACATTCGCGACGCTGTACATGATGGTAGCCAGTCCCGCGGGCAAGCCAATAGCCGTCATGCGGCGCAGAAGCACGCTGTCAAAGCGCAGCTCCGACACATGCAGGCGGCAGTCGCCCGGAATACGCAGCAGCACCCAGATCACGAGCCCCGCGCAGATCAGCTGCGACAGGCTGGTCGCCATGGCTGCGCCTGCCGTCCCGAGACCGAAAACAGCCACGAACAGAAGATCCAGTCCTGTGTTGGCAAGCGCGCAGACGATGAGGAAGTAGAGAGGGCGCTTGGAATCGCCCACTGCGCGCAGAATGCCAGCGCCCATGTTATAGACCATGGAGGGGATCATACCGGCAAAATACCATTGCAGATAGATGATGGAATCGGCCAGCGTATCGGCGGGCGGGTCGAGCAGGACGAGTACAGGCCGGGCCATCCCAATGCCCAGCGCTGTCATAACGGCGCCGATCACGACGGAGAATAAAATCGCCGTATGGACGGATTTCCGGACCATATCGCGCTCACCTGCGCCGTAATGCTGCGAGACGACGACGCAGGCGCCGGAGGACAGGCCGACGAAAAAGCCCACGACCAGATTGATGATGACCAGATCCGAGCCGCCGACAGCGGCCAGCGCCGTCTTGCCGACCAGACGCCCGAGGACAACCGCGTCGACCATGGAATACAGCTGCTGGAGCAGCGACCCCAGCATGATCGGCAGGAAAAAGCGGGTCATATTCGAAAAAACAGGGCCGTGAAGCAGATCAGGGCCCCGGGAAACGGACTTTGTCATGCGGACAAACCTCCCGAAAAAGAATCCAGCCATACTATACTATAGTAACGGTTTCCCGGAAAAAAGCAAGAGGCCGCAGTTCTTAAATTTTTCTTGACGGCTCCGCATCTGGACGCTATAATACCCACAGGCCACAGACAATCGAACACAGGGGCGCTGGGCGACCGGCTGAGATTGCGTTTTTGCATGTCCCTTAAACCTGATCCGGGTAATGCCGGCGTAGGAAGCTGCTTCGTATATGAGATCTCTATCGATATGCTGCGTACTGCACGACACCAAAATCCGGTTGTGTGCGGTACTTTTTTATTTTTGGAGGGATTTTTATGAAAAAATCCAAGGTGTACGCGCTCTGCGAGGGCGCGATCATGGTCGCACTGGCGACGGCGCTGAGCTATGTCAAGCTGATGGAACTGCCGCAGGGCGGAAGTGTCTGCATCGGCATGCTGCCGCTGTTCATCTATTTCTTCCGCTGGGACTGGAAGCACAGCTTCCTTGCCGCGTTTGCCTACGGTCTGCTCCAGCTGATCTTTGACGGCGCTTACGCATGGGGACCGACGTCGATGCTGCTCGACTATGTGCTGGCATTCACGGTGCTTGGCGTTGCGACGTTCTTCCGGAAGATGAAGGGCGGCCTGTACATCGGTGCAACGGTTGCGTGCGTCTGCCGCTTTCTCGTTCATTTCATCAGCGGCGTCACGATCTACCGCATCAACGAGCCGACCGAACTGTTCAACTCCATCTATACGAACCCGTGGCTCTATTCCGCTGTTTACAACGGCAGCTATGTGCTCATCGACCTGATTCTCTGCCTTGCAATCCTTGCGATTCTGTCCAAGCCCATGCGCAAGTATCTGCGCGGCGACGATATCAAAGCGCTGCGCGGCGAATAACAGCTTTTCTGCAAAACCCGGCCCTCGCGGCCGGGTTTTTATACAATATGGGCGTTAAGCTATGCCTTTTTTGATATGCTTGCGTATCACAAATTAAGTATCATATTTCTAATATGGCAAATATGACAATTCTGATATGGAAAATTCGTGCTTTTTTCCACGCCTGCGGCGCGCAGGAATGATTGACTTCCGGGGGCGTTCGTGGTAAACTTTTTGCGTAACCGATAAAACAATATCGATTACAGACATGGCGCCGGAACCTGCGCACGACTGGACACGCAGCGCCGAAAATACCAGGCAACGGGATAGTTAAGGCCCCGCGCCTGCAAGGAGGATACAATACATATGGCAATCGAATTCAAAGACGGCAAGTACGTAGACCCGCAGACCGGCCGCGTCACGCTCGACCCGACCGTGTACAAGGACTGGCAGATCGCAGAGGAAGCAGAAAAGAATCTGCCCCCCGTGGATTATTTCCGCGAGAAGCTCGGCCTGCTGCCCGAGGAGATCATCCCCTACGGCAAGACCCCGAAGATCGACTTCATCAAGGTCATGAAGCGTCTGAAGGATAAGCCCGACGGCAAGTTCATCGAAGTCACTGCCATTACCCCGACCCCGTTCGGCGAAGGCAAGTCCACCGTTTCCCTGGGCCTGATCGAAGGCCTCGGCAAGCTGGGCCTGAATGTCGGCGGCGCACTGCGTCAGCCCTCCGGCGGCCCGACCATGAACGTCAAGGGCACTGCGGCCGGCGGCGGCAACGCCCTTCTGATGCCGATGACCGAGTTCTCCCTCGGCCTGACCGGCGATATCAACGACATTATGAACGCGCACAACCTGGCGATGGTCGCCCTGAACGCGCGTATGCAGCACGAGCGCAACAACAACGACGAGTGGCTGGCCAAGAAGGGCCTCAAGCGCCTCGACATCGACCCGAAGCGCATCGAGATGGGCTGGGTCATGGACTTCTGCGCGCAGGGCCTGCGCAACATCATCATCGGCATCGGCGGCCGTCTGGACGGCTTCATGATGGAGTCCAAGTTCGGCATCGCCGTCGGCTCCGAGCTGATGGCCATTCTGGCTGTCGCCCGTGATCTGAAGGATCTGCGTGAGCGTATCGGCAAGATCGTCGTCGCGTACTCCCGCAGCGGCGAGCCCGTCACCTGCGACGATCTTGAGGTCGCAGGCGCGATGACCGCGTGGATGCGCAACACCATCAACCCGACCATGTGCTATTCCGTCGAACATCAGCCGGTTCTCGTTCACGCCGGCCCGTTCGCCAACATCGCCATCGGCCAGTCCTCCGTTATTGCTGACCGTCTGGCTCTCAAGCTGTTCGACTACCATGTCACCGAGTCCGGCTTCGCTGCCGACATCGGCTTCGAGAAGTTCTGGAACGTCAAGACCCGTCTGTCCGGCCTGACCCCGAACGTCTCCGTTCTGGTCGCGACCGTCCGCGCGCTCAAGATGCACGGCGGCGGCCCGAAGGTCACCCCGGGCGCTCCCCTGCCGAAGGAATACACCGAGGAGAACCTCGAGCTTCTGGAAAAGGGCACCTGCAACCTGTTCCATCATGTGAACACCATCAAGAAGTCCGGCATCAACCCGGTCGTCTGCATCAACCGCTTCTACACCGACACCGACGCGGAGATCGCCCTTCTCAAGAAGCTCTGCAAGGAGCACGGCGTCCGCTGCGCGGAGTCCAACCACTGGCGTTACGGCGGCGAAGGTGCAATCGAACTGGCCAAGGCCGTCGTCGAAGCCTGCGAGGAGCCGGTCAACATCAAGTTCCTGTACGACCTTGAAATGCCGCTGCGTCAGCGCGTGGAACTGATCGCCAAGGAAGTCTACGGCGCGGACGGCGTCGACTGGGCGCCGCTGGCTGTGCAGAAGGCTGAGCGCTTCGAGTCTGACCCGAAGTACAAGGATTACTGCACCATGATGGTCAAGACCCACCTGTCCCTGTCCGACGACCCGACGAAGAAGGGCGTTCCCACCGGCTGGCGGCTCGCCATCCGCGACATCCTGGAGTACGGCGGCGCGAAGTTCCTCTGCCCGATGGCAGGCACCATCTCCATGATGCCCGGCACCGCCGCGAACCCGGCCTACCGCCGCATCGACGTCGACACCGAGACCGGCAAGGTTTCCGGCCTGTTCTGATTTACATGACTTACCGGCAGGCGG
>OLOX01003880.1_pt1 | contig 10783 bp, 9 predicted proteins | sample 1672091 | NCBI WGS metagenome assembly OLOX01 (sample SAMEA3136644, study PRJEB25190) | human gut metagenome | reverse complement strand
TTCAGAGCCTTGACAACCTTCAGAGCCTTGACAACCTTCAGAGCCTTGACAACCTTCAGAAGCTAAACCGCATTAATTCACTGATGGAGTTCCGTGACCGAATCAACACAATCAAACCGACCTATAAAGACTACAGAGAAGTCCGAATCCCCGAAAACAGCGTGGTTTATTGCGACATTCCTTATCGTGGCACCGATGGATATCCGTCAGGCTTCAACCACAATGAGTTCTATGAGTGGGCAAAACAGCAAACGGAACTTGTGGTAATATCCGAATACTCTATGCCTGAAGGCTTCTGCGAGGTGTTCGGAAGACTGCACATTTCTTCTTTGTCAGCAACATCCCACCGCCACGTCACGGAAAAATTGTTTGTTCCCGAACATCAAGTGGAGGAATATTACAGACGCCTTGAACCTGTAAATTTGTTCAACTACGAGAAATAGATACACAAATAATCCGTTTCGGTTTTGTTAAGTCATTGGATATTATTATCTTCGTATCAAACTATGTATTATGGAAAACGATTTAATCATTAATGGCAAGGATGCCTACAAGACGTGGAAAGTCTGCATGGGCAGCAAGTTTCTCGACAACCTTGAAACACCTCCGCCTTTGAAAGACTACATAACAAGCGGAAGCCGCACGGAAAATGGGCAAAGGGTAATCGTTTCGCCGAGGATAGACTCACGGGACGTGTCCCTTTCCTTCACCGTTTCCGGCACCGACAGGAATGACTTCATCCGCAACAGGGACGGATTCCTTTCCGTCCTCCAGGGTGGCACGGTGGAAATACGTGTGCCTTCTCTCAATGGGAATACGTATCGACTTGTGTACACAGGAAAGAATGCCTCTTACGCTATGAACCGGATGCGCACTTTCGCTACCATCACCGCCAAGTTTATCGAACCAAATCCGATGAACAGATGATGGGAGGAGGCAAGATTCCGCTTATCCGGCTGAGAGAAATAGCGGAGATGCGGAGGGCGTTGGATGTGGAAGAAGCGGACTTGGTAAGCCCGCTTGTAAACGATTGCAGACTCATCCCAAAACTGTACAAATGGTACGAAGCTAACGCTACAGAGCGTGACGCCATTATGTTCCGCAAGAAGTTCGTGTTCCTTGCGTTGTGCTTGTTTTCGATGCGGACGCTTACCGGATGCCGTATGCCTAAAGGGATGAGGGCGAAATTGAAACAGATATTCCCCGACCTTGCCTCTGGATGCTCAATATCCAATTATATGCGGAATCTTGTCGTGGAATATCTGTACTATCCGGACTTCCATGAAGACATAGACCGCCTCTATTCCGCCGCTTGCGAGGAATTGTCTAAACATAACGGCGCTTTGTTTGACACCGACCGTGAAAAGCCGTGATTGTTTGCGGATTATTTAAGATATTCGCAATATGACAACGATTTATGACAGCACAGGCAAGGAGCGCGCGACGGTGGTCGTGGGCAGCGGTTCTGTGCGGCGGTTCGCGCTCATGGGCGATGACTATGTGTCGCTGAAATTCGTGGTCGCCGAGCCGCTATATATCGCAATCGGAGACTACATCGATACCGACTTCGGACGCTTTGTCATTGTCTCTGACCAGAAGCCGAACATCAGCAAGACGACAGGCGGCTATGAGTACGAATTGAAATTCGAGGCACCGCACTGCGCGTGGAAAAACAAAATCTCGATGCTTGTCTACAAACAGAATGTAGGCAACGTGGAGAAGCGTTACCGCAAAGAATCGTCGTGGAATCACACAGCCGACATCATCACACAGGCAGAAGCGGCAATCATCGACAACCTTGATTGCTTGGGAATGGACTACCGCGTGCAGTTGCACGGAGTCGATGAAGACACGGCGAGCAAAAGCGTGCTTGTGACATACGACAATACAAGCATATACGACGCACTGACATTGATTGCCGACGCTTTCGATGTCGAGTGGTGGATTGTGGGGAACATCATCTACTTCGGAAAATGTCAATTCGGCGAGGAAACGGAATCTGTAGACTTGGTACTCGGTGACAATGTGAGCGATATGGGCAACGCCAAGTCTTCAGCCGACTTCGCAACAAGGTTCTACGTCTACGGCTCTGACAGGAATCTGCGCAACTACCGCAAGACCGACCGAGGCGAGAGTGTCGCTCTCGGTGTAGTCACCGACAGACTGATGCTGCCGAAAGGCACGGACTACATAGACCTGTACAAGTATGACACGGAGGGCAACCGCGTCTATATTACCGATGCCGCATACAATGCCGACACAAACACGGAGATGCCCTCCGAGGAAGTCGTGGAGAATACGATAGTCTTCGATGATGTCTATCCAAAGCAAGACGCTACGATTACCGATGTGTTCGTGTATCGTAAAGCGCCGATTAAAGACAGCGAAGGAAACGTAGTCAAGAAAATCCCTATCTATTGGTGCAAGGTTGACGGCTTCATTTTTGACCGCAAATATCTGCTTGAAGGGAAAACGATTCAAATGATGTTTCAAAGCGGCTTGCTGTCGGGAATGACATTCGATGTCACTTTCAACCCAGCGAACGATGCAGTGAAGCACCCAGACGGAAGCGTGAACAAAGACGCGCAGCGGTGGGAGCTTGTCTACAATACCGACTACGGGCGTGAGTTGCCCGACGAGACGCTGAAGCCGAGTGTCGGCGACAAGATTGTTTTTATCAACTTCGATGCCAAACTTGTGACGGAGGGCGATATGGTTGCCGATGCAGAAAAGAAGCTCTACACCACCGCCGTCGACTATATAAAGAAACAGGCTACCGACAATCAGACATACGAATGCACGATTATGTGCGACGTGGCACGCAATGGCTTCACGCTCGATGTCGGTCAGCGTGTGCGGCTTGTCAACGCCGCATTCTTCCGCACACCGAGGAAAAGCCGTGTCATCGGATGGGAAATCCCGCTTGATATTCCCTACGACAATCCAGTGTACACTATCGGCGAGGCGGTCAGCTATTCCACCATAGGCACGTTGTCGAAGTCGGTGGAGGCTCTGACTGCACAAGGACAGCGCAGAGAATCGGAAAGCGGCGGTGTGTATCTCATCCGCTCCTACGACAATGTGACACCAGCCTCTGACTTGAACGCCTACTCGGCACTCCGTGCGCTGCGTCAGTTTGTCAACGCGGTGGACGATGATGATGTCGCTGGCTTGCTGAAGTTTGCAAAAGGCTTGCAGTCGGCTGGCTTTATGGAGGGTTCTTTCGGGCGTGGCTTCGAGCTGATGAAAGACCGAAACGGACGCTCCTACTTTGAGGTTGACGAGATATTCGTGCGGATGCGTGCCGTGTTCGAGTCATTGGAAATCAAACACGTCAGCCACGTCGGCGGCGAGGACATTCTCTCGCCTGCTGGCATTGAGTGCTACAGAGTCGAGACTGTGCCAGCGCAGATAGGATTGCGCAGCAGTGACGGAGCGGACTTGCTCGACAAAGACGGAGAGCAGTTGACGGCGAAAGTCACGGACACGAACGTCTACCGCTGCTACTTCAAGACGACCGACGGAGAGCGGACGATATACAATCAATTCGCGGTGGGCGACCTTGCTCTGTGCCGCGAGTTCAACACGAAGAAGAATGCCGACGGAACGACTCTCGGACGCTACTATTGGCGCGCTGTGGTCGGTGTCGGCACTGACTATATAGACTTATCGATTACCGATTGCCTTGAAGGCTCTGACGAGCCGATGAAGGGCGACACGATTGTTTGTCTTGGAAACAAGTCCGACAAGGCGCGTCAGAATGCGGTCGTGGTATCGTCATACGGAGTGGGAAGCCCATCTATCAAGATGTATCAAGGCATCAAGACTTTCGCGCTCTCGGACGACAATGCGCCTGTGATTATCTCCCCAGACGGGAACAAGTTTACGGGTGATTTCGTCAGCCGTAGCGGTGACAATATTGTCGACATCATCAACGGCAAGGCGAAGGTGTACACCGAGAAGCCATCGTTTCAGCCGTACAAGGTTGGCGATTTGTGGGTGAACGCTACGGACGGAACGTATAAGAACGAACTGCTCCGCTGCGTTTCTAATGCCAAAGCATTCACATATCAAGGCAAGCTGAATTATCTGTACAACATCAATGATTGGAAGCCGTCAAACGGCTACACGTCGGAGATAAAGCAGACTTCCGACGCAATCAAGATGTCGGTGTATGCTCTCGGTCAGCCGAAACGCAACTACGCTACACTGCCGCAGACATACAAGACTACACTCATCAAAAGCAGTGTGCAGTCGGCGGCGGCTAAGGTCGTGGGAAGCGTCCTTACCGACGGCTTGTATGCTGGGCAGAAACTATATCTGTCTTTTGATGCCAAATCTGTAGTCAATGCCTTGCTGACGGCGAAGCCTGTCACAATCCAATTGCGTTGCGGGTCGTTGGTTGTATGGGCGAAGACGATACAGACGGGGAAAGGGTCTGCTGTGGCTACATCGGTTGCTGACGAAGTGTTGACGGTGCAAGATTCTTGGCTGCTTGTCAGCACTCTCGATATTGTGCTGACTGTCGAGAGCATCGCCACGGTGACGCTGACGGATTTCCGCGTGTGTCTTGTTCCCAACACTTCGTACTCCGAGGCACAGGAATTGAAGCTTAAACGCACGGGAATCGACATCGAGAACGAGCGAATCTTGCTGCAAGCGGACACCACGGAGTTTGTCGGCAACGATGGAACTACACGTGTGCGGATTTTCGGCAGCGACGGCAAGATAAACGCCGAGATGATTGACGCTGACAGTATTGTCGCAAAGCGTCTGCAAGCGAAGACAGCTCTCGGCACGGTGGATATTGACAACGGCGCCATATTGCTGACTGACGCGAACGGAAAGCCGAGAATGCGCATATCGGGGGGCAATCTCACCGCTTCGGCTTCGTCGGTCGACATCCCGATGAAGCTGTACTCTGGTCAGATTGATGTGGACGAGAGCAAGGACTACTACCACGCGGAGATTGCGTTGCCCGAAGCGAGCGGCTATGTGTTCAAGACTGCCGACGGAGCGGTGGCGAAACTGCCGACAATAGGACTCGGTGTGTCGGAACTTGTTTCCGAGGCGTTGGCATACCCTGGAGGGCGCATCCGTGTACGGCTCGAACTGCTGCTTGACGGCAAGGTTGTCGGTGCGCTTGACAAGGAAACCGCCGCTACCGACTTGTCTGTTTCGGGGACGCTCACCCTTGATTCGCTCTCGGTGTCACTCTCCGAGGGCATCCACTCCATCACTGCCAATGTGTGGTTCTGGGGCAACGGGAACGCCGTTACATCGACGGCTTTCCGCATCGAGCCGAACGGCAACATCTTGGTGACATATCCGACAGATATGGTGGAAATCGCAGCGGACGGATTCCGCGCCGCTACCGCTGGCGGAACGTACATACAGCAGACCGCTGAAGCTTGTGTGATGGTTTATCAGCAATACCGCTTGGAGGTGTCGGGCAAGGGCATTCGCGCCACAACTGACGGCGGAAACAATTGGAAAAACTTAATATAGTGTGAATAGTATGATTAGAATAGTAAGAGGAAACAGATTTCGGCTGCTAATCCCGCTCGAACTGACAACAACAGAGGGCGGAGTGAGCAAGACTGAGAAATACACGCCGACAGAACAATGCCGCGTGTGTGTCCGCAAGGCATCCGCCTCCTACGATGTGCCGCACTCGGTGCAGGACACGAACGTGCTTGTCGTTGACATCGCTGCCGACTTGCTCGGCAACGGGACGTATGCGGTGGAGGTGACTGACAAGGATGTGCGCTCAATGCGCCTTGCGCAATTCGCTGTCGTGGAGACGACGGAGGAGGCGGACATCAAGCAGCCGACGGACTTTGAGTTGCAGACTGCCGCACTTGACGCACAGGTGTTTTTCGGCGGGATTACAGAGAACGATGTGCGGAGGATTGTCGATGAGCATCTTGGCATTCCAAAGGACGCGAACGGAAAGATTTTATTAACGACAGAACATATTTAGATATGGAGTATCATCAGATTAATTTGACAGGACAGGAGATTGACGAGCGGCTTCAGAACGTAGGCACTGCCGAGGATGTGGCGGCGGCTGCCGGAACACTCTACGCTCGTATTAGCAAGAATGCTGACGACATCGATGAATTGAACGATACGGTGTTGCATATACAGGACGCTCAGACAGCGACCGACAAGACCGTGACGCAGCACACGGCGGACATCAGCACGTTGCAGACGGCTGTGGGCAATAACAAGACCGAGCAGGACGCGATTGCGGTCAAGGTGGAGAACAATGCCAAGGCGATTGGCAAGCACACGACCACGCTTAATGACCACGAAACAAGACTCTCGGATGTGGAGGACTTGGTGTATCGCGGACTGCCTGTCTATGGTGTGGAGTGGAATGTGAATCAGACATCTTCAGACGTGAAGCGTATCGGCATTCCCGAACTACACCGCACATTGCCTTGCCATCAGTTGCGAGGCTGTCTGCTTGCCGACAACGGAACGGTGAACGAGTATCTTCCGCAAGATGACTGGACTTCCGCCACGCGTGACGGCTCCAAGGGGCAAGTAATGGTAGAAATACCCGAGATGTGGATGAAGTTTGAGGTTGACGGCGATATGCGGAGAGTGCTGCTCTCGCCTGTGGCTATCGGAGGTTTCAAGCATTATCAGAAGCGTTACGTGTCGGCTTACGAGGCGACTGTGCAGCGAAGCACGAACAAGCTTGCGAGCGTGGTCAATACTACGGAGGATTATCGTGGAGGAGACAGAAATAAGCAGTATGACGGTACGGAAAAGACAATGCTCGGCAAGCCAAGAACCGCGCTTTCGCAATCAGAGTTTCAAACTTCTGCACGCAACCGCTTCCCCAATTTGGCGTGGAATATGTATGTATACGATGTGCATTGCCAACTGACGTGGTTGTTCGTGGTGGAATACGCTACGCTTGATTCACAAAAGACTTATAACGCTGAATTGACCGCCGACGGCTATCATCAAGGTGGATTGGGAAGCGGAGCGACAACAATACAGACTTGGGGCGAGTGGACGACCGTAAACAACAATTCTGCTTTTCTTAACTGCGGAGCAACAGACAGCCTCGGCAACAACACTGGAGTGGTGTCTGCTTCAGTTGACAACTTAAAGTTTAATGTGATAAGATACCGCGGTATTGAAAATCCGTTCGGACACATAGATAAAATCTGTATAGGTGTAGCTTCTAACAATCTTTTTGGTGTTTGGGCATCAGAGAACCCTTCTGATTTTAGCAATTTATATCGAGATGCAAATTATAAAGGTGAAACCCCAAAAAAGTCTACTTATATAAGTGATATTATATTTAAAGACGGTGTGACTTCTCCAAAACTCTCCACGAAGTCTACTCAAATTTTCAAAGATTACTTTAGCAACTCGGAAAGAGAGACCTACTTTATATTCTGTGTCGGTGGTAGAGCTGATTCGCAAAGCGGTGCAGGTTTGTTCTCTCATCAGACTCTTTTGCGAACAAGTGCATCAAGAGCAAGAGGTACTCGCCTCTGCTACCTACCGCAGGAGGATAACAGCGGCACACTCCGTGACCTTTACATATCTGCGGGTGCGAAGTACAACGAGGCGACGGGCTTCTATGAACTGAACGGGCTGACGGACATTACCGAGGAGGAAATGAGAAAAATATATATATTGTATATTACTAATTCGCCCAAGGCTGAGCATATAGTGTCTTGGTTGTCCTACCCGGATGACTTCAGAACTAATATTGCGCCTCGGGTGTATTATGTTTCAAATATACAAAATTCTATTGGTGGTAATAGCGTTCTTGAAGTGCTTGTCCTATCTGCTTCTGCTCTTTATATACAAAATTCGATAGCAACAGCACACGGTTCATTTCCTAAGTTGAGAAGAGTAGTGGGATATTGGGTGTATGCGAATAATGACCCGTCTAAATACAATTTCGCCTATGGGCAACCGTTTCAAAATTGTCCATTACTTGAAGAGATTCGGATGAAAGGTATAAACAAATCACACACTTTTGCCGTATCGACCAACCTCAGCAAGGAGAGTGTGCAGTATATGATAACTAACGCCAAACCACTGAGTGGAGCGGCTGTTGGCAGTATAACAATCACACTTCACCCCACAGCCTATGCCCGTCTGAAAGACGATGCGGACATAGTGGCGGCGTTGGAGGCAAAAGGGGGAATTGTAACATTAGTATCAGCATAAAAAAGCATAGAGTTATGATAACAAAACAGAACAACGAGATTTTCAGCACGGAAGGAAAGTACGTGCATATCATAGGTACAGACAACTATTTCAAACGGGGGCTTGCTATCGGTCTGTCGGTGGAGCAGTGCGAGGAAGTGGACGAAGTGCCGCAAACCATCAACACTAAAGCCTATGAGGACAAGGTGGACAGCCTTATCCGCAATCGCTACTCGCTCAGCGAAGAACTTGGCATACTGCGGCAGAAAGACGTGAAGAAAGCGGAATATGACGCTTATTTCGCCTACTGCGAGCAGTGCAAGGCAGAAGCCAAAGAATGGCTCAGAGAACATCCGAACGGCGATTTGCTGCCATTGCCGCAAGTGGAAGAAGTGACGGACTATCTTTCGGAAACAACTGACGATGTTGTGGGATTTGGGCAATAAAAAAAGGCAGCAAGGGCGAAGCCCCCACCGCCTATTATAGTTTAGCAAGGGCGAAGCCCCCACCGCCTATTACACAACAAAGATAGAAACAATATTGAAAACCACAAAATGAAGGAAGAAAAAAATGACAGGAACGGCAGTTAATAACAGTCTTCGTATCGGGACTGCAAGTATGGGAGTGTTCATAAGCGAAATCAGCACACTGCTTTGGAATATGCGGTGGCTGATGCTCCTCGCTGGAGTGCTGATTATTGTAGACTTGTGGCTCGGAGTGCACAAGTCTATCTCCAACAACGTTGACATCCGAGCGAGCCGCGCGCTGAGGCGGACAATGATGAAGATAGCCGACTACCTTTGTATCGTGATACTCGGTGCGGTGGTCGGCAAGGCACTCGGAGAACCGCTCGGATGCTCCGCTATCGTAATCGCCGTGGTGCTTATGTCGATAGCGTGCTTGTGCGAGCTTGACAGCATCATCAGCAACTGGGGCGAAATCAAGGGAGTGAAAATCAACGTCTTTAAAATTATTCTCGGTCTTGTAGGCTACAAGCGAAGAGAACTTGGAGAAGCACTGAGAGGAACAATCACTAAAAAACGGAAGAAATGAAATATTTTACGTTGAACGAATTAACACGGAGCGACACCGCCACAAAGGATAAGATAGACAACACACCGACCGCCGAAGCTGTGAAGAACTTGACGGCACTCGTAGACAAGGTGCTTGACCCTTTGAGGGAGATGTACGGCAAGCCGATATACATCTCCAGCGGCTACCGCTGTCCACGGCTGAACAAGGCGGTCGGAGGTGTCGCTGGCTCACAGCACAAGACAGGACAGGCAGCCGACATCAATCAGCGAAGCCGCGAGGAGAACGCGCGTATCTTCAAACTGATTGAGGAGAACCTTGACTTCGACCAACTGCTGTGGGAAAACGGGGGTCAGTGGGTACACGTCAGTTTCCGTGCTGACGGCAAGAACCGAAGACAAGTGAAACGGCTTTGGAAGAAATGATTTATTAACCAGACAATGGAACGCGCTCTTTGACATACGGAATCACCGAAAAAAACTACAAAATTTTCTTGAAATTATATACAATATTTCGATGAAATTATATATCTTTGCATAGAAAAAGTCCCATATCGGCTAAATATGAGACTTTTAGAAATTCGGCGCACCGCCAAATAAAATTTTAATTGTATGCAAGATAATTTAAATTCATCGAAACGGCAAGCATTCTCGAAAGAAGATGCCGTAGAACTGCTTAGACAGTATGCAGTGCAGATATTCAGAGCCTTTGATGTGGCGCTGGAGAAATACAATGTGGAGATACAACAGACAAGCCCGCTTGCACGGGTGCGGTTGGACTCGCAATTGTTGCACGCAAAAATAACAGACAGCTTTATTGACACATTCCCAGAGAATACGATTGTTGGCAAATATCGCAGAATCATTTTCCGCTATGTGGGCAATAACAATAAATGCCAGCTTATAATCAAGAAGCTAAGCAAATTAGGTCGTCCGTCGTACATAAGCACACGACTGAGCAACACGATATTGTCGCAAGGTCAATGCGAGTTGTTTGATGGTGACGAAAGCGCAAAGCGAGAACCTTTATTGATTTTTGGCTATACAAAAGACAGATACGGCAATTTGACAAATCCGAGAATCGTCTATTTTGACGAAGAACCGATTTGGGAAATTGTTCCGTCCGATTTCGCCGCTACTCTGCCGAATATGGACAGCGTAGAACGTATCGAAGTAAAGCCGAAAAGAAAGCAGAGAGAGAAAAAAGCAGAATGATAAAAACGGGTGGTGTGCCGTTTTATTCATCAAACGTATTTAGTTATGGAAAATCAACAACTGGCAAACGCAAAGAGGCGCAGGCAGCTGATATTTGCAAGGGAGTACAGAGGACTATCGCAGACGGAGCTTGCAAAACGTGTCGCGGGATTGTCGCAATCCAATCTTTCAAGGTTTGAACAATTAGGCGGCTCATTGTCGGAAACGGTTTTGCGAAGAGTTATGGATGTGCTTGAATTCCCTTTCGAGTTCCTCGGAATAGAAATTGAAAATAATCCAGAGAGCAAGCATTATCGCAAGAAAAGTCGGATTGGAGCAAAGGACAAGGCAAAGATAGACAAATTTGTGGC
>OLOX01003879.1_pt1 | contig 10789 bp, 10 predicted proteins | sample 1672091 | NCBI WGS metagenome assembly OLOX01 (sample SAMEA3136644, study PRJEB25190) | human gut metagenome | reverse complement strand
AACCAGCATAGTCGAATTCAGCGGCCTGACCGATCACAATCGGGCCGGAACCAATAATTAAAACACGATGAAGTTGCGGATTCAGCGGCATTAGTGATTTCCTCCCATCATCTCAATAAAGCGATCGAACAGGAACAGCGTATCCAGCGGGCCGCCGCAGGCTTCCGGGTGAAACTGCACGCCGTATACGCCTGAGGAAGGATCGGAAATCCCCATCACAGCTCCATCCTCACTTCTGGCATCTACCTGAAGATCCGAGGGCAGACCTGCCTCCTCCACTACCAGGGAATGGTATCTGGTCACACGGAAATTCTGGGGAATTCCTGCAAACAGACCTGTTCCATTGTGATGTACACCGGTTACTTTTCCATGCATGGGGCGTACTCCCTTTTCCACTACTGCGCCTGCACAGTGGCCGATAACCTGATGGCCCAGACAGACACCAAGAACAGGAATCCTTCCCTGAAATCTTTTTACTGTATCTACACAAAGCTTCGCATTCCAGGGACGTTTCGGTCCCGGCGAAAGAATAATCCCTTCCGGATTCATCGCTTCCAGCTCCTTAAGAGTGATCTCATCACAGCGTTTAACCAGTATCTCTCTTCCCAGTTCCTGAAAATATGCCTTCAGATTATATACAAATGAATCAAAATTGTCGATCATGACATACATGTTTTTTCCTCCATATATAAAAAAAGGGATAACGCCGGCATGCCAAAAAGGCATGCACAGTCGTTATCCCTTACGGTCCGTAATCTGTACGTTATAACGTTATAAGATCAGTGATAGTACTGATTATTTCTGTTTCTTGGTTTCCTCATAGTGATGGATGTCTGCCAGTACTACGTTTACGTCAAGTCCGTGTACCATACATGCCTCCTCAAGAGACTCACCGATAGAAGACGGACAGCCGATGCAGTGCATTCCTTCCTGCATAAGAATGTATGCGATCTTCTCATCGTATGCAAGCATCTCGCCCATTGTTGTTTCCTTTGTGATTTCCATGATCTATATTCTCCCTTCTGGATCTGTAATCTTACCCGGAATCCCGGTTTCCTGGTTTCCTGGTTTTTTCCGCAGTTATAATATCATTATAACTGTATCTTCCATAATTGCAAGCCCAAATTTATTCTTTTCATTTTCTGTATTATACCCACTCAGGCAGCAGTTTCCTTTTTTCCCCTGCTCCACTTTTTCATCACATAAATATAATACGGGATCAGAGGGATCAGCGCTGCGATCCATGCGGCAGGATCCGCCAGACATACACCTGCAAAACTTGTTTTTCCTGCAACAAACATAACGATCGCACTTCTTGCCGCCAGTTCAAACACACCGCCCAGCATGGGAACCAAGCCATATCCCAGTCCCTGAAGTCCGTTTCTGTAGAGGAAGATACTTCCAAGGAACGGATATGCCCAGAATACCGTATGAAAATAAGTAACAGAAACATTAATAACATCCGTCTGGGATTTGTCAATAAATAACCAGGTCATGTACTTTCCGAAAAAGAACATAATGATCATAGTGATCACACTCCAGATCAGGAGCATGATCTGGGTATATTTCATTCCTGCTTTTACACGGTCCATCTTTCCGGCGCCCCGGTTCTGTCCTACATAGGTTGCCATCGTCGCACCAAAAGCTACAAATACAGTTGCAATGATATTCTGTATTTTTCCCGCAGCGGAAAATCCTGCCATATATACAGAACCGTAAATATTTACCGCACCCTGCACAATAATGGTTCCGATCGCTGTGATGGAAAACTGAAGTCCCATGGGAATACCAAGGGCCAGCAGATAACGGAAGCTGGTAAAAGAAACTTCAAAGTTTTCTTTCTTCAGATGCAGGATCGGGAACTTTTTGATAATATAGATCAGGCAGCAGACTGCGGAAATTGCCTGCGCGATAACCGTAGCATAGGCACAGCCTTCCACTCCCATCCCGATTTTTACAATAAACAGAATATCCAGGAACACATTGATCACTGCCGAAATGATCAGAAAATACAGCGGAGATTTTGAATCTCCAAGTGCACGGAGAAACGCTGCCAGTGAATTATATGCCGCTGTTACGATCAGGCCTGCATAAATAATTCCCATATATCCCTTCACAGATCCCATCAGATCCTCCGGTGAATTCATCAGCCGCAGAATCGGTTCATTCAAAGCCTCAAAGCCAATGGTCATCACAATGGCAAAGGCTGCTGCCAGATAAATGGACATAGCTACGTAATGACGCATCTTATCATATTGCTTCGCCCCGAACCACTGGGATACCAGAATGGCAAAGCCACTGCTCAGTCCGTTAAGCCATCCGGTAACAAAAAACATCAGTGAACCGGTGCTTCCGATTGCAGCCAGCGCATCTACTCCCAGGAACTGACCCGCAACAATGGAATCCGCAATGTTATAAAACTGCTGAAAAATATTTCCAAGACACATGGGAATCATAAACCGGATGATCAGGCTCACCGGATTTCCCACAGTCATATCATTGGTCTTATCTTTTGCCATTTTTTAACTCAACTCCTTTCTCGTAAATATAAACATTTTTTATTTTTTAAAAACAATTAATTTACTGATTATATAATTCAATACGATCACAACCACCTGAGCGATCAGCTTCACTGCCATGCTGTTAAATCCAAGCCAGGTAATGAATACTGCAAGGATCGCTTCTTCCACAACCAGAGTAAAGAGTCTTCCTCCGAAAAACGAAGCCATCTGCTTTAAAAATCCGGCTGCCGAATCTACCTGACCGTCGAATACCCAGGTCCTGTTTGTAAAATACTGAAACAGTACACAGACTACCCAGCAGATCACATTGGCGATCAGCGCATTTATTCCGAGCATGCCGTCCAGCCATGCATACAGTGCTATATTCAGAAAAAATGTGATCCCGCCAAAGAACAGATACATCAGAACTTCCTTATGTTTTTTATAAAAAGGTTCAAATATGTTCAATACAGGAAGATGCATCAGTCTGTCAAAAATGTCTCTTTTTTCCTCCATATCCATATCCTTTCTTCTTTGTCATATGTAAACTTGTATACTATAGCAAAAAATATCCTGGATGTCAACGCATTCCAGGATATTTCTATAGTTTGTTTCTTTAATGTTTTTATCTATATTCTGTCATCAGTTTGTAAAGACCTTTTACAAAAATTTCGGTCATTTTCTGCAGACTCTCAATGCTTAAAAATTCATTTGCTTCATGAGCCAGTTCTTCCTCATACGGAAACAGCGGCCCAAATGCCACAGCATTAGGAAGTGCCCTTGCATAGGTAGCTCCGCCAATAGCCATTGGCTCTGTATCCATATCCCCTGTCACTTCCTGATAGGCCTCCATCAGACACCGGATCAGTGCTGAGTCCTTTTTATGGTACACCGGAGCCAGATAATCTACTTCATTATAAAAGAAGCCATATTTTTTCAGCTGTCTCTCCAGCAGCTCCCGAATATCATTATACTCCACAGATGCAGGATAACGAATATTACACTGCAGAAAAATCCTTCCATTTTCATCCATATTCACAGTTCCCACATTAAACGTCAGTGCCCCTGCGGAATCCTCCATGGCACAGCCCAGACGCTCTCCGTCATAATCCATTCCTATGGCCTGATGAAAACATTTCATATAAGAAGCATGAGAAAGTTTTTCGCCAAATTGTCCCAGCGTTTCCAGAAGACAGGAAACTGCATTAAACCCTTTTTCCGGACTCATACAATGTGTACTGATCCCTCTGACTGACAATTTCAAAAATCCATCTGTGATCTTTGCTGTAACCTGTTCCGGAAGCGCAATGCTTTTTACTGCCGCCTTCGGATCTTCACATTTCAGAAGACAGGACGCCTCGTCCGGAACAATATTTCTGCTACGTCCACCTTTTAATTCCACAATTTGTATCTCTGCTCTTTCATCCACAGATTCCACAGAAGAAAGATCAAAGTCAAGAAGTCCTTTTTCGCAGTATAAAAGTGGAAAATTAGCATCTGGTACGATAGATACCTGTGGAAGTATTTCTGCATGATCCAGATAATAACGAATACATTGCCAGCTCTCTTCCTCATCGGTTCCCACAATCATGCGAAGACAGGTATCTTTTGGAATCAACTGATTATCTGCAAGATATTTCATAGCAAAAAGTGAAGACACCAGAGGGCCTTTATCATCTGAAGTTCCTCTTCCATAAAGCTTTCCATCTTTTTCCACAGGATCAAACGGATCTGTGTTCCATCCCTCTCCTGCACTGACCACATCTGTATGGCAGAGGATTCCGATCATCCTGTTTCCCTCTCCGGCAGTGATCTCTCCGGCATAACCATCATAATTTTTTACCTGAAATCCCATTTGCTGTCCCATTCTAAGGACGTACTCCAGAGATTTTTGGATATTTTTTCCAAAAGGTGCTCCTTTAGATGGTGCATCCTCAAAAATCCCGGGAATAGCTACCAGTTCTTTTAGACATCTGACCATTTCCGCTGTATTTTTTTCTACATATTCTCTAGCCATTTATTTATCACCTTTTTTTACCAGTCTCCACACCAGATACAGGATTCCGGAAACCAGCATTCCATTGATAAAAGAAATTCCCACAGTCAAAAACGTAGCTGCAAAACCAAGAGCCCAGGTCACGATTCCAGCCACTGACCATCCTTCACGTAATGTAAAGTTCTCTGCTTTTCCTTTCCCAAGGCTCCAGTATTCCACAATAAACAGAGCAATGATCGGCATAAACGCATTTCCAAGAAGTGTAAGAAATCCCTCAAAATTTCCGGCTACACCAACAGCTGCCAGAACTGTTCCCACAGCTCCAAGTATAACCGTTGCCATAGAACGGCCGCTTTCTTTCAGATTGAATACCATAACTGCATTTAAGCCTGCACTGTAGGCATTGGTAGTATTCGTTGTCCAGGTTGCCAGGATCAGTACGACCATTCCAAGGAACGGAAGGCCAATATTAGAAAATACAAGTGAAATGTCATACTGCTGGGCAATTCTCGTCATTACCGCTCCGAGAATAAGCATAGCCATTCCTGCCGGCATCACACCGATAGCAGAAGAAAGGACTGTATCTTTTCTTGTTCTCTGATATCTGGTAAAATCAGGTGCATTCAAGGCGCCGGTGGCCATAAAACTGATAGTAAGTACAACTCCATCTGCAAAGCTCATGGCCGGATCTTCGATAGTCATACTTAAATTTCCGGTTCCGAAACGCTGGATTGCTACCACACACCCGATCACAGTTACGATCACAAGTGCAGGAATGGCAATCTTATTCAGTTTATCCAGAGCATTGATTCCATATACAGCTGTAACCAGCATGATTATTCCCCACACAACCGTTGATACCGGAATCGGGATTTTTACTCCTGTGCTTGCTTCGATCAGATTGGAAAATGCAGAGCCACAGACACCGTTCTGCACTGCAAACCAACCGATCATGGAGATCATAAATAATGCAGAGATCAGCTTTGATGATCCCTGTTTTCCAAAAACGCCAGATGCAACAACACATGTCGGTACACCAAGATCACTTCCCATGATTCCACAAAATATCATCAACGCCACGATCACTGCATATCCGATTACCCCTGACCAGATGGCCTGAGACATCGGCATAGACTCTGCCAGGATTCCTCCCAGCATCAGACTGGGCACACAGATCATAATTCCCGCCTGGATCATGGCAACATCTGCCCAGCTTTTTCTCTCTTCCATCGGAACCTGTTCCAATGTGACAGATTCCACATTTCCTGTTTTCTTTTCCTGTTCCACTCTCATACCTCTTTATTCTTTTTTATCTCCAGCATAGATTCGATCCGCACAGCCAGAGAAATGATCTCATGAAAAAGCAACGGCTGTTCTTCCACATCAAGATAATTTCTCAGACGGTTAATACGATAACGGATCGTATTCTCGTGCTGTTTCAGTTTTTTGGCAGTTTTTTTAAAATCTCCATTGCACTGTACATACGCCCTTGTTGTAAGAAGCATGTCCTCCATGCCTTCTTCCGTTGTTTTCGCCGCAATCTCTCGACAAAATTCGTCATAAAATTCCTGCATTTCCCGACTTCCCCTGATAGGCAAAAGAAGCTGCTGCGGAGACAATGGATCATAGACCTGCTGCCTCCGGTCCGATGCCTGTGCCATGTCCAGGGCGTCTCCTGCTTCAAGAAGTGTTCGTTCTACTCTGTATCTGGCATAAGGTCTGCCAATTCCAAGTCTGCGGTTATGATAGCTTCTCAAAAGCTGTTCACACACTACATTTTTATGCTGTTCCAGTTCCTTCCTGGAATCTGCACTCAAAATACAGATATCATAGTTATCCGCCGGAATAAATATATCAAAAGATGAACAGACTTCTCCTGTTTTTTTTCTTTGTGTGATCTTCCGCCGTTCATCCCGGATATAAACAGCCTGTACGTACTCCCTGATCCCCGGATTAATGCTAAAAAGGATCTTCATTCGCTCCTGGGGCAGAGTCCTCGATGCTAGGTTCTTATCCAGTTTCAGCTGATTAAGCACATTTGTCTGTTCTTCCAGGATACATTGATTAATAACTCCAAGGACCTCTGCATAAGAAATATCTTCCCTCATACAGATCACAGGAAACTGCTTCTCTTCACAGAAAGCAAGCATTTCTTTCGAAAAAAGCTCTGCTCTCTCCTCCATCATCACACAGAGCCCACTGCAGTTTCCTTTTACAAGAAGCGCCAGAACCTGCATCAGTTCTTCTGATTTCGGCTGAAACTGCAAAAGAGATGTGATAAAAAAATCTCCAGGTGCCAGAATATCTTTCTCCAGCACATCCTCTTTAAATGGCGCATCAAAAACAGATGCCCGCTTTACGATCCGGCCAAGTCCGGCCCGTCCTGACAAAATTTTTACATTCTCAAACAAAGGTGCATTTAAAACCTGCAATAAAGATATGTTCATATTATTTATTCTCTGAATGCAGCCAGCTCTTTCAGATATGGATCTGTTATTCTCCCTTCATCCATGATCTGTACACCATCAAGCCATACAGAAGAATTCAGGCAAATGCCATCACAGTGGGATTTTGCATCCTGTCCGTGCGGCGGAGCGTCAAATGGGCTGACATAACCAATTCCCCACTCTGTGGATCCCCATACACGCTCATCCTCCACAATATTGCCGGTAAGAACCGCTCCTGGATTAAACCCATACGCAATATGTGCAAGCTTGAACATTCCCTCATCTTCAAAGCTTTTCAAATGCTCTTCAAAAATGGCTGCATCACGGCCTCCTTCAATTTTTACGATTTTACTGTTTTCAATTGTAAGACGGATCGGCGCATCCGGTGTGGTTCCAAAAGGTGGGGTTACAGATCCGTCAAAAACGATCACGCCATTGATGCTTCCAAATCGCGGCACAACATTGATCTGTCCTGTAAGCATATGGATTCCTGGTACTGTTGCGTTTCCGCAGTCACATGCTGTATAATGGCCAGGATCGATTTCAAATGATATATCACATCCAGCCGGAGTTGTGACACGCATGTTCTTTGCATTTTTTGTTTTTTCAGTGATCGCAAGCATAAATTTTTTGAGCTGCTCTGTCTCCACATTGCCGATGGTACGGATCATGAGGTCAGGGTTAAAATCTACCAGACACATGTAACGCATTTTTTTGTTCTCTGCTTCTGCACGCTCAAATGGTGTGGAATAAAGAAGCCACTGATGATTAAATTCGATCCATACATCTGCACAGAGAAGTGCTGCACTTAACGCATCGACCGGAAGATCCGGATCTGCTGCTTTTCCTACTCCCCCTGGTGTGGGAACTGAAATTACCATTGCATGTGCTCCTGCATTTTTTGCACTGTTTTTTACTGCTTCTACAACCGATGCATCCGAATCATCATCTGCTGTGATGATCACAGTTTCTTCAGGCTTCACGCCAAAAATTTCTTTTACCAGCTTATCTGCTGCTGTTTCAAGTGTGATATCCATGTTTTTTCCTTTCCAATTCGTGGTGTCCCGAAAAATATTTATCTGATCTTTAACTTTTCCAGGTCACTGTAATTGTTTAACATGATAACACAGTGATTTTTTAATTTGTATGGAATTATTCCAAAATACAGAACAGAAATTTGTAATTTTTTCAAAAAATAAGCCATGGCTTATTTTTTGCCATGGCTTATGGAGATCATCATTTATGCTTTTATCGCCCAGCGCATCTTCGTTGATCTGGCACGTCCATTCTGAGCGCATTCCTGAGCAGACGGTCGGATCACATCTTTGGAATAATCAGAATAAATTCCTTCTTTGTATCCCTGTTTCAGTGCTTTCTTTACCAGTTTGTCTTCTCCGGAATGGAAGGTAAGGATTGCCACACGTCCGCCTGGTTTCAAAGCTCCGGGGAGTTTTTCCATAAAATCATAGAGAACCTCGAATTCCCGGTTTACATCGATACGCAACGCCTGGAAAACCCTCTGGCATGTTTTTTTGACCGTGTCTTTTTTCTCTTTTTCCGGAAGAAAATCCAGAGTCTTCTCGATCACTTCCCGAAGTTTCGTGGTGGTATCTATGCGGTTGCCCTTACGGATCTCATCGGTAATGGCTCTGGCGATTTCCTCACAGTACGGCTCATCGGAATTCTCATCCAGCATTCCGGCAAGTTCTTCTCTGGAAATGGTATCCAGACGCTCCGCCGCACTGATCCCGGACTCCTGGTTCAGTCTTAGATCCAGAGGTCCGTCCACTTTAAAAGAAAAACCTCTCTTTGGATTGTCGATCTGCATGGAAGATACCCCAAGATCCGCCAGGATAAAATCAAAGCCCCCGACTTCTTTCGCGATCTCATCAATGGTGCAGAAATTCTGGAGCTTAATTGTCAGGATATCTTCCCCGAACCCCTGCTCTGCCAGACGTTTCCGGGTCTTGGCGGATTCTTCCGGGTCCACATCCGTGGCATACATATGGCCCTGGCCTTTCAGACATTCCAGCATGGCCTTCGTATGTCCGCCATAACCTAGTGTCGCATCAAATCCGATCTGCCCCGGTTTGATCTCCAGAAAATCAATGATCTCCTTCACCATAATGGAAATGTGCATTCCCGCCGGTGTATTCCCCTTGCTAATCACATGTTCAATAGTATCTTTATATTTCTCTTCGAATTTCTTCGGATATTTTCCTTTATATCGTACACGCCTCTTATGCGGTGTCTGTGATTCCTGGTTCATAAAATTCTCCTTATCCTCTGGCATGATCTGCCCTGTTTCTTTCATGATACCATGAATCCTTTTTTTCGTAAACTGCCGGAATCACCCCAGCAGAAAACTTTCAGTTATGCAGCAGAAAATTTCTCTGTATAATACTTCTCCAGATACTCATAAAAATGGTCTCTGTCTATATGATATTCCTCCGGAACGTCAAAGAGGAGTTTTTCCAGCATCTCATCCATAATCCCTCTGGCTTCTTCCTGGCTCATCCCTGCTTTCAGATGTTTTCCCAGATACATGTTGGAAATATAATCATAGATCGGATAATATTTTTCCGGGTTCTCTGCCGTCTTTTCATCGTAGTAATCATGATATTGCTCATCCATCAGCGTCAGGATCGTCGTTGCATAGTTGTCATCCTGATTATATTCATCCAGCTGTTTTGCGTAATATCCAAGACTGTGATTCACATAATCATCCAGAGAATAATTGTCCATACATTCGATCATTATTTTATGGGCATTGCTCTGCATCTGATAGGCAATATCGTTTTCCTCATAATCAAAAAGGCTGACCGCAAACAGGGAATTGATTGCCTCCGCATTGGGAACATCATAATAATTCAGTCCGGCAAATTGAATGTATACTTTGTTTCCGTCTTCATCTGTATAATGGCTGTCCCGCAGACAATGGCTCAGTTCATGGAAGATCACCTGATAATCCCAGGTTCCTTCTTCGTATTCTTTATCTTTCAGCACATAAATCTTATTCTCTGATTTCACGTAACATCCGCAGGAATAAACATCCCAGCTGACTTTTAACAGTTCATCCTCTGTACATTCCACAACTTCCAGGCTCTGAAGATTCTGATAAAAAGGACGAAGTTCCACATCCGGATATTTTTCAAACACACATTTGCAGTATTCTTCCATAAGTGGTTTGAATTTATCCGGGATTTTCGGATTCTGCCTGATCACCTCCTCAAAATCCTGAAGGCTTTTTTTCTCAAAGGAAATGGCCTTTTCAATATAATCCATGTCGTAAATATACAACCGGTGAGTCATATCTCTGTGATCCAAATACGTATCCAGCTCAAACGCTTTCTTCTCTTCTTCCTCTGAAACTTCTTCGTTCTCCGCAGCTGGCTCATCTTCAGAATCTATCCCCGCAGAATCTGCCCCGGAATTGGCGGATGCATGAAAATCTTTTTCAAATTCTTTTACTGCCTGTCTGGTTCTGATCACGGAAGGCACGATAACTATTCCTGCCAGGATACACAGAATCATTCCTGTGATAATAAAAATTTTCTTTTTCATGGTTCTTTCCCCTGTATAAAAAAAGCTCCTGACAATCTGTATTTCTACAGACTGCCAGAAGCTTTCTATGCTTGATCAGGCTGAAGTTTCAGCCTTGAAGCAATATGAAGTTCTGCTTAGGCGTTCTTCTTAGCGATTGCTGCCTGTGCTGCTGCAAGACGAGCGATCGGTACACGGAACGGTGAGCAGGATACATAGTCAAGTCCGATCTCGTTGCAGAACTCTACGGAAGACGGATCTCCGCCGTGCTCACCGCAGATACCTACGTGAAGTTTCGGGTT
>OLOX01003876.1_pt1 | contig 10797 bp, 12 predicted proteins | sample 1672091 | NCBI WGS metagenome assembly OLOX01 (sample SAMEA3136644, study PRJEB25190) | human gut metagenome | reverse complement strand
CCATCGCATTTTGCAGAGGCTTTACACGCGCTTGATAGAAGCATTACATACAGATCCTATTCTGTGGCCAAAGCCTATCCGTGACAAAGAGATAGACAACGACCATAGGAAAGGATCTAAACATGACCAAGACAATAGCGCGCGTCGCCATCACGGCTCTCGCGGCAATAACCTGCCTCGCAGGGGCGTTCGCCACGATCGGATGCTCGTCGTCGGGACAGGAATCCGGCGCCCAGAACTCGGCCGGCACCGAGCAAATCTCCGTCTACTCGCGTGAGGACGGATCCGGAACGCGCGGAGCCTTCATCGAACTCTTCGGCCTGGAGGAAAAGGACGCACAGGGCAACAAGACCGATACCACGACCGACAAGGCAGCCATCACCAACTCCACATCGGTCATGATGACATCTGTCGCCAACGACCCCGATGGAATCGGCTACATCTCCCTCGGCTCGCTCAACGACTCCGTCAAGGCCGTCCAAATCGATGGCGTGGAGGCGACGGCGGACAACGTGAAGGGCGGCTCCTACAAGGTCTCGCGTCCCTTCAACATCGTCCTCAGCGACATGTCCAATGCAGCGGCAAACGACTTCGTCACCTTCGTCATGAGCGCCGACGGACAGGCCATCGTCGAGGATAACCACTACATCGCCGTCAACGACGCCACCCAGCCCTACCAGAAGGGCGACGTGTCCGGCAAGGTCGTGATCGCGGGATCGTCATCGGTCACGCCGGTGATGGAGAAGCTCGCCGAGGCCTATGAGTCCGTCAACCCCGCCGTCACCATCGAAGTCCAGCAGTCGGACTCCACGACGGGCGTGAACATGGCCATCGAGGGCACCTGCGACATCGGCATGGCATCCCGCGAGCTCAAGGATTCCGAAGTTGCCGCAGGCGTCAGGTCCCAGCCCATCGCCCGTGACGGAATCGCCGTGATCGTCGCGCCGTCCTCGTCCATCGACGAGCTGACCAGCCAGCAGGTCAAGGACATCTTCTCCGGTGTCGCAAAGACCTGGGCCGACGTGATTGGCTAGCCCTCCCATGAACCATATCATGTCAAGGCAGACCCTCAAGGAAGGCGTGGCGCGGTGGCTCTTTGCCGCCGCCGCCGCGATCTCCATCCTGGCCGTGGCGCTCATCTGCCTCTTCCTCTTTGCCAACGGTATTCCCGCCATGGCACAAATCGGACTGCCCGACTTCCTGCTGGGATGCACCTGGAAACCGGGAAGCGATATGTACGGGATATTCCCCATGATAGTCGGCAGCCTCTACGTCACCGCCGGTGCGATCGTCGTCGGCGTGCCCACGGGCATCCTGACGGCGATCTTCCTCTCCCGCTTCGCGAACGCGAGCATCGCGCGGCTACTCAAGCCCGCCGTCGAGCTGCTCGCCGGCATACCGTCGGTCGTCTACGGCTTCTTCGGCCTCATGGTGGTCGTCCCCCTCGTGCGAACGATCGGCCCGGGTAACGGACTGTCGCTGCTCGCTGCCTCCTTCCTCTTGGGCATCATGATCCTGCCCACCATCATCACCGTGTCGAAAAACGCCCTCGACGCGGTGCCCCAGAGCTACTACGAGGGAGCGCTCGCCCTGGGAGCGACACACGAGCGCTCGGTCTTCCGCATCATCGTGCCGGCCGCGTTCTCGGGAATCATGGCGTCCATCGTCCTGGGCGTGGGGCGCGCCATCGGAGAGACGATGGCCGTGGTCATGGTGGCAGGAAACCAGGCCGTCATCCCCTCCTCCATCTTCGATGGCGTGCGCACGATGACCGCCAACATCGTGCTCGAGATGGGCTACGCCGCAGACCTGCATCGCGGAGCGCTCATCGCCACCGGCGTCGTGCTCTTCGTATTCGTCATGCTCATAAGCCTGCTGTTTAGCGCCATAAAGAAACGAGGTGCCCTGAAATGACTGCCCGCCTCCTTCGCATCGCAGTATATGCGGGCGCGCTCCTGTCGACGGCGATGCTCGTCCTAATCATAGGGTTCATCCTGATAAACGGCATTCCGAACCTCAGTCCGTCCCTCTTCGAATGGGAGTACACCTCCGACAACGTCTCGCTCATGCCCGCCCTGATCGACACGGTCCTGATGGCGCTTCTCGTCCTCGTTATCGCAGCCCCCGTCGGCATCGCCTCGGCGGTGTACCTCGTCGAGTACGCGCGGCCCGCGAGCCGCTTCGTACGCGTGGTGCGCATGACGACCGAAACGCTCCAGGGCATCCCGTCAATCGTGTACGGCCTATTCGGACTGCTCTTCTTCACCACGCTTCTGGGATGGGGCCTCTCGTTGCTCGCGGGCGCGTGCACGCTGGCGATCATGGTGCTCCCCATCATCATGCGCACGACCGAAGAGGCGCTCCTTGCCGTGCCGCAATCCTACAAGCACGGCGGTCTGGCCCTGGGAGCCGGCCTGGTGCGTACCATATTCCGCTGCGTGCTCCCAAGCGCGCTACCTGGCATCTTCGGTGGCGTATTGCTGGCGCTGGGCCGTTGCGTCGGCGAAGTGGCGGCATTGCTGTTCACCGCCGGAACCGTGGCGCAAATTCCCGACTTTGGCAGCGAGGGCATCTTCGCCCTGTTCGACTCGTGCCGCACGCTCGCCGTGCACATGTACGTCCTGGCAAGCGAAGGCCTGCACCTGAACGAGACCTATGCCACGGCCGTCGTGCTGCTCGTCCTTGTCGTGCTGCTGAATACGGGGACGAACCTCGTCGTCAAACGATTGAACGTCCAAGGCTAGCAATGCTGAAGCCCGATACCCATACCGAACGAAAGGATAATCCGATGGAATGCGTCCGAGAGAAGATCCCGGCAGCCACCATGCATGAGTCTCACGATTCTCATGTATATCCCAATGACATGGCCATGAGCTCCACACGTCCAAGCCGCGAGGCCAAGATGGAGGTGAGGGACCTGAACCTGCATTACGGCAACTTTCACGCGTTGAAAGACGTATCGCTCTCCTTCCCCAAAAACGAGGTGACGGCCCTTATCGGCCCATCCGGCTGTGGCAAGTCGACGCTGCTCAAGACGCTCAACCGAATGAACGACCTCGTCGCGGGCTGCTCGGTGCAAGGCCACGTTGAACTCGACGGTGACGACGTCTACCACGCCATGCCCACCACCGACCTGCGCAGGCGTGTCGGCATGGTCTTCCAGCAGCCCAATCCGTTTCCCATGAGCATCTATGACAATATCGCCTTTGGTCCGCGCACCCATGGCGTCAAGAGCCGCGGCGAGCTGGACGACATCGTCGAATCGTCCCTTCGTGATGCCGCCATCTGGGACGAAGTCAAAGATCGTCTGAAGCACAGCGCCCTGGGCCTGTCCGGAGGACAGCAGCAGCGCCTGTGCATCGCCCGTGCGCTGGCGGTGAAGCCGGAGGTGCTCCTGCTCGACGAGTCCACGAGTGCGCTGGACCCCATATCGACGGCCAAGATCGAGGAGCTCGTCGACGAGCTCAGGCACCGTTACGCCGTCATCATGGTGACCCACAACATGCTGCAGGCCCTGCGCGTCTCGACCAAGACCGCCTTCTTCCTCCTGGGCGAGATGATAGAGGCCGATGACACGGAGGCCCTGTTCACGCATCCGCAAGACGAGCGCACCGCGGACTACGTCGCGGGAAGGTTCGGGTAGGCGCTACTTCTCGACGATGGCACCGACGGGGCAGGCATGGTGGCAGTTGCCGCACTCGTCGCAGCGCTCGCCGAGGATCCGATACGGCGTCCCGGCGACGACGGCCTTGTGCGTGCAGGCATCCATGCACGCGCCGCACTCGATGCACGCGTCGGTGATGGTGAAGCCGGGCGCGACGAAGCTCGCCCCGCCCCAGGCGAAGCGCTCGCGGTAGATCTTGTGGTCGCGGTGCACCATGTTGAAGTCGTAGTCGTAGAGCTCGCCCCAGGCGCTGTCCATGACGAGGACCACAGTCTCGGGATACTTGTTGATGTCATAGGTCGCCACGGCGAACATGGGGTTGGCCGCGGCCTTGGCAGAAAGCTCCTCGTCGGTAAGAAGGCGCACGCTGCCGCTCACGCGCATCATATAGCCGGGCTGGAAGTGCGGCATGTTCTCGTCGTCCCATGTCACGGGCGCATCGGTGCGCTCGCCGCACACGGAGAGCCTGCCGCCCTCGATCATCTGCCGGAAAAACGGCTTGCCCGTCATGGTGCGCAGGTAGAGGCCCTCGTCATCGTAGGCGAAGAAGTGCGCGATGCGCGAGTCCACGCCCCCGTTGCCGTCCAGCGTCGCGAAGCTGCAACACCCGATCTCGTCGAACTTCTCGTACGCGTCCTTGATGCTCAGCATGGCATCTCCCCTTTCTTCGGTAGGTCGGAATGCATCTGGCAGTACCTGCGCGCCATTCCCCGTGCATGGGCGCACATCAGGTCGAATCCGAACAGCCCAGTGCAATCCTCGGAGACGTTGGAAACGCTGTTGGCATCTATGAAATAGGCACCGTGCCTGGTTTCTATGACGTCGAAGCTCCCGAAGCCGATGCCGAGCACCGCAGCGGCGCGCAAGGCGGCTTGCCTCACCGCATCGGGACAATCGGGATAGAGTTCGTAGGTGGAGCCGGCATGATAGGAGGATAGGCCACCGTCGCCGATGCTGCGCTTGGCGATGAGCGGCAGCTCGTCATCCACCACCTCGATGCGCGTCACGTAGCCAAAATCGGGCTCGACGTACTCCTGCACCACGAAGGGCATCGCGGGTGCCTGCGCGAGAAAGCGCACCGCCTCATCCTCGTCATGGGCGAGCAGCGTGTGCGTGCTGCGGCCGCCGCAATCGGGCTTGATGATGCAGGGATACGCGAAGAGCGAGGCGTCGAGCCCCTCCGGCATGCCGATGGCGATGATGGCGGGCGTCGCGATGCCGGCTTCCGCAAGCGCGCGCGTTGCCGCAACCTTGCTGACCTCGTAGCGATGCGCGCGTGGCTCGTTGATCATGACGATGCCGCGGACTTGCGCCTCGTCCACGAGACGCTCCATGTTCGCGAGGGCGGCGTCATGTCCGCGAAAGCGCGCGCTGGCAAACACGCGGCTCACGAGCATACCGCAGTCAAGGGCCCGCTCCAGGCAATCCCCGCGCATCATGTCGATCATCGTGACCGCAGGCGCATCGTCGCCGCACATCTCGGCAAGCGTTGCGGCGAGCTCGGCTGCCAGCTTGTGGTCCGACCACTCGTCGGACTCGTAGAGCACGCCAATGCTCGGAAGCGAATCAGTGCGCATAGTCGAGCCTCTTCTCGAAGTGACGGCTCACGAGCATGACCGGCAGCGTCAGACAAAGATAGAGCGCCCCCAGGAGCAGGAAGCACCCGAAGAAGTTGTAGTTGGTCGCGCTTATCTCGCGCATGGTCTGGGTCAGCTCGATGACGGCGATGACCGAGAGCAGCGACGAGTCCTTGATGATGGAGGCGAACTGTCCGGTCAGCGCCGGTAGCGTGCGGGTCACCATCTGGGGCAGCGCCACCGACACGGCAGTCTGCACGCGGGTGAGCCCCAGGGCGCGCGCTGCCTCGAGCGGTCCGCGGTCGAGCGACTCGTAGCCCGCGCGCACAATCTCCGCGATGTAGGCACCGGCAAAGACCGACAGGATGATGATGCCGGCCACGACGCGGTTTTCCACGCCCCAGGCCGTCCCGATGATGTAGTAGAACAGGTAGATCTGCGCGATGAGCGGCGTACCGCGAATGATCTTGACGTAGAGGTCGCACAGGTAGCGGATGGGCAGGATGCGCGAGTTCTTGCCGAGAGCGACCGGCACGCCGATGAGCATGCTGCCTATGAGGCTCGCGACCGACAGCCACACCGTGAGCATGAAGCCATCGAAGATGCGCAGCCGATACTGGCCCACGAAGTCGAAGTTCAGCGTGATGCCGACGGCACCGAGCGAGGCGCCCACGACGAGGATGACCGCCACGCACACGAGCAGGTAGTTGACGGCCTTCTTCAGCGGAGCGACCGCCTCGCCCACAGGCGCCACGAACAGACTACGCAACACGGACACGACTGCACTCCCCTCACTCGAAGTCGAAGAACCACTTGAAGCCATGCTCGTCGAAGGCGCGCTTCTCGTCGGCGAGGTACTTCTCGGTCAGGCGGTCGAACTCGCCATCGGTCTTGGATGCGGCAATGAACTCGTTGAGCTGGTCAAGCAACTCGGTATCGCCCTTCTTCACCGCGATGCCCCACGACTCGGCTTCCTGGAAGGGAATGAATATCGCCTCGGTGGTGTCCGGATTGGCGACGTTGTTGCGATAGATGGTCAGCTGGTCGTAGAGGAAGCCGTCGGCCTTGCCCTGGACGACCTCGGTGACGCAGGCGCTCTCGTCGGCCAAGCGAACGATCTGGGCTTCGGGCAGGTTCTTGGTGGCGTACACGTCACCGGTCGAGCCCGTCTTGACGACGACCTTCTTGTCAGGCTGGTTGAGGTCATCGATGCTGGCCACGCCCGAATTGGCGTTGGCGAGTATGGCGAGCTGCGCCATGGCGTAAGGGTCGGAGAAGTCGACGGCCTCCTTGCGCTCCTCGGTAATGGTCATGGAGCTGATGACGCAGTCGGCCTTGTCGGTCTGCAGCGATGGGATGAGGCCGTCCCAGGCCGTGTTCTCGATTACAAGGTCGTAGCCATAACGATTCGCGAAATCGCGCATGAAGTCCACGGCAAGACCGGCAGGTTGCCCCGCGTCGTCCTTGGTCTCGAACGGCGGGTAGGCCAGCTCCATCGCCACCGTGAGGACAGGCTTGCCGTCCTGTGATTGCGTACCGCCGCCCTGCGATCCGCAGCCCACGAGGCCGAGCACGCCAAGCGCCAGGACAGCCGTCAGGGCGAATGCCAGGGTCAGTCTCTTTCTCATGATTTGTCTCCATTCCCTTTTCCACGAGTATCAAGTGCTTCCTCGAAGTTTCTCCTCATGGTCTCGAGCGTGTCACGGGTAACGTCGAATCCCTGTGGTGTCACCCTGCCCATCTGCACGGAGACGAGCTCCGCGGAAATCCCGTCGAATATGCCCCTAAGCCCCTTGCCTTCATCGGTCAAGGTCACGTAGGTTATACGGCGATCGCTCCCATGCTTGTCCGTCTGCACGTAACCGGCGTTCGCAAGTTTCTTGACGAGACTGGTGACCGTGGAGGGCTCCCGGCCGATGGCGCGCGCGAGCTCATGCATGGTCACGGACTCGTGGACGAACAGATGCATGAGGATGTCACCGTGGGATGGCACGAGGGTGTCGAGGCCCTCCTCGCGCAGACGCGTCATGAGAAAGCGGTTCGCGGCGGCAAGCGTGCGCGAGAGCGTGCTCACGAAATCCGACGCACCCGCCGGGTATGCCTGCACAGCAGCGTGCCCCGCCTCGATTGCCACCGTCTCCCCTCCTATCGTGTTTCACCGCAGCGTGTCCGTGCCATAATACTTTGACATCAAAGTATCGTCAACATATGCGCACAGCATGCGTCCCCGTGCATTTCGGTGGCATCCCCGTGCATCTCGCTCGGACGAGCTCCTCCCCTCGCAGCTTGCGCCCTATACTCTCGTCGAGAAGGGAAGGGCCATGAAGATCGAGATCGAAACTGACGAATCCCTGCGCGAACCAGAGATCATCGTGCGCTGCGCCGTCGTGGACGAACGCATCGTCTCCATCGTCGCCGGTCTGCGCATGCACGACCGCAAGATGACGGGCGAAAGCGACGGCGAGATGCGCATCGTGGCCGTGGGCGAGATCATCTACGTCGAATCCGTCGAAGGCCGCAGCTTCGCCTACACGGGCGACGCGGTTCTGGAGATGCCGCTTCGCCTCTGCGAGCTAGAAGAGCGCCTGGTAGACGTCGGTTTCGTCAAGGTTGCCCGCAACTGCCTGGTCAACCTGTGCCGTATCGCGGGGCTGCGTCCCTACGTCGGTGGCCGACTGCTCGCCCGACTGGACAACGACGAAGAGATCGTGATCTCGCGCAAGTATGCGGGTGAGATAAGGAAGCGGCTAGACGCATAGGAGGAGATTGCCATGAACAACAAGATCATAGACACCGAGAAAAAGAGCGCCGGCGAGTACCTCAAGATGCTGGTGACCAACTTCTGTATCGCGTTCACCATCTTCATGCTGTTCAGCATGGTCTTCGGCATGATATTCGCCGGCGAGGAAGCCAGGGCAGGCATTATGTACTGCTGGGGTATTGCGGGTGCCATGCTCGCCGCCGTGATCATGCAACTCGTGTTCTTCACGCCGCTGGTCATAAGGAGGTTCGGCTACGGTGCGCGCATCGCCCTGTTCGGCGTGGGCTTCTACGCCGTCCTCACGCCACTCGCCGCGCTCTTCGGCTGGTTTCCCACCGACATTCCGGGCGCGTGGATCAGCTGGGCCGTCATCTACGTCATTGCGCTGGCGCTTTTCACCGTGCTCTTCACGCTGGTCTACCGACGCGAGACCAAGGCGCTCAACGAGAAGCTGGAGAGGTACAAGTCCGGGCGCTAGGTCCGAAGCTGCCCAGAACCGCGAGTGCGTGACCCGATTCACAAGCATGCTGCCAAGGTTGATGGTCAGTGACCGTGATTCCTGGCACTCTGCCAAAGATAGCGGTCAGTGACCGTGCACCTTGGCATTCGATGATCAGGAGCATGGGAGTCTTGGCACGATAGGTGTGCTCTGCGCCATCACTCCCCAAACGCGCCGGTCTGGCGATTCCACAGCCGCGCATAGTCGCCACCCTTGGCCACGAGCTCAGCGTGTGGGCCGTCCTCCACGATGCGGCCTTGCGACAGCACCACGATGCGGTCGAGGCTCGCCACCGTGGACAGCCGGTGTGCCACGACGATGGCGGTGCGGCCCTCCATGAGTCGCGCCAGCGCCTCCTGCACGGCAGCCTCGCTCTCGGAATCGAGTGCGCTGGTCGCCTCGTCGAGCACGAGGATGGGACAGTCGGCGAGCATCGCGCGGGCGATGGCGATCCTCTGGCGTTGGCCGCCGGACAGCTTGATGCCGCGCTCGCCGGTGATGGTGGCGAAGCCCTGGGGAAGCGCCTCGATGAACTCCAACGCGTTGGCGGCGCGAGCAGCCTCGCGAATCTCCTCCATGGTGGCGTCGGGGCGCCCGTAGGCGATGTTCTCGGCAATGGTGCGGTGGAACAGCAGCGCCTCCTGGGGCACGTAGGCAATCTGGCGACGCAGACTCTGCTGGGTCACGTCGGCCACGTTCTGGCCGTCCACCAGGATCTCGCCCTCCTGGATGTCGGCAAGGCGCAACAGCAGCTTGGTGAGCGTGGTCTTTCCCGCGCCCGACATCCCCACCAACCCAACGCGCTGGCCGGCCGGAATGTGCAGGTTGAAGTCGTCGAACACCTGCGTCTTCACGTCACCGTCGGTGTACCAGAAGTTGATGTCCTCGAAATCGATCGCGCCCTTCCTCACCTCGAGCGGCTTGGCGTCGGGCTTGTCGGCGACGAGGCGCGGCTCGTCGAGCACGGCGGTCATGCCGGACGCGTCGCCAAAGGCCTGGTTGATGCGCTGCAGGCCCGTGTTGATGAAGTTGAACTGGTTGGTCACCGTGTTCGTGTAGGTGAACATGAGGATGACCGTGCCCGGCGTGATGCCGAACCAGGCGTTGCCGCCGGAGATGAACACCGTCACCACCGACATGATGACCACCGTGATAGCCGCCGTGGTGATGCCGCGGGCGAGCGATGCGCGCATGCGCTTCGAATCGCGCGCCACCACCTCGCGGTTCGCCGTGTCGAGCAGACGCCGCTCGTAGTCCTCGCGCCCGTAGGTCTTCACGGCCAGAATGTTGGTGACCGCGTCCGACAGCTCGCCCGACAACTGGTTCTGGGCGCTGGCGGCTTTCTCGTTCAGATGCAGGATGCGCTTGTACATGAGGTAGCTCACGGTCGCGTACACCGCGAGCATGACCAGAAGCACCGTCGCATAGGCCAGCACGGCGGGGAAGAGGATGAGGCAAGTGAAGGTGATGGAGCAGAGAATCGGCAGAAACGGGAAGTTCATGGTGTTGAGAAGCTGCGTGTAGCCGGCCATGAACTTCGAAGTCTGGCTGACGAGCGTACCGCCGAAGCGGTTGGAATGGAACGACAGCGACTGGTTGCACAGGCAATCGAAGGCCATGGTGGCCAAGTCGTAGTTCACGGCGATCTGCAGCTTCCACAGCGTGTAGTCCTGAAGCTTGCTGCAGGTCTGGCCCGCCAAGTTGATGCCGATGAGCGCCGCGATGTAAGGACCGAACACGTCGAATACGGCCTCGGGCGCCACCGGGTCGGCGCTGATGCGGTCGACGATGAGGCTCATCACGTAGGGGTTGCCGTAGGTGAGAAAACCGCAGAACCCGATCGTCGAGGCGACGAGCGCCACGAACAGCCCCAGATGATTGCGAGTCGCCAGCCAGTAATAGTGCAAGCTGCGCATCGTAAGCGATTGCTTCTTCGACATAGCTATCCTAAAAGTTCCGTCAGGTCGCCATTCGACAGGATGGTGAGGTGGCGGGTGGCGCGGCTGATGGTGGTGTAGAGGCGACGGCGGGCGATGTCGCTTTCCGGGAAGGTGCGGGCCGAGGCGTCGGGGATGATGACGCGATCGAACTCGAGGCCCTTCGCCAGCTTCAGCGGCACCACGACGATGCCCTCATCCGGCAGGCTGTCGCCCTCGCCGAGGACAACGACGCCCTGCCCCGCATTGGCATCACTTGCGGCCGAGGGGCGACCAAGGTCGCCCCCTACGGGGGGCTGGCCGCTCCCTGCGGTGACGCCGTCCAGCGCCTTCGCGAGGCGTTTGGCGTCGTTCTTCCA
>OLOX01003874.1_pt1 | contig 10799 bp, 10 predicted proteins | sample 1672091 | NCBI WGS metagenome assembly OLOX01 (sample SAMEA3136644, study PRJEB25190) | human gut metagenome | reverse complement strand
AGTATGGAGCAGGAATAAATGGAAGGGTGGAATAACTGTTGTTATTCTGCCCTTTTTATTGTAAACTAAAGAGGTATTATAATATAGAAAGATTGAGAAAATAATTTATGCATACAAAGAAACATGTCATCAGTGGAGTTAAACCGGACAGCATTGCCATGGAGCTTGAGCTGGAGCCGGGAGATGAGCTGATTTCCATTAATGGCAAAGAAATAGAAGATGTATTTGACTATCGTTATCTCCTGAATGATGAGTATATAGAACTGCTGATCCAGAAGGCCAACGGAGAGTTATGGGAACTGGATGTAGAGAAGGACTACGATGAGGATCTGGGCATTGAGTTTGAGAACGGACTGATGGACGATTATCGTTCCTGCAGTAACCACTGCATGTTCTGCTTTATCGAGCAAATGCCGCCGGGCATGCGTCCCAGCCTCTATGTGCGCGACGACGATTGGCGGCTTTCGCTGATGGCGGGCAATTTTGTAACGCTGACCAACCTGCCGCCACAGGAAATGGATCGCATGATCGAGCGCCACGCCAGCCCGCTGTATATCTCGGTGCAGACGACCAACGGCGAATTGCGCAAAAAGATGCTGCACCACATCCATGCCGACCGCATCATGGAACATCTTCGCCGCTTTGCCGACCACGACATGAGCTTTCACTGTCAGGTCGTGCTCTGCCCCGGCATCAACGACGGGCCGGAGCTGGAACGAACCATGCGCGACCTGGCGTCGCTCGCGCCGCACGCGCTGACGGTGGCGCTGGTGCCGGTCGGGCTGACCAAATACCGCGAACATCTGTATCCGCTTCGCCCCTATACGCAGGAGGAGGCCGAGCAGGTCATCCGGCAGGCGGAAGCGTTTCAAAAGGAGATGCTCGCCGCGCACGGTACGCGGTTCGTCTTCCCCTCCGACGAGTTTTATCAGATTGCGAAGCATCCGCTGCCCGATGTGGACAGCTATGAGGATTTTCCGCAGTTCGAAAACGGCGTCGGCCTGCTCTGCCGCCTGAAGGATGAATACGAAACGGCCGTCCGCCTCGATCCCGACGAAGGGCAGGCGGAAAAACGAAGGGTCATCATGGCCTGCGGCACATCTGTCGCGCCGTTTCTGCGGGAGCTGATAACAAGCCATCCCGTCAGCGGCGTCGATATCCGGATTAAACCCATCGTCAACTACTTCTTCGGCGAAACCGTGACCGTCTCCGGCCTGATTACCGGGCAGGATCTGGTCGCGCAGCTCAAAGGCGAGGAAGCAGATGAAATACTCATCACCGAAAGCATGCTTCGCCAGGGAGAGGAAATCTTTCTGGATGACATGACGCTTGAACAGGCGCAGCAGCAGCTCGGCATCCGCATCACCCCCGTCCCGGACGACGGCGCGGATTTGCTCTATGCCCTGCGCGGAACGGAGGAATAAGCATGGCCAAACCCCTTGTCGCGGTCGTCGGCCGCCCGAACGTGGGCAAATCGACCTTTTTTAACAAAATCGCGGGGCGGCGCATCTCGATCGTGGAGGATACCCCCGGCGTGACGCGCGACCGCATCTATGCGGATTGCGAATGGCTCAACCACAAATTCACCCTGATCGACACCGGAGGCATCGAGCCGCGCACGGACGATATCCTGCTCAAGCAGATGCGTCGTCAGGCTGAAATCGCCATCGACACCTGCGATGTGATTCTCTTTTTTACCGACGGCCGCACCGGCATGACCGCTGACGACGAAGACGTCGCCACCATGCTGCGCAAGAGCCGCAAGCCGGTCATTCTGGTAGTCAACAAGGTCGATTATCAGGGCGTGAACGACAACATCTACGATTTCTACGCGCTCGGTCTGGGCGATCCCTTCCCCATCTCCGCGACCAACATGCTCGGTCTTGGCGATTTGCTGGATGAAATGGTCAAGCATTTCCCGCAGGATGAGCAGACCGAGGGCGAAGAGGAGCACACCATTCAAATCGCCGTCGTCGGCCGCCCGAACGTGGGCAAATCCAGCCTCGTGAATCGGATTCTCGGGCAGGAGCGCTCCATGGTTTCCGGCATTGCGGGCACAACGCGCGACGCGATTGATACCGCGTTTGTTCGCGACGGCCAGCGCTACAACATCATCGACACGGCCGGTATTCGCCGCAAGCGCGCCATCGAGGAAGAATCCATCGAGCGTTACAGCATCGTGCGCGCGCTGGCCGCGGTGCGCCGCTGCGACGTGGCCCTGATCGTCATCAACGCCGAGGACGGCGTAACCGAACAGGATACGAAGGTCGCGGGCTATGTGCACGACGAGGGCAAGGCCGCCATCATCGTCGTCAACAAGTGGGACGCGCTGGAAAAAGACACCAACACGATGGAAGCCTTCCGCAAGAAGGTCATCGAGGATCTCAAATTCATGGATTATGCTCCGGTGCTCTTCATCTCCGCGCTGACCGGTCAGCGCGTGCCGAAGGTGCTGGAAAGCGTCCGCGAGGTCTACGGCCAGACCTCCCGCCGCGTCACGACCGGCCTGCTCAACGATATTCTGGCCGACGCAACCACCGCGCTCCAGCCGCCGTATATCAGCGGCCGCCGGCTCAAAATCTATTATGCCACGCAGCAGAGCGTCTGCCCGCCGACCTTTGTGCTCTTCGTCAACGACGAAAAGCTGATGCATTTCGCCTATCAGCGCTATCTGGAAAACCAGTTCCGCAAATCCTTCGGATTTGAGGGCACGCCGATTCGTTTCATCCTCCGCAACAAGAATCAAAAGGGAGATGACGTGAAATGAGCGTTTCTGTCAAGCTGATTCTGACGCTTGTGATCGGCTACCTGCTGGGCAGCATTTCCACGGGCGTCATCGTCTCCCGCGTGTTCGGCCACAAGGATATTCGCAGCGAGGGCAGCGGCAATTCCGGCACAACGAACATGCTCCGCGTCATGGGCAAAAAATACGCCCTGCTGACATTCGCGGGCGATTTGCTCAAGGGCATTGTCACCGTGCTGATCGGCAAGGCGTGGCTGGGCACGCAGGCGGGCGAAATCGTCGGCGCGTTCGGCGCCATTCTGGGACACAATTTCCCGCTCTACTTCGGTTTCAAGGGCGGAAAGGGCATCGCGACGAGCTTCGGCTGTCTGCTGATCGTGTTTCCGGTGCAGACGCTGTGCGCCTTCGGCGTGTTCCTGCTGATCGTGGCGCTGACGCGCTATGTCTCCGCCGGTTCGCTGGGCGCGGCCGTCACGCTTCCGTTTTTCATCATGCTCACCACGCCCTGCAACCCGGTCATCTGGGGTTCGGTGATCGCCATCTGCCTGTTGGCGATTTGGCGGCATGCGCCGAACATCAAGCGCCTGATGAACCACACGGAAAGCAAAATCAGCCTGAGCAAAAAGAAATAATCGCGCAGTCAAACATCAGCCAATCACAAAAGGAGCGGATTCGCAAGACCCGCTCCTTTTTCCCTATATGAAATTGAATGGCGTGCGTTTTTCTATGTAGGTCAGGCCTCCGGCTCGCTTTCCTCCACGACGCGCCGCTTGGTCGGCAGGCAAATCACCTGCCCGCTGACAAAATCGCTGGGCAGCAGGTTGGGGTTCAGCCGCAGGAGCTGCTCAACATTCGTGCCGTTGCGCGCCGCGATTTCATCCAGCGTGTCGCCTTCCTGAAGGCGATAGACCGGACCGCCGTTCTCGCAAAGCCCCCGATCCCCGCTCGGCGGCACACAGAGCACATCGCCGGGGCGCAGCGCCGTCAGCCGGATATCCTCGTTGTATTCGCGCAATGCCCTAAGCGACACGTTGGAGGACAGCATGACGTCCACAACGCTCTGCCCCGGCCGCACCGTATACGCGGAGGAACCGACCGGACAGGATCGCCCCTCTCCCACCGGCACGCACAGGATATCGCCCACCAGCAGATGACCCGCCGCGATATTCGGGTTGGCGTTCATCAGCGCGCGCACGCTCACGCCGAACTTTCGGGCGATCAGGTAGAAGCTGTCGCCGCGCTGAACCCGATAGGTTTCGCTGCCCGGCGGGCATGCGCCGGTGTCTCGCTCCATCGCCGTCTGATTGATCCATTCGTTTTCGGTCGTGGTCGCATTGATTTGATCCATAAAAGAACAGCCCCTTTCGACGTTCTGCTAAAAGCCTATGCGTCGAGGGGCTGTTTGTGCATGAAATCAGCCGAGAACCGTACCGTCCGGGTTAAAGAGCGGCAGTTTCTCCAGATAGATGATATCGCCGCGCTCCTGCGCGTCGCCTTCTGCGAGAATCGCCATACGGCCGCAGATGTTGCCGCCAGCCTTCTCCACAAGCTTCTCCAGCGCGGTGAGGGACTCGCCGGTGGAGATCACGTCATCCACAATCAGGATGCGCTTGCCCTTCATCAGCGCGGCGTCTTCGCCGTCGATATAGAGCTTCTGCACATGGTCGGTGGTGATGGAGCGCACCTCCACGCCGATCACGTCCTTCATATAGAGCTTCACGCCCTTGCGCGCAAGCATCCACTTCTTGCAGCCACACTGGCGCGCCATCTCATAAACCAGCGGAATACCCTTGCTCTCCGCCGTAATCAGATAATCAAACTCCGGCGCTTTCTTGAGCAGCTCCGTCGCGCAGGCCTCGGTCAGCTCGCAGTCGCCAAAGATGACGAACGCGCCGATGGAAAGCTTGTCGTTAAGCGGGCAAATGGGCAGATCGCGCTCACAGCCGGCGATTGTCATGTGATAATGCGTATTCATGGAGTCGAACCTTCTTTCTTGCCGCCGGAAAACCGAGGCAATAATCATCGTTTTTATTATACGCTGATTTCCTTTTTTGTCAATGAATGTGCCCGCCATTTTTCCTGTTTTTATGCCACAATTTTGTGTTTTTGTGTAAAAACGAAACAAAAACAAGATTTTGGTGCTTCGGCATGGCTTAAAATCGAACGATTTTTACAAATACAATAAAATCATTCGTATATCATTTCCCTTTCCTTTGTCGGTAAAGCCGCCGCCTGACCGCCGTCCTGCAAGTTTTTCCGCTCTCTTTGGCTGAATCACGCATTTTTTTACAATATCCTGTCTGTTCCGCATGAATCCCCGTCATTTTTCCGCAGGCCGTCCCCGCCGCCTAATTGCCCGCGAAAAGGGCTAACGTTCACGCGGAAGATATTTTCTTTTTTTAAGCGCAATCGCCCTTGACGCTCCCCCTGTTTTCGTGATAAGATGATTCTCGATAGCGAAAACTAAATATTGTGTTCAAATCAAAGACCGGCATCTATATATTGTGGTTTCAGGTTTCAATCATACAAAGAGAGGAATGAGTGTGGGGATGTACATCATCAAAAAAGACGGCACGAAGGAGCCGTTTAACGTTCAAAAGGTCGTCGCCGCCGTCAATAAAAGCGCCGAGCGTGTGCTCTATACCTTCAAACCCGACGAGCTGGATTTTATCTGCCGCTTCGTCACCGAGAAATGCGAAGCGCTGGGCGCGGACGGCATTATGATCGCGCAGATGCACAACATCGTCGAGGGCGCGTTGGACGCCATCAACCCGGCGGTCGCCAAATCGTATCGCGATTACCGCAACTATAAGACCGATTTCGTGCAGATGCTCGACACGGTCTATAAGAAATCGCAATCCATCATGTACATCGGCGACAAGGAGAATTCCAACGCCGACAGCGCGCTGGTTTCCACCCGCCGCAGCCTGATTTTCAACCAGCTCAACAAACAGCTCTATCAGAAATTCTTTTTAACGGTCGAAGAGCTTCAGGCGCAGCGCGACGGATATATCTACATTCACGATATGTCCGCCCGCCGCGACACGATGAACTGCTGCCTGTTTGACGTGGGCGCCGTGCTGCGCGGCGGGTTTGAAATGGGCAACCTGTGGTATAACGAGCCGAAAACGCTGAACGTCGCGTTTGACGTGATCGGCGATATCGTGCTCTCCGCCGCGAGCCAGCAATATGGCGGCTTCACCGTGTCCTGTGTCGACCAGCTTCTGGATAAATACGCCGAGGCCAGCTACATCATGTTCTATGATCGCTATCGTTCCCTCGGCCTCTCCGACGAGCGCGCGCAGGAAGAAGCGATGAAGGACATCGTCAACGACTTCGAGCAGGGCTTCCAGGGCTGGGAATACAAGTTCAACACGGTCGCTTCCAGCCGCGGCGATTATCCGTTTATCACCATGACGCTCGGCCTCGGACAGACGCGCATGGCCAAGCTCGCCAGCAAGCTGTTCCTCAAGGTGCATGCGGGCGGTCAGGGCAAGAAAAACAACAAGAAGCCGGTGCTCTTCCCCAAGCTGGTTTTTCTCTACGACGAAAACCTGCACGGGCCGGGCAAGCCGCTTGAAGACGTCTTTGAAGCGGGCATCGAGTGCTCCTCCAAGACGATGTATCCCGATTGGCTGAGCCTGACGGGCGAGGGCTACGTCGCCTCGATGTACAAGCAATACGGCGCGGTCATCAGCCCGATGGGCTGCCGCGCGTTCCTCTCCCCGTGGTTTGAGCGCGGCGGCATGGAGCCCGCGGATGAAAACGACAAGCCTGTCTTTGTCGGCCGCTTCAACATCGGCGCGGTTTCGCTGCATCTGCCGCTGATTCTCGCCAAGGCGCGCAAGGAGAGCCGCGATTTCTACGAGGTGCTGGATTATTACCTCGAACTGATCCGCCGCCTACACATCCGCACCTACGCCTATCTGGGCGAAATGCGCGCAAGCACCAACCCGCTGGCTTACTGCGAGGGCGGCTTCTACGGCGGCCATCTGGGGCTTTACGACAAGATCAAGCCGCTGCTCAAAACGGCGACGGCCTCTTTCGGCTACACCGCGCTCAACGAACTTCAGGAGCTTTATAACGGCAAGAGCATCTACGAAGACGGTCAGTTCGCCCTCGAGGTGATGCAGTACATCAACGACAAGGTGAACCAGTTCAAGAAGGAAGACGGCAATCTCTACGCCATTTACGGCACGCCTGCAGAGAGCCTCTGCGGCCTGCAAATCGAGCAATTCCGAAAGCTGTACGGCATTGTGGAAAACGTTTCGGATCGGCCATATGTCTCCAATTCCTTCCACTGCCACGTCACCGAAGAGATCACGCCGATTGAAAAGCAGAACAGCGAAGCGCGTTTCTGGAACCTCTCCAACGGCGGAAAGATTCAATACGTCCGCTACCCCGTCAGCTACAACAAGGAAGCCATCCGCACGCTGGTGCGCCGCGCCATGAAGCTCGGCCTGTACGAAGGCGTCAACCTGTCGCTGGCTTACTGCGACGACTGCGGATATCAGCAGCTCGAGATGGACGTCTGCCCGAAGTGCGGCAGCACCAATCTGACGAAAATTGACCGCATGAACGGCTATCTCTCCTATTCCCGCGTCCATGGCGAAAGCCGTCTCAACGACGCAAAGATGGCCGAAATTGCGGAAAGAAAGAGTATGTGACATGAATTACCATAACATAACCGTGGATGATATGCTCAACGGCGACGGTCTGCGCACGGTGCTCTGGGTTTCCGGCTGCGCGCACCATTGCCGCGGCTGCCAGAATCCGCAAACATGGGATGCCTGCAGTGGGATTCCGTTTGACGACGCGGCAAAAAAGGAGCTTTTTGCCGACCTCTCGCGGGATTATATGAGCGGCGTGACATTTTCCGGCGGCGACCCGCTCTGCCCCGGCAACCGCGAAACCGTCGGGCAGTTGATTGCCGAAATTCACGAGCGTTTCCCTGAAAAAACGATATGGCTCTACACCGGGGATCTGTTTGAGAGCTTCCGCGACACGCTCAGCTTCCTTCCGATGATCGACGTGATTGTGGACGGCCCCTATGTCGAGGCGCTTCGCGACGTCAATCTGCGCTGGAAGGGCAGCAAAAACCAGCGCGTCATCGACGTTAAAAAGACGCTCGCCAGCGGAGAAATCGTCCTGTGGGCAAAAAATTAACCGATACAAAAGGAGTTTTTTATGGTTCGTGTCGCACGTTTTGAAAAGGTTTCCCTTCGCCGCTTTGTCGCGGATTGGGTCGCAACGTTTCCTCAGCAGACCGTTGAACAGGCCGTCGCCGCATATGAGCGCATCCGCCTGCCGGAGCGCGCGACAAGCGGTTCCGCTGGGTATGACCTCTTTGCGCCGGTCGGTTTTGAACTCGGCGCGGGCGAAGGCATCAAAATTCCGACAGGGCTTCGGGTGCTGATCGAAGAAGGCTGGGTGCTGACAATCTATCCGCGCAGCGGTCTGGGCTTCAAATATCGCTTCCAGCTGGATAATTCCGTCGGCGTCATCGACAGCGATTACGCCCATTCGGATAACGAGGGGCACATCTTTATGCGCATGACCAACGACAGCCGCGAGGGCAAGACGCTGATCGTCCCCTCCGGCACGGCGTTTGCGCAGGGCATCTTCCTGCCGTTCGGCATCACGGTAGATGACCATGCGCAGGGCGTTCGCAACGGCGGCCTCGGCTCAACCACCGGCCATTAAACGCTTGGAGGCGCGTCCCGCGCCTCTTTTTCTCTTTGCCTTGAAGGAGGAACAGCCACCATGTCGTTTTCCAAGCCCTGTTATCCAGAGGATCAGGCGGCGCGCTATGAGCTGATTCTGGCTCAGGCCGTGTCCCTGCTGGATGAAACCCTCAACCCCATCGCCAATCTGGCGAACATGGCCGCGCTTCTGGCCGACGCTTTGCCGCGGATCAACTGGTGCGGCTTTTATCTGCTGGACGGCGGCATGCTGACACTCGGTCCCTTCTGCGGCCTGCCCGCCTGCACAAAGATTCCGCTGGGGCGCGGCGTATGCGGCACGGCCGCCCGGAAAGACGAGGTTCAGCGCGTCGCCGATGTGCACGCCTTTCCCGGCCATATCGCCTGCGACAGCGCATCCCGAAGCGAGATCGTCATCCCGCTTCACCATCAGGGGCGCGTCATCGGCGTTCTGGATATCGACAGTCCTGATCCCGCGCGCTTTGACGAGTTGGACGAGCGATATCTGGTTCAGCTCGCAACGCATATACAAACCGTCTGCCGGTTTGAGCGTACAGCCTATTCCCTGTAACAAGCGGGTTGAGGCAACCTCGCCGCCAAACATATCCACATCGGCGATTATTCGCATTTTCACACATTCAAAGAAGAAACCGACGGTCGGTTTGTACGCCTGCCGTCGGTTTCTTCTTTTTATTAGACTGTCTCCTTGGCCGCCAATACGCGGTCGATCATCGCCGCAACTCCGCAATCGTCGTTGCTCGCCGTCTGATATTGACACGCGGCTTTCACCTCGTCACTCGCATTCGCCATCGCGACGCTGTGCTCCGCATATTCCAGCATGCTCAGGTCGTTCTCCGCGTCGCCCATCGCCATGACCTGTTCCCGCTCAAGGCCGAGGTACTGCGCCAGATACGCCAGCGCCGTCCCCTTTCCCGCGTTCTCCGGCGTAATTTCGATGTTGCCCGGCGCGGACTTGGTCATCTGCAAATGCGGCAGCGCCGCGCGAACGGCCGCGCGCGCCACCCGGATATTCGCGTTGTCCGCCGCGCCGTCGCAGCCGTCTTCCGCCAGATACAGCTTCATAATGCCGCGCTCTGCCGCTGCGTACATCGCTTCTTCGCCATAGCAGACATCAACCAGCGCGCGCTTTGCGACATGATAATGCTGCCCCGGCGCAAAGGCGATTGTCGTCACCCGTCCGTCCTCAAAGCCGTTCATCATAATGTGATACGGCATCAGAAGGTCAATCGCGCGTTTGGCGTCCTCCGGCTCAAGCGAGCGCCTGTAAAGAATACGCCCCTCCGGAAGCGGCGCGTCGCTGATTCGCGTGCCGTTGCAGGCAATCAACATGCAGGGCAGATTCAGCCGCTTCACAAAATCGCTTGCATCCTCGATCATGCGCCCCGTGCAGATGCAGACGTGAATCCCCGCCGCATCCGCTCTGCGAATGGCATCTATGTTTCGCCGCGGAACGGTCTGATGGTCGCTGAGCAGCAGCGTTCCATCCATATCCAGCGCAATCAGCCGCACTCGTTTCATGTGTTTCCCTCCTCGGCATCAAAACGGACAATCCACCGAAAACGCCTTGCCGTCCAAATAAGCCAGCGCGCCGCCCGCGTGAAAAACAAGCCGCGTCGCCCAGAGCTGCTGACGGCGAAGCCCCAGCCTGCGATTCAGCGCGCGGTCGCCGTATTTGTCGTCGCCCAGAATCGGATGGCCGATGTGCGCCAGATGCGCGCGGATCTGATGCGTGCGCCCTGTCATCAGTTCGACCTCAAGCCGCGCGTATTCCCCCGGCTCCAGCACCCGATAGCCGGTGATGATTTCAAGCGCCCCTCTGGCCGGATAATCCGTCACCGCAACGCGGGAAAGCTGCGCGTCTTTCCGCAGATACGCATGCATGACCGCTTCCCGTTTGGCCGGGCAGCCCTTTGTTCGGCAGGTATAAAATTTTTCCATCGTTCGCTGTTCAAACGCTTCTCGAGCCGCCTCATAGGCCGCGTCGTCCTTGGTCAGCAGAATCAGACCGCCGGTCTGTACATCCAGCCGATGGCAAAGCCGAATCCGGTCTGTTTTTTCGCCCTGCCGCTGCTTCTCCGCCATCACGCGGGTCAGCACGCTGTCCCCGGCAAGCGGATTTTCCTCATTCTGCGCCTGAATCCCCTGCGGCTTATTGACGAGAATGATATGCTCGTCCTCAAAAACAATCGGCAGGGCGGGCTTGCTCTGCCCCTGCGAGGCGACGACTTCCTTCGGCCAATAGACGCGAATCTGCTGTCCTTCCCGCACCCGCACGTCGCCCGATACCCGAACGCCGTCCACGCGCACGTCTCGGTTCTTCATCGCCTGCCTGA
>OLOX01003873.1_pt1 | contig 10800 bp, 8 predicted proteins | sample 1672091 | NCBI WGS metagenome assembly OLOX01 (sample SAMEA3136644, study PRJEB25190) | human gut metagenome | reverse complement strand
TGCTAATAAGATTTTTGGATATTCAGCAAAACAAACATTAAATATAATGCAAAGATTATATGAAAATCATAAAATATTGACTTATCCAAGAACAGATTCAAGATATCTTACAGATGATATAGTAGATACTCTAAAAGATAGAATAAAAGCAGTAAACACTAGTGAATACTCAAAAGTATGTATGAAACTATTAAAAACAAAGATAAAACCTAATAAATCTTTTGTGGATAATGCGAAAGTGTCCGACCATCATGCAATCATTCCGACAGAACAGTTTGTACAGCTGGATCATATGACAAATGAGGAACGGAAAATTTATGATATGGTAGTCCGCCGTTTCTTAAGTGTGCTGTATCCGCCGGCTGTATATGAGCAGGTAAGTATGGAAGGAACTGCAGCAGGAGAAACTTTTGCCGCAAGCGGACGGATCGTAAAAAGCGCCGGATGGAGGGAAGTCTATGAAGGTGGTTGGCAGGATGAGGAAGAAGAGGATTCATCGGATAAGCTGAAAGACCAGCAGCTTCCGGAGCTTACGGAAGGCCAGAAACTTACCGTGGAATCCGCATCCCTTACAAACGGAAAAACAAAACCACCGGCCAGATTTACAGAGGCCACACTTCTTGGCGCCATGGAGAATCCGGTCCACTTTATGGAAAGCCACGACAAAAAGGCGGCAAAAACTCTGGGCGAAACCGGCGGTCTTGGAACAGTAGCAACAAGAGCCGATATCATCGAGAAGCTTTTTAACAGTTTTATGATGGAAAAAAGAGGCAATGAGATCTACATTACCTCCAAGGCAAAACAGCTCCTGGAACTGGTTCCGGAAGAACTGAAGAAGCCGGAACTTACCGCAGACTGGGAGATGAAACTCAGCGATATCGCAAACGGGAAACTCCGTCAGGATAAATTCCTCACAGGGATCCGTGAGTATGCCTGTGAGATCGTAGATGAGATCAAGAGCGGACAGGGAACGTTCCGCCATGACAATATGACAAACAAGAAATGCCCCAACTGTGGCAAACACCTTTTGGCAGTTAATGGAAAGAATGCGAAGATGCTGGTATGTGAGGACAGAGAATGCGGATACAGGGAGACGGTATCCAGAACTACCAACGCGCGCTGCCCGAAATGCCACAAGCGGATGGAGATGCTTCTGAAGGGAAAAGAAGAGACCTTTGTATGCCAGTGCGGATATAAAGAGAAGCTTTCAGCTTTCCAGGCAAGACGTGCCAAAGAAGGTGCAGGTGTCAATAAAAGGGATGTGCAGCGTTATCTTAAAAAACAGCAGAAAGAGGCCAACGAGCCGGTAAACAACGCATTTGCACAGGCATTATCAGGAATCAGACTGGATTAAATAAGTTGGCTGTCAGAAGCAGGTACCCGGAGATTTGGATATAGATGCGCCGGTCAGAAAGCAGGTATCTGGCAGAACAGGACAGCAGAAAGAGAGGAAACGGATATGGGATTACAGGATGACAGAATGTCAGGAAATATTCAGGATATCGCAAGACTGATCACAAGACTTCTTCTTAATGGAGATATGCCGCAGTATACACTTCCTGCAGCAGAGGCAGATTATACAGAAGCAGATCATCTTTTTAAGAAGGTTATCGGACTTGCTGATGAGGGAGATATCAACGGAGCGGAAAATGAGCTTCTTATGAATATGGAGGATGATGATCCAGATTATCTGGAACTTGCCCTTACGTTTTATCTGTATCTCAACGATATGGACGGAGATTACCTGGATGACCACGGTTACTCCAGAGAAGAGGTTCTGGACGGAGTGAAAAGCCTGGCAGAGGACTGGGGCGTTACCGGACTGGAGACTCTGGTCTGATGCGGCGGGAAGTTACGCTGGAGGAGATTTCCGACGGCCGTTTATACGAAGCAAATGACATGGTAAAGGCAGACTGCCAGGACTGCAAAGGCTGTTTTGACTGCTGTACGGGAATGGGAGATTCCGTTGTGCTGGATCCTTTGGACGTATGGCGTTTAAGCCAGGGACTTGGTTTAAGTGTGGATCAGCTTCTTGCGGGAAAAATCGAGCTTGGCGTTACAGACGGGAACATTTTGCCGCATCTTAAGATGGCGGGCGCAGAGGAACGATGCGTATTTCTGGATGGAAACGGAAGGTGTTCCATCCACAGTTTCCGTCCGGGATTCTGCCGTCTGTTCCCGCTGGGAAGATATTATGAGGATGGTGGCTTTAAATACATCCTTCAGATTCACGAGTGCAAAAAGACCAGCCGCAGTAAGATCAAGGTCCGGAAATGGGTAGATACACCGGATTTCAAAAATTACGAAAAATTTGTCTGTGACTGGCATTATTTTCTTCTGGATGTACAGGAAGTTCTCTATGAGAGTGAGGACAGTGACCTGATCCGAAACCTGAATATGTATGTGGTAAACCAGTTCTATCGGAAACCTTATGATGGAAACCGGGATTTTTATGAGCAGTTTTACGAGAGACTTGCGGCGGGAAAAGAGCTCCTGAGCCTTGGTATGTGAAACAGACCAGGCAGCGAGGCAGGCTGAATTACCTGCCGGAAAGTCTCTTAAGCGGAGGAAAGAAAGGATTTTTTAACATATGAACTTAAATCAGCTCACATATTTTGTGACACTTGCCCAGATCGAGAATTATACCAGGGCGGCAAAGAGGCTGGATATTACGCAGCCAAGCCTGAGCCATGCGATTTCCAACCTGGAAAAGGAACTTCAGGTGCCCCTTTTTGAGCGCCACGGAAGAAATGTGACCATGACCAAATACGGGGAAATGTTTCTGAAATATGTGCAGGACTCCTTACATATCCTGAATCTTGGTGTGGAGAGGATCCAGGAGGCGGCAAGGATTCCAGGCGGAAGCATTTCCATCGGATATATCCATACCCAGGGACGCAGATTTATTCCGGAACTTGTACGTGGGTTTCTTGATGAGCAGGAAGGGAAGAAGATTGATTTTCATTTCCAGAATGCAGCTACCGGGAACCTGATCCGGGGCCTGAAAGAAGAAAAGTTTGACATGATCTTCTGCTCCCGTGCGGAAGGGGAAAAAGAGATCAGTTTTGTACCGGTAGCGGAAGAAAAACTGGTGGCTGTTGTACCGGAAGATCATGCTCTTGCCGGAAAAAATACAGTGACCATAGAGGAACTGGGCCAGTATCCCCAGGTGACTTTTACCCCTACCAGTGGGCTGTATTTTGTGGTGCGTGAACTTTTTGAAAAAGAGGGGATCGTACCGGAAACCGCTTTTGAAGTGGAGGAGGATGGCGCCCTTGCGGGAATGGTGGCAGAAGGGTTCGGTGTGGGAATCGTGCCGGATGTGCCGGTGATCCATACTCTGCCTGTGAAGATCTTAAATATCGAGAATCTTCATTACCGCCGTTACATATACATGGGAATGTTGAAAAAACGGTACCCAAGTTCTCTTGTGGAGCAGTTTCGGGATTATATTTTCAAACATTACCGGATCTATGAAGTGATACAGTAGAATACCTGTGAAAAAATTGTATGAAAAAATCTCTGCTTTTGTAATAATAGGGCAGAGATTTTTTTAATCGAATCAAGGAAGTCCCCTGCTTCACTTGCGAAAAGCAATAAGCAGCGGGGGGAGTTGCTTGTATCAGGAGGAGTGATCCTCCTGATAAACTGCGAAGCAGTTATTCGGTGTAGAGCTGTGTAGCGAATGCGGATTGCGAATATCCGTTTGACTGTAGATTTCAATAGGATTTTGGTTATGAGGGCAGAGGAAGAAGTGTGATTCCGGGTGTCAGGGCTCATTCTTCGGTAAGATATGTGACAGGATTCCCTGAAAAAATCATAGAAAATATCTATGAATCACATGTGCAAATTCAATAAAAGTTTAGGTTGAGATAAAAATGACCAGTTGGTATAATAAGAACAGACACTTGGTTTAAAGTGATAAAGTGATGACGGAAATCCGTGATACAACGAACGAAGCAAAGGAGAAGTTATGAACCAGTTAGAAGTATTAAGAGAGAGCCTTGGACAGTGCGATGAGATCATCCTGGATGCACTGCTTATGAGAAACAGAATCGTAGAGGACATCATGGTATACAAGGAAGCCAACAATCTTCCGGTACTGCAGCCGGAGCAGGAGGCGAAGCAGAAAGGATGGCTGGAAGCCAGAATGGAAGGCAGACGCCATAAGAAAGAAGTTAATGATGTTTTCGCAAGCATCACACAGAACAGTAAGAGAATTCAGTCCAGAAATCTTTTCAATTACAATATCTTCCTGATCTGTCAGCACGCCGATCAGCGGAATGGCAAGAATCTCTGTCACATCTTCTACTGACATCATCTCTCCTCTTTTCACCATATCCATCCTGATACGGTTAATAATAAGATTCAGTTTTTTCATGTGATTCTGCTCCAGCAGCCCAATGATGCGGTCAGCATCACGAATGGAGGATACTTCTGGCGTTGTCACAACAAATGCTCTGTCAGCTCCGGCAATCGCATTCTGGAATCCCTGCTCAATCCCTGCCGGACAATCCAGTAAAACGTAATCAAATTCATCTCGAAGCTCATTTGTAAGCTTGATCATCTGCTCCGGTGTGATCGCTGACTTATCCTTTGTCTGTGCCGATGGCAGCAGATACAGATTTTCATGACGCTTATCACTGATCATCGCCTGCTTCAAACGGCAGCCACCTTCGATCACGTCGACCAGATTATATACGATCCGGTTTTCAAGTCCCATGACAACATCCAGATTCCGAAGACCCAGATCCGTATCGATCACCAGTACCTTTTTCCCGAGCCTTGAAAGTCCGGCACCTATATTTGCTGTCGTTGTTGTTTTTCCGACACCGCCTTTTCCCGATGTCACTACAATAATTTCACCCATTTTTCAGATCCTCCTACCACTCTAAATTCTCCAGTGGATCGATATAAATGCGCTTGCCGTCAAGACGGGCGATACTTGGTCTTACGGTTTCGTCCTGAAGATATGTATGTGTTGATACAATATCTGCAATCTTCATTACATGCGGTCTCATCGACAACGCTGTAATAAACGCATTCCGATCTCCTGTTGCCCCGGCATGTACCGTTCCCCTTACCGCACCCAACACAACAATATTGCCCTTGGATACTACGGTTGCACCAAACTCTACATCGCCAAGTATAATAATACTCTGTTCTGTCTCCAGTACCTGCCTTTGTCTGAGTGTACCTTTGTAGAACTGACCTTCTTTTCTGGTTAAACTGTTAAGAGAGTCTTCTACTACTTTTTTGTATAATCTTTCTGTATTTTCATTAGCATCAAAAATACAGACAATATGGATATGAGCGACATCAGTGATCAGACCAATGACCTCTTCTTCCTGTGGTTTTGTAAGAATCCGCCCTTCAAACGTAACCGCCATGGTCGCATCTTTGAAAAAGCGGGCAGATTCGGTAAATTTTTCTCTCAATTCCTTCAGAATCTCTGTATACTCTGCATCAGGATCCATATGAACAATCAGACCGTATTTATTACTTTTAATGATGACTTTCTGTTTCATACCTGTGATCCCCCTCAATCTAGTCTCCATGTGTCGATGATGAACCTGCTGCCGATGCATGCCCTGTGATCAGCTCATCACGGCTTGTCTCTCCATAATAATAGCGCATCAGGTCTCTTCCAATCTCTGACGGATATAAAGATTCATAACCATTTTTGATACGGATCGCAAATGCGACTTCCGGATCGTCACTTGGCGCATAGCCAACAAACAGACCGTGATCCGGATGTGTAGTACTCTGCTGTGCCGTACCGGTTTTACCTGACATTGTAATATTTCCCAGCGAAGAATATGTACTGTTGCTGGTAACAACTGCCCGCATTCCCGACTGAACAGCATCCCATGTATTTCCGGAAACACCCTCTATCTGGTTCAGCACATCCGGTTCGTAAGTTTTTGTTACCTTACCATCCTTATTTTCCACATGATCCAGAAGGGAAAGATTATAAACAGTTCCTCTGTTTGCAATTGCTGTAACATATCTTGCAAGCTGAGTTGTCGTATAGTTATTAGTACCCTGACCGATTGCAGAACGTACAGAGTCCTGATCAGATACCTGAGGTGACGATTCCGGAATGTCGATTCCTGTTGTCTGGTTCAGTCCAAACATAGTCGCATATTTCAGAAGCGTCTCACATCCCTGGTCAGAAGAATATCCCGACTCGCTGCTCTTTGCATTACTGAGCATCTGGTTTGTAAGTCCCAGACGGTATCCAACTTCATAGAAGAACATATTACAGGAATGCTGGATCGCACTCGTCACATTCAGACTTCCATGCGACCCCGGATAAATCCAGCATCGTGGACTCGGTGAAATTTTTTCATAGAGTCCGCCGCAACTGATATACGTACTGGTATCAATGACATCTTCTGTCAGTCCGGCAACAGCAACCAGTGGTTTGTAAGTAGATCCCGGTGCCGTCTTCTCCTGCGTCGCATTATTATATAACGGTGCTGACTGATCATTTAAAAGCTTTGTATAATAGCCTGAATCCATGGTATTTGCAAGCCGGTTATTATCATATCCCGGGTAGGATACACAGGCAAGAAGCTGTCCGGTCTTCGTGTCAGTTACTACGACCGATCCGGTAGATGGTTCCAGTCCAAGCTGTCCCGGTGTGATTTCCAGATCTTCAATCTTGGAATACATGAAATCATAGGCGGTCATTGTACCATCCGCAAGCTTATTATAAACATCTGCATCATAATCCAGAATTCCCTGCTCATAAAGCATCATACCAATCTGGCTTCCTGTGATTTCTTCATTGCGTATCATATACTTGTAGATCAGTTTGTCAAATCCGGAATTCTTAGGAAGATTTGCACTGATATACGCCAGAATCCCCTGATATACTTCATTCTGATCCGAATACTCACTGTCACTGTTCATATAATCAGTCAGTTTTGATGTATCGATCCAGTTCTTGGAGATCGCATAATTCAGATAAGTATAGAGACTGATGCTCTCATCATTTTCCCACGCAATATATGTAGAATCATTGGTATCAATCGAATCTTTCTGAATGATTGCTGCATTCTGGGTAAGTACAGTACTGATAATATAACTGAGATATGCCTGCATATCCTCATCACAGTCTTTATATGCCGGCGCACCTGAATCACTCAGCTGTGCCATCACATCTGCAAGCACTGCCTCCTTTTTGGAGGAAAATGACGCATACACACTTTTCTCAGTCTCCCCGGCATCCGCAGCCTCAAAATGTCCCACATTCAGAATCTCATTGGAAATAAATGCATTGTAAACATCACCAATCGGTATCTTCACATCACTTCCCTCTTCTGCCTGTGTACGGTCATAGGTCAGAGACGTAGTCAGATTGGAAAGGATGATTCCGGCAAGCTTTTCTTCCAGGAGATCATAAGCTGCCTTTTGCAGATTGGCATCAATAGAAAGATAGACATCATTTCCTGCCTTTGCCTTTTTCCCCTGCTTAGACTCAATGACCTTTCCCACACTGTTAACATAAAGTTTGATTTCACCTTTTTCACCCTGAAGTGTTTTATCCAGTGTCTGCTCCAGCCCTGCTTTTCCAACCACATCCGTAAGAGAATACGAGTCCGACTCCTTTTCATCCAACGCATCATATTCATCTTGTGAAATCACGCCCGTATAACCAAGAATAGACGCAAAATATTTGCTGTCCGGGTAATAACGGATTGAATCCTCTTCAATATTAACTCCCTGAAGAGTATCCAGGTTCTCCATAATAGCAGCTGTTGTACTTTCACTGACATCACTTGCAATCGTTGTAGCCACATACTTCTGATAGCGATTCAGTCCCATAGAATACCGGATTGTTACCAGCTTCAGGATTTCTTCTTTGGACAGCTTCTGTTCGTCCAGCCCATAACCGTAGGTCTCATCTGTACAGAGATAATGCATCAGATCTGCCGCACTGTATGCCTTCTGCTTGTTACTGAGCTTATCAATGGTTGCTTTTCCAAACACATCCGCAAGGAACCGCAGACGCTGCACCTCGCTTGTCATGGAATAAGCATATTCTCCATTATCATTGAGAATAATTTTGAAATCATTGACAATAGAATCTCCATTCGATTCAACAATACTGATCACTTTCTCAATTGTTGCATTGATGATTTTATTTTTCTCTTTAACCGTATCATAGTCACCGTTGTCTTCAATCGTGACGGAATATGCGAGCTTGTTATCTGCCAGAACCACTCCGTTCCGGTCCAGGATACGACCTCTGGTTCCCTGTACCTCTTTTGTTTTCTGGATCTGAAGCTTATAGTCATCCAGATATGCCTGTCCGTTCACGATCTGTAAAACAAACACACGCTGTATCAAAATTGTAGAAAGCACAATAAACACAAGCATCAGCACAAACACTCTAGATTTTACCAAGTCGATAAACCATCTTTTCAGACGATCCAATAAATCAAACAAATCTGCTAGCACTCCTTTTTTCTTCTTCTTCAAGTCTTCGGTTAATATGCAGAATGATCTGATACAGAACAAGTGTAACCAGAATCGTGTAAACCAGTTCCGGCATGATCACATGTCTCAGATAATTCAAAAAATGGAAATCACTTTTTAACATGAATAAAAGGACATAAATCACCATACCATATAGGAACTCACTGCCGGCAATAAGTGCCAACGGGAGTTTGATGTCTTCGTCATAAAATACTCTCTGGAAAAATCCGTTGCCATATCCGATCAGCATATAGATCAGCGCATAAAATCCAAGCAGATTTCCACCTAGTATATCTTTTAAAAGTCCACAGAAAAAGCCGATGATCATCCCTTCTTTTTGTCCCCTCATAAATCCAAATGAGGACGTCACGATAATCAGGAGATTCGGAATAATCGAGGCAAACGCCAGCTTTTGAAACACCGTTGTCTCCAGAAGAAAACAGACAGTGATCAACACAGCACAGATCAGGATCCTTTTAATCTTTTTCATGTCTATTCGCCTCCGTTATCGCTTCCACTTTCACCTTTTCCATCGATCAGATCCTGCTTTGTTGTTGTAATAACAAGAACTTCCTGTAATTCCTTGAAATCCGTAGCAGGAATGATATATCCAGATCTTGTCAGGTTATTGGAATCTACATTTACCTCTGAAATATATCCAACCAGAAGTCCCTGCAGATATTTGCTGCTGATATTCGATGTTACAACCTGTTCTCCAACCGCCACTTCATTTTCATTATTGGCAAGCTGTTCAAATTTTAAAAGTCCGTCCTGCACCGTCTGCAGATCTCCGCTTACAATACATTTGTCAAAGGTTGTCAAGATCATGGCACTTACATTTTTATCATCGATAATCGAACTTACTGTTGCCCAGTTCGGTCCGACTTCTGTGACGATTCCAACCAGTCCGGTTCCAGATAGGACATTCATATCTTCCCTGATCCCATCATTGCTTCCCTTATCAATCGTAAATTTCGAAAACCAGTTGCTATTCTCGCTGGCGATTACATTCGCAGCAACTTTCGGATAATCCGCTGTATTCTGATCCATCTTATATAGTTCTTTATATCTTTCCAGCGTTGCTGAATTCTGCTGCAACCGGTTATTCTCAGTCGTCATCTCTTCCAGGCGGGATTTCAGTTCTTTGTTTTCTTTTTTTATTTCCTGAAGTGTTGCAAAATTCTCTGAAACATCGCCGATCCACATCCCGACACGGTTGATTCCTTTCTGCATCGGCACGATCGTGTAACCTGCTGCCCAGGAAAGCGGTCCTTTCCCGGACTCTGCAAATCCGGAAAGTCCCATCAATACAATACATATGATAGCAAGGATCAGCAACCAGTATTTATTTGATGTCGAAAATTGATTCTTTCTTTTCATCTATCTTATCCACCTATAATTTTCATCCAACATTGAGTACGAAAGTTTTTTAAGTTCTTTTGAATTGATCATCCGTCGCAGCCCTTCTACTGCACACAGATCCGGCTTAGCAGCCACATGCACCGGATATCCAGTCACAGCTTCTATGTACCGGTCAAGCCCTGGTAGCCTGGAAACACCACCCGTCAGACAGATTCCATTCTTTCTGATTGAACGGGCTACCTCCGGTGGGGTCCGTTCAATCAACTGACCAATCTGCGAAGTGCAGGTTTCCAGAGATTCTTTCATCGCAGCCCGTACCGCACTGCTTGGGATTTCCTGGTATCTTGGTACACCAACAACCAGATTACGTCCGGCAACCACCATGGAAGCTTTTCCGTTTCCGCCAAGCACTCCAAAACGTTTTCTGAGAGCCTCAGCTGTCTGTCTTCCGATCAGAAAATCATAATTCCGGCGGACCATATTCTGAACTGCCACATCAAATGTCATACCACCGATCTTAAGCATTTTATTAAGTACCATGCCACCTGAACCTACTACAGATAATTCGGTTGTAGCCGCACCAAAATCAACGGTCAGCATCCCTTTTGTCTTCCGGACATCAATTCCCATTCCGATACACTGCGCAACACCGCGTTCTACAATACTCACTTCTTTTGCTTTCGCCGTTGAATGAACAACCAGATCAAAAAACGCCCGTTTTTCAACTTCTGTGACATCCGTAGGTACTGCGATCAGATATTCTGATCCTCTTGTAAAACGGCGCTCTTTCTTCAGCAGATTCTGAAGAAGATACTGCATATCCGTAAATCTGCTGATTACACCTTCTTTCATCGGAAACACCACTTCAATATTTCCCGGTGTTCTCTCGAACATCGCATATGCTTCATCGCCGACAGCCAAGATCTCTTTTCCGTCCACAATAGCAATTAC
>OLOX01003871.1_pt1 | contig 10804 bp, 10 predicted proteins | sample 1672091 | NCBI WGS metagenome assembly OLOX01 (sample SAMEA3136644, study PRJEB25190) | human gut metagenome | reverse complement strand
TTGGCTGCTTATGCCATGATAACAACTCACAATAATCGGGGAGTCAAAATCCACCAGTTCTTCAAATTGTAAAAAGCTTTGGTTAGTTAAATGAAACGCCCCTTTCGCATGAGAATAGGTAAAACGTTGAGGGTCCCGAACATCAGCAAGCATGGCGCCATTTTGCACCATTTCCCAAGCTTGTTCTGGGCTAATTTCTTTAAACGACATGGTTTGTTCCCTTAGCGCGCTGTTTATACACGCCATCAAAAATAATCAGGCTCATCGCCAATACTAAACAAATGAATAACGGATAGCTGTCCGCATCCATTTCCTCTCCAATTAAAAATGAAATAATCACCATCAAAATGGTTTCAACATAACCTAGAAGGCCAAGTAAATTCATCGGCAGCATATTGCTGGCGATCACGTAAGCAATCAATGCAGAGCCACTAATGAGTCCGAGCAATACCAACAATCCCCAAATGTTAGGATTTGATTCCTGTACGATGGCAAAATCGGTTTGAAGAGCAAAGTAAACGCTAACCGGCAATAATGCGATCATTTCTAAGCAAAAGGCACCAAGATCGGTATTTTTTAAGGCTTTTCGTATGGAGAAATAGGTGGTGTAACCCACACAGATAACAATGGCTTCCCAAGATAACCCGCCTTTTAAAATGATGTTAGAAATCACTCCGATTGCTGCAATTAACACCGCAATGAATTTCAATGTTGAAATTCGCTCTTTAAAAATGATCCGCCCCGCAGCCACCATCACAATCGGTAACAATAAATAACCAAAAGAAACACTTAAGGAGCTACCATTATTGGGGGCCCACAAAAAGAGCCACATTTGATACCCCATTAATGCGCCACAAATAATATAAGAAAGGGCAAAGAGCGGTCGATTTTTAATGCGTTTTAAATGCTCAACCAAAGCTTGTTTTTGTTTAAACATGATGACGGAAAGGGCAACGAAAGGGAATGTAAACAGCATTCGATAGCCGAAAATATCCGTGCCACTGAGCGGTTTCAGCAACGTGGAAAAATAATACATATAGCCAAATAAAAGCGAGGCTAAAAGTGAAATAAGTATGCCTCTTAACATAATAAATCCTTAGGTTAATTCGGCTTATTATTTTAGTCTAACATCTCCCAAAATGCACGAATTAGGGGGTTCGCTAAATTTCTTTTTTGCACACAAACACCTAAATCAAACGCCTCGACGGGATTGTCTAAATTTAAACGAGACACGTCTTTTGACATCGGGTTATTATCAATCACGACATCCGGCAACATTGCTAGTCCAAAACCAAGTGCCACCATTGGCACGATACCTTCATGCCCCGCCACAGTGGCATAAATTTTGGGATGTTTAATGTGTTTGCTACGTAGCCATTGTTCAATACGCTGACGTGCCATTCCATCTAACGGCAAAATAAAAGGCATCTGTTGCCAGTTAATGGGGTCTTCCTGTAGTAATTGTGTGGCTAAACAAGCGACTCGTGGCGCAATTAATGAAAGGGAAATATCATCAATTTTATAAAACTCCAACCCAGCCGGCAGATTATTTGGTTTCCCCGCCAAAGCGAGATCTACTTGTTCTGATTGAATAAATTGCACTGCAGAGGCTGGGTCACCAGTCGTCAGTTGGATTTCAACTTTCGGATAACGTGAACGAAATTTGGCTAACACCTGTGGTAAGTGGCTATATGAAGCGGTAACTGAACAAAATAAGCGCAACTCTCCGCTTAATTCCGCTGAATTATCTCGCAGTTGGCGCTTAAACTGCTGCCAGTTTTGCCATTCTGTTTTCGCAAATTGCAGAAATTTCTCGCCTTGTTCGGTTAAGCGCACTTGTCGATTATCACGAATAAATAAAGGTTGTTCTAACTCCTCTTCCATGCGTTGAATTTGGCGTGAGAGCGTAGAGGGTGACATATAATTTTGCGTAGCGGTTTTAGCAAAATTTTGTGTATCAGCAAGATGAAGAAATATTTGGAGGTCTTGAAAGTTCATATGTATCGTTAAAAGTAAATGACATTGCAAAAATTGCAACACTAAGTGCGAATAATATCACTTTACGCAACAACTAAAAACCTTATAATCCACTTCACAACAAAAAACTATATTCAAACACAACCTCATACACATTAATCAACATCATAGAAAGGATGAAAAATGGCTAACTATTTCAACACATTAAATTTACGCGAAAAATTAGACCAATTAGGTCGTTGTCGTTTTATGGATCGCAGCGAATTTGCTGACGGTTGCAACTACTTAAAAGGCAAAAAAATCGTTATCGTAGGTTGTGGTGCACAAGGTTTAAACCAAGGTTTAAATATGCGTGACTCTGGCTTAGACATTTCTTATGCATTACGCCCTGAAGCGATTGCAGAAAAACGTGCATCATTCCAACGTGCAACCGAAAACGGTTTTAAAGTGGGCACTTATCAAGAATTAATTCCAACTGCAGACTTAGTGATTAACTTAACACCAGACAAACAACACTCTAAAGTGGTGGCTGATGTGATGCCATTAATGAAAAAAGATTCTGCGTTCGGTTACTCACACGGTTTCAACATCGTTGAAGTAGGTGAGCAAATCCGTGAAGACATCACTGTGGTGATGAGTGCACCAAAATGTCCAGGTACTGAAGTGCGTGAAGAATATAAACGTGGTTTCGGTGTACCAACATTAATCGCGGTTCACCCAGCAAATGATCCACGTGGTGAAGGTATGGCAATTGCAAAAGCATGGGCTGCTGCAACCGGTGGTGACCGTGCGGGCGTATTAGAATCTTCATTCGTCGCAGAAGTAAAATCTGACTTAATGGGTGAACAAACCATTCTTTGCGGTATGTTACAAGCAGGTTCAATCGTATGTTACGATAAACTTGTTGCTGACGGTAAAGATCCAGCATACGCAGGCAAACTTATCCAATACGGTTGGGAAACTATTACTGAAGCCTTAAAACAAGGCGGTATCACATTAATGATGGATCGCTTATCAAACAGCGCAAAATTACGTGCATTTGAACTTGCTGAACAAATCAAAGAAAGCCTTGGTTTCTTATATTACAAACACATGGATGACATCATCAGCGGTCACTTCTCTGCGACTATGATGGCTGACTGGGCAAACGGTGATAAAGACTTATTAGCATGGCGTGAAGCAACTGGCAAAACTGCCTTTGAAAACGCACCAAAAGCAGACGGCATCAAAATTTCTGAACAAGAATACTTTGATAACGGCGTATTAATGGTAGCAATGGTGAAAGCGGGTGTTGAATTAGCCTTTGATGCAATGGTAGCAAGCGGTATCTATGAAGAATCAGCTTACTATGAATCACTTCACGAATTACCGTTAATCGCTAACACCATCGCACGTAAACGCTTATACGAAATGAACGTAGTAATTTCTGATACTGCAGAATACGGTAACTACTTATTCTCTAACGTAGCAACCCCAATTCTTGCAAAAGAAATCATCCCAACCTTACAAAAAGGTGACTTAGGTGAACCAACACCAGCAGTTGCTATCGACAACATCACTTTACGCGATGTAAATGATGCAATCCGTAACCACCCGGTTGAATTAATCGGTCAAGAGTTACGTGGCTACATGACAGATATGAAACGTATCGCAGTTGCAGGTTAATGATTAAATCAGTAAAATTCAAGCCAACTTATTCAATAAGTTGGCTTTTTTTATAATCCAAAGGAATTCATATGAAAAATAATAAAATTTTTAACCGCACTTTTAAAATAAGTTTAGTCACTGCAGCTCTTGGATTGGTAAATTCAGCGCTAGCAGCTGACGTAGCTTGTAATAGTAGTGGTGTGACTATTACAGGACAAAGTGGAGCTGTGTTGAATCAATGTTCGATTAATCCAACCAGTCCAACAAATGGTCCTGAATGGGGGTCTCTCTCTGCTGTAAAAATGACAAACTCAAGCGGACAATTAAATAATGTTAATGCTTCACTATCTATTCCAGCAAATAGACACAGTTCTTTTGTGGTAATGAATATCACTAATTCCACAACTGAAATCAATGGTGGAAATTATAGTATTACTAATCCTAACAAGGCAGACTCAGCAGGCTATTTATTTGAGTTAAATAATTCAACAGTAACAATGCATAACTCAAAAGTGTTGATTAGCGATAGCACCCAAGACTCCATGTTAGAAGCATTCACTCTTAATCAAAATAGTAAACTAACATTAAACAATGTGAATGTAACATCAAACAATGATAGTTCTATTTTTGTATATGAAGCGGAGAATCAAGCTCGGCCAGAATTGATCGTTAATAATTCCAATGTTTCAATTCCTCAAGGTGGAATCATTGCTTTAAGATCTGGGGTTGGCGAAGTTATCAACAGTCACTTCTCTGCGACCTTTAATAACTCAACAATAAATGGAGGTATGCTTGCTAGTGGTGAAAATGTTAAATTTAATGATGCAGAGAGCATTACAGAAAATATCCAACTAACCTTCAATAATTCTACTGTTTCTGGAGTTACTACTACCGATAGCAACAGTGCACTCAATTTAAACTTAAATAATAGCAATTGGACAACGAAAGCTTTCACTGATGAAGATGGCGTGGTTCAAACAACAAGCTTAACTAATTTAGATCTTAATAATGGCGTAGTAAATTTAGCCAATGATAACTACCAAGGTATCATTATTCGTGGCAACCTCACTGGCTCAGGCACATTCAATCTAAATACCAATATCGCTGAAAACAAAAGCGATAAAATCGTTGTTAAAGGCACTGCTGAAGGTAATCATAAAATTGGGGTAACTAACCAAGGTTCAAATGTTGCTAACGGAAAAGTGACACTTGTCGAAACCAATGGCGGTAATGCTGCATTTAGCTTAACGAACCCGAATAATCGTGTAGATTTAGGGGCTTACCAATATTTCCTAACAAAAGAAGGAAATAATTGGGTATTAGCGAATTCTAAAAATGCGGTCACCCCAACTCCACCTGTTGCACCCGTTACACCAAGCAAACCAGTAGTGACCTCAAGCAAACCTGCGGTAACGCCTACCACCCCAGTAGTAACCCCAAGTAATCCAGTAGTACCACCTGCGGTTCTACCAAGCATTACTTTCAGACTTAGCAAATGCACAAGTTTCTCTTCGCCAAGCACAATTGCTTTTAGCAGAAGATGATTTAAGTGGCATTCATCAACGTCTAGGTGAAGTGAAAAACGGTGAAAAAAGTAATGTGTGGGTTCGTAATGTGAATTCTCGCCAAAAATTAGCCGCACTTTCTACTGGTGAGAGTGAAACTTCTGGTTTTAAACAAAACGTACATAGCTTACAAGTGGGCGCTGATGCTGCTGTAACAGATAACCTTCGTGTTGGTGGATTTGTTGGTCGTAGCCAAGCTAACGTTGATTTCAATGGTCATTACGGTGATGGCAAAGTAAGAAGCAACAGCGTGGGCTTATATGCAGCTTACCTTGCAGATAACGGTATTTATGTAGATAACATTGTGAAATACAGCCGTTTACACGCTAACTCGGATCTCACCGAAAAACGTCATTACAACGCTTATACGATTTCGAGTGAATTAGGTAAACGCTTTAGCCTTGCAAACGATTGGACAATCACTCCGCAAGCACAATTAGCGTGGACACATATTTCATCACAAGAGAATGAAGATAGCTTATCTTCTGTGTATTCTCGAATTGGTTTACGTGTAGCGAAAGGCTTTGCATTAAGTAATGGTTGGAATTTACAACCTTATGCAGAAGTAAATGCGATTACTAGCAAAAACCGTAGCAGCAAAATTCATTACACAAACAGTGCGCTTGATGTTGCAAGCAGCCGTGGACGTTTTGAAAGTGCGGTCGGTTTAAATGCTGGATTTGCAAATCATCGTTTTGGTTTAGAAGTAAGCCGTGCAGACGGTAAAAACTTCGACAAACCTTATGCAATTCAAGCGGTTTATCGCTATCAATGGTAATATAAGAGGGCGGAGTCAAATCCGCCCTTTTTCTCTTTTTACTGAATAAATAATATGTCGAAACCTTTCCCTTCCCGCTCATTTACAAACAAACGAACGGCAAAACCCACTCGTTCAAAGCCTAAAGCAAGGCCACTTACATTAGAACAGTCCATTGTTGTTTTATTTAACAAACCTTTTGATGTACTGACACAATTCACCGATGAAAACGGCCGAGCGACATTAAAAGATTTTATTACCATTCCTAATGTATATGCGGCAGGGCGATTGGATCGTGATAGCGAAGGGCTACTAATTTTAACGAATAATGGTGAAGTGCAACATCGTTTAGCGGATCCAAAGTTTAAAACAGAAAAAACGTATTTTGTGCAAGTGGAAGGTATTCCTGAAGAAACGGACTTAGACAAACTCCGCAAAGGCGTTGAATTGAAAGATGGAATGACAAAGCCGGCAAAAGTGCGGTTGATTTCTGAACCGGATTTTCTCTGGCCTCGCAATCCACCTATTCGTGAGCGTCAAAGTATTCCGACAAGTTGGTGGGAAATAAAAATTAGTGAAGGACGAAATCGACAAGTGCGTCGAATGACGGCACATATCGGCTTTCCGACATTGCGTCTCATCCGTTATCAAATGAGTCATTTAACGATTGATGGATTAGGCAATGGTGAATATCGCCGATTGGGTGAAGAAGAAATACGTGCGTTATTCAAACAACTTCATTTAAATAACGCACGTTAAGATTAGAAACGTTGAGCGGGTTGTGCATTTTCAACTTGCACGAAAAAGCCTTTATCATTCAAGATAATGCTGTAATCCGTAACATATTTAACGCTGTTGGTTTCCACTATCGCATTACAGCTGCGAATGCCTTGTTGTGGATAAGATTGCGTTTCACGGGCTTGCGCGATTTGTTTCACTGTCATTTGGGTGTTAGTGGCTGCACCTTGTTTTTTGAAGGCATCAGATAATACCGCAAAAACTTTTGAATCATTACATCTTGGTACGACGACGGATTTTGTCACCATACTCGCTGTTTTTTGTGCGACAGTATCTACTTTCTTTTCAGTCACTTTTTCAACAGCTTTGGGTTCCGCTTTCTTCACTTCAGTTTTAACTGCGGGTGTTTTTTTAGCAATTACCTTTTCAGGTTTAGCTGATTCTTTAACTACACTTTGTTTGCTTTTTGCTAAAGTCTTTTTGTCTTTTACTGCAGTTTGCTTCGTTTTTTCTACTGGCTGTTTGCCTTTCGTTTTTGTCGGCTCTGCTTTAGCGGCTTTATTTGTCGTTTTATTTTTTATTTTTTCTTTTTTCGTTACCGCTTTTTTCGCTTCCACAATTTTAGCTGGCTTTTTCGCTTCTGCTTTTTTAGCATCCGCTTTTTTATTAGCTGTTTTGGCTACGGCTTTAGGTGTGGTTGTTTTCTTGGCTTCCACTTTTTTAACTGCCGTTTTCACTGACTTGGTTTGAGTTGATTTTGCCGTATGATTTGGCGATGCTGCAAAGGCCAAAACAGGTAACAAGGCAAAAATCACCGCGAGTAATTTTTTCATCCTTTATTCTCCTTAAACAAAAAGTGCGGTCAAAATTAACCGCACTTTGAAATTCACTTATAAATTAAAGATAGTAGTGTTCTACGTAGTTTAATTTATCATCAAGTTTTAACACTAACGGTTGACCGGTTGGGATTTCAAAATCCATGATTTCCGCATCAGAAATACCGATGATGTGTTTTGCTAATGCACGAAGTGAGTTACCGTGCGCCACCACTAAAACACGTTTACCAGAAAGCATTGCTGGAGCAATTTGGTCTTCCCAGAATGGTAATGCACGTTCTAAGGTTAATTTTAAGTTTTCTGCATTTGGTATAACATCAGACGGAATGTTTGCATAACGACGGTCATTATGTGCAGAATTTGGATCTTTCGGATCTAAATCTGGAGGAGAAATATCGTAAGAACGACGCCAAATATGAACTTGTTCGTCACCATATTGTTCTGCGGTTGCTTTTTTATCTAAGCCTTGTAATGCACCGTAGTGACGCTCATTTAAACGCCAGTTTTTCACTTGAGGAATCCATAATTGGTGAGATTCTTCTAACACGATGTTACAGGTTTTGATTGCACGAGTTAAAACAGAAGTGAAGGCAATATCAAATTCATAGCCTTTCTCGAACAATTTTTTACCCGCTGCTTTTGCTTCTTCTACGCCGCGCTCGGTTAAATTCACATCACGCCAACCGGTGAATAAATTTTTTGCGTTCCACTCACTGAAACCGTGACGAATGAATACTAATTCCATAAGGATCTCCTAAGTATTAATAAAAAAATGAATGGCTCTGTTATAGCAAAAAATCGGTATGTTTAAAAGTAAAAAGGCGGCATTTACTGATCTTTCGCAAAAAATCACCTGTAAACTTTTAGCCACTCAAAAATAATGCTAGTATTTAAGCTTTATTCGTCCCTTAATTTCTCTCAAGTTTAGATGTATGCAGCAAAGCAATTGTAGAAAAAAAATCTTATCAAAACTGACCGCACTTTTTGCTTGCGGTCTGCTTGGCTTTTCATCTTTCGCGCAAGGCAACGATCTCAATCAAATTCAAAAACAAATTAAACAACAAGAATCGAAGATCGCCGAGCAAAAACGTGCACAAGCTAAACTCCAAGCCAGTCTTAAAGACCAAGAAAGCAAAATTAATAGCGTTGTCGGTGAATTACGTGAAACAGAATTAAGCTTAAAAGAAATCCGCAAGCAAATGGCGGAAACCGAAAAGCAAATCAAGCAATTAGAAAAGCAAGAGCGCGTGCAAAAAGCGAAGCTCGCGCAGCAAGTAGATGCTATTTATCGTTCAGGCATAAATCCTTCTACCTTGGAAAGAATGCTTTCGGAAGATGCCAAAAAAGCGGAACGCATGAAAGTGTATTATCAGCACTTAAACCAAGTTCGCATTGATATGATTAACAATCTGAAAGCGACACAAGAGAATTTAGCGAAACAACGCGAAGCGATTTCAGGGCAACAAAAAAACCATCGCGAGCAACTTTCTACGCAAAAGAAACAACAGCAAGAATTACAAAAAGCACAACAAGAACGTCAATCTACGTTAAATGAACTCAACAAAAACTTAACGAAAGATCAGAATAAGTTGGAAACGTTGAAAGCGAATGAAAATGCCCTTCGCCAAGAAATTCAACGTGCTGAACAAGCCGCTCGCCAACAAGAACAACGTGAGCGTGAAGCCCTTGCTCAGAAAAAACAAGAGGAAGAAAAACGAACCTCAAAACCTTATCAACCAACCGATCAAGAACGTAAGTTGATTAACAGTACCAGTGGTTTAGGTACGGCTGCGCATCAATACAGTCGTCCCGTTTCCGGTCCAACATTGCATTCCTTTGGTTCAATCCAAGCGGGCGAAGTACGTTGGAAAGGTATGGTTATCGGCGCTCCAACGGGTACAGCGGTAAAAGCCATTGCAAGTGGTCGTGTCATTCTAGCGGGTCATCTTAATGGCTATGGTTATATGGTGATTGTGAAACACGGCGACAGCGACTTGAGCTTATATGGTTTCAACCAAGCGGTATTTGTGAAACAGGGTCAGCTGGTGTCTGCGGGACAAACCATTGCGCAAGTAGGTAATACGGGTGAGCTCTCTAAACCGGCACTTTACTTTGGAATTAGCCGTAAAGGGGTGCCTGTAAATCCAGCTGGGTGGATTAAATAATGGCGGCGTTCTTTCAAAGTGCGGTCAGAAATATGATCATTTTTTCAACCGCACTTTTCTCTGCGTTTACTTTTGCACAAGGCAAGTTAGCTATTGTAATTGATGACATTGGCTATCATCCGAAAGAAGATGCCGAAGTTTTAGCCATGCCAAAAGAAGTCTCTGTTGCGATTATTCCAGCTGCACCCTATGCCAAATTACGCAATCAAGAAGCGAAAGCACAAAATCACGATATTCTCATTCATATGCCGATGCAACCAGTCAGCAATATTAAAATTGAAGAAGGTGGTTTGACTTTAGGCTTGTCTGAAGCGCAAGTGAATGAGCGAGTGAAAAAAGCTAAAGCTATTGTGCCCAATGCTATCGGAATGAATAATCATATGGGGAGTGCAGCCACAGCCGATGCCACATTAATGACCTATTTAATGACCGCACTTCGTGAGCAGCATTTATTCTTTTTAGATAGCCGTACTATCGGGAAATCAGTTGCGGGAAAAATAGCAAAAGAACAAGGCATACGTGTATTAGATCGCCATGTGTTTTTAGATGACAGTGATAATTTGGCAGATGTTCAACGCCAATTTCAAAGTGCAATTCAATATGCGCGTAAACATGGCACAGCCATTGCTATTGGACACCCTCGCCCAAATACTGTGGCTGTATTAAAAGCGGGAATAAAGAATTTACCCGATGATATTCAATTAGTCGGCATGGGAAGCTTGTGGCGAAATGAAAAAATCTTGCCACCTAAACCATTTATCTTAATTTTTAATGATATTCCTGCGCCAACCTCAGTTACGCCATTTGAGCCAATCCCTTTATTACGGGGCGTACCGAGATAAATAAAAAGTGCGGTCAAAATTGACCGCACTTTTTTACATTAACGTTGAATCAAATAGCGTAATTTAGTGCCATCTTGTTCTACGCTTAATAGTGTGTAACCGTGGTTTTTAGTATCAACAGGAATGTTGTTGATGGATTGGGCACAGTCACTTAATAGCTCTAAAATTTCGCCTTTTTGCAATTGTGGCATAGTTTCGAGCATCACGATCGCTGGATACGGGCAAGGTTCACCTAGCGTATCTAACGTGTAATCTGGGGTGATGTCTTTTGGATCTT
>OLOX01003870.1_pt1 | contig 10807 bp, 7 predicted proteins | sample 1672091 | NCBI WGS metagenome assembly OLOX01 (sample SAMEA3136644, study PRJEB25190) | human gut metagenome | reverse complement strand
GCTTCATCCTGCGCCCTCTGTTTATTGTCTGCCGGGCTTTGTCAAAACATTCATTAACAATGTTTTTGAGCACAAACGGTCCGTCAAAGGCTTCGTTGTCCTTAATTCCTCTCTCAACTATAAAATATATCTCAAGCTCATCCCTGCAGGATGCGCATCCCTCAACATGCTCAAGGCAGCGTGCCATCTGATCATATTTCAGGCTCATGGATGCAAATTCCGGTATGGATTTTCTAAATTCCTGACATTCCACGGCAGTCCGCCTCCCATTTTTGCATAGTTTAACATTATCTATTTTATTTTAAGCCACATGGCTCAAAAAGTAAAGAAAAAGGTGGATTATTCATCCACCTCAAAACGCAGGAATATTCCTTCATCCTCATTATAGAGTTCTATTGCTTTATCACCGTTGCCGATTTCGTATCTGCCCTCTTCATAATAATCAAAATAGCTGCAATATACCGTATCATCTGCTGCGTCAGCCACAATATGGTACAGCTCGGGGTTACCGGGCAAATCAACGGATATATCATCCCCCGATGTCTTTGCGTTGATTTTACCGCCATTCTCAACGTCAACATTGTCTATATACACATCCGAATTTTTGCCATTGATGTCAAGAAGGGAAATTATTTTACTGTCATATACGCTTACACTATCGTTCGCAATTTTTATAACAATACTGCCAGCCTCGCTGTCCCTTATATAGACAGCCATATTGTCAGCAGTAACCAAAATATTGTCGGCTTTCACTCCACTTATTCCCGAATACAACTCAGAATTATTTACTGCCATATTAATTTCGTCTGCCTGAATATCATCAATGTCCGCATATCCTCCATCAACACTAATCTTAACGCTGCCATACCGTCCATCCGGAACCATGATTGTAAGATACTGCTCATACTCATAGTCATTGCCTCCCGTCGGATTCCAGATATTATCACGTATATCTTTATTGTTAACATCACAGGTCAGCACCTTGTCGTCTCCACTATCCTTAACATATATTTTTACATCGTCTTCCTTCGAAGCTATAAATTTATATGATATATGAAATTCATCATCATATGATGATCTGACTGTTACCGAACAATTATCAATGTCTAAGTCAATACAGTCGAACGCATCTATATCTTCATAGCCTTCCACTGCCTTGTAACCGACATATTTAATAGAGTTTATAAGTTCATTATCTCCGTAATAGTTAGTTACAAACGCATTGATACCGATATAAAGTACTCCAATCAGTAATACAATACCAAAGGCCAATGTAATTATCTTTTTAATCTTCTTTATTTTTGATGTAAATGCAAAATTATGTTTCCTTGCATCTCTCCGTACTCCCGTGTATTTTCTTTTATGTTTTCCCGTCTGCTCCCTCGCCGCCTCAAGTTCCTTGTTGACAACCTCATCATACACGTCCTTGCCTATCGGTTCAGGTCCGAAGTCCAAAAAAGCACTGTCGTCAGAGTCATATTTTCCGTTGCTTTCTGCCATATAAATCCGCCTCTCTCATCAGTCTGCGCTCTGTAAAACCGCATAATACAGTTATTTTAGCACAATGTATCATTAAGAGCAACCATTTATTTTTTCAATCATCGAAAAAAACATTTGCTTTTTTCTTCCTTATCTGTTATTATGTACAAGTGCGCGGATGTGGCGAAATGGCAGACGCAGCAGACTCAAAATCTGCCGATGGCAACATCGTGCGGGTTCGACTCCCGCCATCCGCACTAAAAAAATAACCGCGGTTGATTCCGCGGTTATTTTTTGTTCATCATAAGTGGCGAATATGACTAATAATACTTTCTGTTACCCCACAGATTCGCTTTCTTGAGTTCAAGATACTCTGCATACGCCTTCTCTAAAATCTGCTTCTCATTGGAAAACTTGAGAAGATGATACGCCTCGTGGAACTTATAATATCCCGAATCCTCAAAAAATTCCTCCTTCTGCGGCTTGCTGTAATAGCTGTCAGCCATCATCAGATACCAGTGGACTTCCTTGTCCACCACATCCGACGGCACCGAAAAAGTGTACTGGCTTCTGCCTACATACTTGATAATCTGGGCTGATACTCCTGTCTCTTCCTTCACCTCACGAAGTGCCGTCTCCTTATAATCTTCGCCTTCCTCGACGGTTCCCTTCGGAAGCACCCAGCCTTCATACTTGTTCCTGTAATTCTTGTAAAGAACAAGTATCTTTCCTCTGAATATAACCACACCGCCACAGCTCGTTGCTTCTATCACTGCAATTCCTCCTGTATCATGGTGTGTCACATATGACTTGAGTATAGTATAAACCAGTTTTCAAACAATATCAATGTTTTTTATCATACCACGCATCAAAAATATCTCTTGCGACATTAACCGCATATCTGTCAGGTGCTCCGTTCTTATTGTAGCCTTCAAGCACAACGCTCACTATTATCTCAGGCTCATCCTCCGACATATATCCCGCAAAAAGAGAATGTTCATACCCCTGCGTTCCATACTGTGCAGTACCCGATTTGCCGCACACGGTATATAATGCATCCGAAAATACATGTGAAAAACTGACCTCTATAACCTCGGCAAGATGCTCGGAAAGCATCTTTGCCTCGTCGCCGCTCATAACACTTCCGTAATATTCCCCTCCCGAACTTCCGTCATAGGAATACACAGCATCTCCGTCCGGTGAAAGTATTCCGCTTACGATATACGGCTCATACAGCACTCCGCCATTTGCCACAGCCTGCATTATCAGTGCATTGTGAATCGGTGTGATAAGGGTATTTCCCTGTCCGAAGCTCGTCTGCATTATCTCCCACTCAGCCGACTCATTGTCAAGCACATATTGGGATTTTGCAGTGACAAGTCCTATTCCGTCATGATAATGAAGCTCCCGGTTGAACAGAAGTTCCTCCGCCGTTGCAATGCTCCGCGTAATCTCAGTATCAAGTCCCATCGTTATAAACGCGCCGTTGCAGGAATGTGCGAATGCACCGTATGTGTCAACACTCCCATGTGATGTATGTCCGACGCATGCGATTGATATATTATCCTTCGTAAATACGCCATTACATTCATACACGAACTGTGCAAAGCTATCAAAATTTTCGCTCTCAACACATTCTCTGTAATAAGAGAGAAGCGTAAGCGTCTTAAATGTCGAACCCGGCGGATAAAGCCCCGAAACCGCTCTGTTTAGAAGCGGTGCATCCGCATCCTGGTCAACTCCCTGAGTCATAAATGTGTTAGGATTAAAGTCCGGCTTTGACACCATGGCAATTATTGCTCCGTTTCTGTCCATCACCACAACCGCCCCGTCATTTTCTCCCAGCGCATTGTATGCTGCAAGCTGCATGTCGAAATCGAGTGTGGTGACAACGCTGTTACCACGATACTTTTGCCCCGTAAGCTCCGCATGAAGCTTATTGTCAAATGTGTCACTGCTCCTTGAAAGCTGATAGTCCAGCACTCCCTCAAGACCTGCTCCTTCGCCGTAGGTATACCCGATAACATGTGAAAATAGTCTGCCGTAATTGTACACTCTGTTTTCCGCACCCGAATCCTCCGTGTCCGTATACGCAAGCTCCTCACCCGATTCCGCATATATGGAACCGCGCATCGTCTGTTCCTTCATCTTGCTCAATCTTCTGTTGTAGGTACTGTCAAGTATATTCTCATCAAACGACGCAAGACTGTATATATAGAAACCACTTATCAGAAGCACCAGCGCAAGACTCCCGACAACCATCCTCGGCGAGCGTACATTCACCTCATCATTCTCAGGTTCAAGATTCTTAGCCGCAACTCCCTGTATAATCGCAATCATAATCATCGAACTGATTACCGAACTTCCTCCATAGCTCACGAACGGGAGCGTAACGCCCGTGCTCGGTATACAGTTGATTGTACCTCCTATGTTAAGGAAGCACTGAAAAATATACATTATTCCGAATCCGCCTAACAGTTGTCTGTTAAATGTATCCCTGCTCTCTGAGAGAACGGTTATAATCTCAAGGAACACATTAAGACATACCATTATTACAAGAATTCCGAAGAGACCTCCGAACTCCTCGGAGATTGCCGGAAAAATAAAATCCTTGGTGACAACGGGAATCGAACCCGGAAGTCCTTTTGTAAGACCTGTTCCAAACCAGCTTCCGTTTCCTATGGCATATATCGACTGAACAAGCTGGTACCCCTTTCCGTCAATGTACTTGAACGGATTAAGCCACACATCGACTCTGACCCGCACATGGGCCACCGCAAAATATGCCCCGACTCCCGCAACGATTCCGCACAATCCTCCAAGAACAAGATATCTGTGCCTGTGTGTTGCATCGTAAAGCATCACAACATAAGTCACATAGAAAATAAGTGCCGCGCCGAGGTCATTTGACGCCACAAGTATAAGAACATGTGCCGCCGCACATACAGATGTTATAACAACTTTTTTTGTCGATGTCCCCTTATACAGCATGCACGCTATGAACATAACATACGTCAGCTTTACAAACTCGGACGGCTGCAATGAAAAGCTTCCGATATTTATTGACAGATTTGCCCCGTAAACCGTGTTTCCCATAACAAAAACAAAACCAAGCAGCACGATACCGGCTATGCAGTAAAGCACATCAAGCTTTATAAGAAAATGCAGCTTCTCGACAACTATCGGAACCAGAAGAAGTATAATCGTTCCCGCCCATATAAGAACATACTGTCTTATCAGCTTATCCGTATCAAGCCTTGCAAGCATAATCATGCCTACACACATCAGAAAGGCCATGTCATTTAACAGGATTCTGTTGCACTTTCTGTAAATCATAGGAAAAATATTGAGCAGAAAGAAAAAATAAAAAATCTCCATAAACAAAAAAACAATAAACAAAAAATCCTGCCGGTTCAAAAACAGAACAATATTTCCCAGAACAGTCATAAACAGGACGATAATTATCTGAACAATTCCTTTTCTTAACTTTCCCTGCGCTCTTCTCTTTTTATAAAAAACATGCCCTAAAAATCCATGAAGGCAGAAAACTGCTCCCAGGAGTATGAAAATATACTTTGATACGGTAGTAATTATATTAATAGTCGTTATGTTAGTCAATCAATCAACTCCTCTGTTATAATGTCCTCTTGTATATCCATCAGCACCCTTGCTGTCAAATACTCTGTTCTCATATATTGTCTTATCAAAATGATATGTAGGATTGGTAAATTCCACATCAACATCTGTTGCTGCCGTGAGATATCCCTTGTTAGCCGCTGTTGCCGCAATTGAACGTGCATCCATAAGTGCAACCGAGGCAATCTGACCGTTCTGGAGCTTAGAGCCCTCACGGTTAGGGAAGTTACGGGTTGAGTGACGAATACTGAATGCATTGTTGGCAGGAGTATCACCTGCACCAAAGCAAGGGCCGCAGAAGGCTGTCTTTACAATGGCTCCCGTTGTCATAAGGTCTGCAAGTCTGCCGTTTCTGGCAAGTTCAGCATAGATAGGAGTACTTGCAGGATATACGCTGAGAGTGAACTCATCAGCGCCGATGCTCCTGCCCTTAAGTATATCCGCCGCAGCACATATATTTTCAAATCCGCCTCCGGCGCATCCCGCAATAATTCCCTGCTCCACATAGAGTCTTCCGTCTCTTACCTTATCCTTAAGTGTATAAGGAACCTTATTATCAAGGCTTACTGCCGCACGCTTCTCCACATCATCGAGAATATCCATGAGGTTTGCATTAAGCTCCTCAATCGTGTATACATTGCTTGGATGGAAAGGCATCGCAATCATAGGCTTAATCTTTCCAAGGTCAACATACACAACGCCATCGTAATAAGCCACATCGCCCGGATTGAGTTCACTGTAACACTCACCGCGCCCATGTACCTCATAGAATTCCTTTATCTTGTCGTCAGTTCTCCATATGGAAGAGAGACATGTTGTCTCCGTTGTCATTACATCTATACCGATTCTGAAGTCGGCACTCAGATTGGAAACACCCGGACCTACGAACTCCATAACCTTGTTCTTTACATATCCGTTGCCGAACACTGCTCCGATAATCGCAAGTGCAACATCCTGAGGTCCCACTCCCTTCACCGGCTCTCCGGTGAGATATATCGCAACCACTCCCGGCATTGCAACATCGTAGGTCTTGTTGAGAAGCTGCTTTGCAAGCTCTCCGCCGCCCTCACCGATTGCCATTGTACCAAGCGCACCATAACGTGTATGCGAGTCGGAGCCAAGTATCATTGCACCGCACTCAGCCAGCATCTCTCTTGCAAACTGGTGAATTACCGCCTGATGAGGAGGTACATATCCCCCGCCGTACTTTTTTGCACAGCTGAGTCCAAACATATGGTCATCCTCATTGATAGTACCACCTACGGCACACAGGCTGTTGTGGCAGTTCGTGAGCACATACGGCATAGGAAATCTCTCAAGCCCCGATGCTCTCGCCGTCTGTATAATACCTACAAATGTGATATCATGCGATGTGAGCTTATCGAATCTTATCTTAAGCTTGTCCATGCTGTCAGACTTATTATGCTTTTTTAAAATAGAATACGCCATAGTCTCCTTCGACGCATCCTCCTTAGAAACATCACGTCCTGTCTTTGCCTTTATAATCTGTGCTGCCTCAGCGTCGTCCCCGACAACCTCATTTCCATTTATAAGCCATGCGCCTGCGGTACCTAACTTAATCATACACATCCTCCTATATTTCATCCTCTTCATCTGCACATTCTGCTATTTTTTCCTCGGTCCAGCGGAGGATATCATCATATACCTCCTCCTTCCCGAATTCATTAAGAATCTCATGGCGCATCTGTGGATATATTTTTCCCTGAAGATCCTCTATCCCTGCCTGCTTGTACTGCTCGTATGTCTTCATTACTCCTTCGCCATACTGTCCTACCGGGTCTTCGGCACCCGAAAGAATATATATAGGAAGCTCCTTCGGAACCTTACATGCCGTTCTGTCGTCACAGTCCTCACGCACCAATGTAAGAAGAGCCTTAAAACCATCGACTGTAAAAATAAAGTCACACAGAGGGTCATTCTTAAAGTCATCTATTACCTTGTCATCCCTGCACATCCAGTCGCTCTCCGTGCGGGGATTCTCTATCCGCGAACAATACTTGCCAAATCCAAGCTCTGTGAGGAAATCGCTTCTGTGACGCTGTCCCTTAAGCTTGCCGACAAGCCCCGCAACAGTAAGCCCGGCACCTGTCTCAGCCGGCGTCTGAAATCCTGTCCCGAGAATGAGACACGCATCCACGTCCTCACCATATATAGATATAAATCTTCTGGTTATATAGCTTCCCATGCTGTGTCCGAGAATAATATACGGAACAACCGGGTACAGTTCCTTCATATGTCTCTGAAGCTTATGCTCATCCCTCACAAGAAGATGAGCACCATCCTCGCCTATATATCCAAAATCCTCAGGCGAAGCTGCCGTTTTGCCATGTCCGAGATGGTCATCACCGACCACAAGATATCCGTTGTCAGCCATAAACCGTGCAAAATCATCGTATCTCTCAACTCTCTCCGCCATACCATGAACAATATGAAGCACCGCCTTTACAGCTCCATCCTCCGGCGACCACTCTACCGTATGAACCCGGTTCACACCATCACTTGACTTAAAGTAAAACTCACGCTTTTTAGCCATATTAAACCTCATTTCCGTATTATCTCTTAATCTCATACTCCTGTCTCATCAGATTATAGATTGACTTCTTATCATCAATAATGTTGAAATCACCATGAATTGTATGTTTGATAACAGATGTAGCTACCGCAAAGTCAACAATATCCTTCGGCTCCATCTTTTCCATAAGTGCATATATAAGACCGCTTGCAAATGCATCACCGCCGCCGACACGGTCAAGGATGTTGAATCTGAAGGTCTTGCTCTCATAAGTCTCACCATCATACCACATATAAGCCTTGAGCGAATTCTCGCTTCCCGTATGAACATAGCGCACATGACGCGCAATAGCCATGAAATCATACTTCTCGTGAAGTGCCTTGAATATCTTATCCTGCTCCTTGAATGAAGGCTGCATACTCATACCGTCCTTCATATCCTTTCCGTCAGGACCGATGAGATTGAGCGGCTCAATTCCTATAAGAACATCCACATAAGGAAGATAGCTTGTTATACAGTCTCTTGCTTCCTGCCATCCCCAAAGAGCACTTCTGTAGTTGCCATCGAAGCTGACAATCATGTCAAGCTCCTTAGCAGCCTTGAGTGCCATCATTATCATGTCACGGCAGTTCTGTGAAAGTGCAGGCGTGATACCACTGAGATGAAGCCAGTCAAAACCACTTAATAATTCCTTAAAATCCATCTGAGAATAATCATATGTCGCAAATGACGAATTGGCTCTGTCGTAAATTACCTTTGACGAACGAACTGCATACCCCTCCTCAAGATAATAGATACCAAGACGGTCGCCGGCATAGATTGCCTTCGACATATGTACATCGTTAGAGCGAAGAAAACGAATCGCCGACTTACCTACGGAGTTACCCGGAACAACCGTAAAGAGCGTGCTGTCAACCCCCATGTTGGCAAGACCTGCCGCGACATTCGCCTCAGCACCGCCATAGTTGATGGTATATGAGTTAGCCATTCTGATTTTTTCAAAATTGGGAGGCGACAGACGCAGCAGCACCTCTCCAATCGTTATAAACTTAATATCCTTTATATCCTTTAAAATCTTCTTAGCCATGAGCTTACCTCTTCTTTCTTTGTTCAAAATCTACTTCCAGTTGTCGTTGACATCACCAAGACGGTGCTCGATATCATAATAAGGCTTGTGCCACCCTACATACTTGTATGCCGGACGGATAATCTTTCCCTTATTGACCAGCTCCTCAAGACGATGAGCACTCCAGCCCGAAATACGTGAAATTGCGAATATAGGAGTGAAAAGCTCCTCCGGTATTCCAAGCATAGTATAGACAAAACCACTGTAAAAATCCACGTTTGCACATATCGGCTTGAACAATCTTCTTCTCTCGGCAATTATTCTTCCCGCGATTCTCTCTATGCGGTCAAGAAGCTCGAACTCCTTAGTAAGCCCTTTTTCATCAGACAGACTCTTAGCATATCTCTTTAAAATAACCTCTCTCGGATCCGACAAGGTGTATACGGCATGTCCCATACCATAGATAAGACCTGCACCGTCAAATGCCTGCTTGTCAAGAATCTTGGTGAGATACTCCTCTATCTCTGCCTCATCCTCCCAGTTCTTTACATTTTCCTTGATATTCTCAATCATGTGAGTAACCTTAAGGTTCGCACCACCATGCTTAGGTCCCTTAAGGGACGCGATTGATGCAGCTATCGTTGAGTAGGTGTCCGTTCCCGAAGAGGTTACGACGTGCGTTGTGAATGTAGAGTTGTTACCACCGCCATGCTCTGCATGAAGTACAAGCGCAACGTCAAGAACTCTTGCTTCAAGCTCTGTATATTTGCCGTCAGGTCTGAGCATTCTTAAAATATTCTCAGCCGTAGAGCAGTTCTTGTCAGGATTGCGGATTAAAAGAACGTCATCCATTTTGAAATGACGGTATGAGTGATATGCATATACGGAAATAATAGGCATCTTGCCGATAAGCTGCAAAGACTGACGCAGCACGTTCGCAGGAGAGATGTCCTCCGGATTGTCATCGTAAGAATATAAAGTAACAATACTCTTCAAAAGGGCATTCATGATGTTGGCACTCGGAGCCTTCATGATTACATCGCGCACGAAATGACCTGAAAGTTCCTGAAGCTCAGACAGAATACCGATAAATCTTTCAAGCTGCTCCTTGGTTGGCAGCTCACCGAATAAAAGCAGATAAGTCGTCTCCTCAAAGGCATATCTTCTGCCCCCAAGACCCTCGATTAAGTCTGCGACATTGTATCCCTGATAATACAGCTCACCGTCAATCGGTGTCTTAACACCATCTATCGACTTATAAGAAACGACATCGGAAATCTCAGTAAGCCCCGTAAGCACGCCCTTACCGTTGGCATCTCTGAGTCCTCTCTTTACATCATATTCCTCGTACAGATCAAGATTGATTGCACCGGAGGTCATACAATATTTTACCAGCTCCTCAAATTCAGCATTATGCTTCTCGTCAAGAGCCATCATTTCATGATTATTCATGGTATTGCCCCCTTTGAACTTAATACTTTAAAGATTACAACAATTTTCTTAAAAAAGCAATCCTTACTTGTTATTGCTTGAATCATTCGGTCTTATTTGATATAATAAGGCGTCTTATATAAAATAAGGATGTATACTAAGAATATCACATTTTTATTATTGTATAAAATACATTTTTTTGAAAGGATTTTGCATAATTATGAATATTATATTATTGTCAGGCGGTTCAGGTCAGCGCCTCTGGCCGCTTTCAAACACGGTGCGCTCCAAGCAGTTTATCCCTCTTCTCTCCAACGAGGACGGTGAGCACGAGTCCATGGTACAGAGAGTATACCGCCAGATAACCACGGTTGACAGTTCCGCCAACGTCGTTATCGCCACAGGCAAGCGTCAGGTAGGAACCATTAAGCACCAGCTCGGAAACAAGGTATCAATCTGTATTGAACCCTGCAGAAGAGACACCTTCCCTGCAATAGCACTTGCCAGTGCATTTCTCGCAAGCGTTAAGAATGTCGGTCCAGACGAGCCTGTTGTGGTATGTCCGGTTGACCCGTATGTAAACCTCGATTATTTTGAGGCAGTAAAGAAGCTCTCAGAGCTTGCCGCAGACGGTCAGTCTAACCTGTCACTTCTCGGAATCG
>OLOX01003869.1_pt1 | contig 10808 bp, 11 predicted proteins | sample 1672091 | NCBI WGS metagenome assembly OLOX01 (sample SAMEA3136644, study PRJEB25190) | human gut metagenome | reverse complement strand
AGAACAGCAGAGGAACTCCCCTCTGATACAGTAATTCGTGTACGTTCAATTACATACGGTACACTTATTTACAATTCTTCTATTAACAACGCTTCGTTTATCTGGAATGAGATTGGTGCGGTAAACGATATGACTATCGGCGAGATTACGGCTATGAATAATTCCCACCCTGATTTTCTCCACAAGCCTTATGTAATTCTTCTTGATGAAAGAGCTATCAGACAGTTTAGACTTTCATCTGTATATGAGAATGTGGCTAAGATTAGTAATCTTAAAACACTCTTTAACTCTGATATTTACACCATTGAAAAGACCATAGATGAAGCACTTATGGTTAATATGCGTGATATGCTTATTTCTAAAATAACCACTATGTATAAGAATGGTTCTCTTAAAGACATAAATATTATCAGACTTCTTGAACAGAAACTCCAGTACGATATTCTTACGATAGACAAGAATTAATGAGGTGAGATGCTATGGCTACACGATATAAAGAGTTATATAATTCTGTCTATTCCAAAATAAAAGATTATGATTTTATCAATATGACTGAGGAAGATGCTGACGATATTTTACACGATTATATTCGTCCTGCCATAGTTTCATTTGAATGTTGTAAGCAAGATTTATCTGATAGAAATGAAGAAAATTCTGAATTTAATATAGATTTAACTGATGTGAATTTTGAAATTCTGTCAAATTTTATGGTTATAAAATATCTTGAAGCAACGTATATAAACACACCTATGGCACTCAAAGCATATCTGAGTACAAGTGATTTTCACAAGTATGACAACAAAGACGTTCTTGGTAAGGTAGTTGAAGTTAGGGATAAATATTATGATGATAATAAGCAGTTAATGATAAATTATTCTCTGCGTGGCGAGTCCGAATTTTCAAAACTTTACAAAGAAAAAGGTTCTTATAATGTAAATAAGAAACAAAAGAATAATTCTGACTGTGTTTGCACTACGTTTATACCATCTCATTGTGATTATCATTGTGCTGATTGTGGGGTGCGTAGAGGTTGAGTTATGCACATATGCAATCAAGAATGAAACTTGATGGTAGTTCAATACGTCAGTCAAAAATAAATAATGCTAAAAGGCTAATGGAAAACCAACTTGAAACTGACCCGTCTTATAACGAATATTTTGTTGTTTGGGAATATGGCGTTGATACTGATAATTTTGTCGAGCAACCGATAAAACTTTATAATCGAAAGTATTCATCTGCGAATGGATATACCGTTCAGTTTGAAACGCTTATTGATAGAACCATACCTATTGGAACAGTCTTATATGATACTGATGAACAAATCTATTATCTTTGTACTGAATCTTTTAATAAAGATAAAATTTTAAATAACGGTAAACTTACTCGTTGTAATAACTTTTTGAGATGGCAAGATGATAGTGGAAAGATATTTGAATATCCTGTATTTGACATCAACAGTACACAGTACAATTCTGGTGTCCAAAGTGATAAGATTATGACTTTGGGAAGTACACAGCATATGCTTACTATTACTGCTGATGAAAATACTATTGCTTTGGAACACGATAAACGGTTCTTTAGTGACAGAAATACTAAGCACCCTACGGTATTCAAGCTTACACAGAATGATACTACTGCATTGAATTATGATAAGGGATTGTTACATCTTACTATAACGGAAGACGAATATAAGCCTAATATAGATTCAATAGAAAATTGGCTTTGTGATTACTTTAAGCCTAAAGTAAGTCAACCCATTGAAATTACATATACTGGCGATCCAATAATTCGAGTTGGCGGTTCTGCTAAAACATTTACGGCTAATACTACTGAAACTGTCACTTGGAAACTTATAACTGTAGCTGAACAAAATAAATATATCACAATGACGGTAACTGATAATAAATGTAAAATTAAATGTTCTAATAACGAGTTGCTTATAGGTTCAAGTATTAAGTTAAAGTGTACTGATACCAGTGGCAATATTGGTGAGTTGCTTATTGATATAGTGGGAGGTGTGTAACATTGGCAAATTCAGATTGCCTAAGACGTTGGAAAAATCGTATCATCTCAGAACTTCAAAATGATGAATACTTTCTTGATGTTCTTGGTACTACCGAGGAGGAACAAGAAGATTTAGTCTATCATAGGCTGTTCCCCCATTATTACATACCTGATACTATTGATAAAGTTACTACATATGTTTGTGTTGAAATAGATATTCGTACCCATACTTGGAGTAAGCTTTATTCTTACCCTACTATTACATTTACAATTCTTGCTCATCAAAATGATATGCAGTTAAATATAGCAGGAGTATCGGCTACCAGAATAGATTATCTTGCAGAATTACTTGATATTAAATATAACAATGCGAGAGGATTTGGACTTGGTAGATTAGAATTGGAAAGTAGTATAGCTGGAAATTTGAATACTAAATATCGTTATCGTCAATTAGTATTCAAGGGTAAAGATATGAACGATAATTTGTGTGAAGAACAAGATGATGGATAATAATGATTTATTAAAAATATATCGGGGTGGAGATTATTCTGTTACTGATTATATAAAAATAAGACAGCCTACTATTGGACAAATTGCAGATTATGGTGAAAAAGAATATTTTTCAATGATATCGTCTTTCATTATGACTCCATTTGATGTAATAGCCCAACTTGATAAAATCGGCATTGATTTTACCACAATTACAAGCTATCAATTATTTTGTCTTACTGTAAATGGTCTTAATAAAGAGTCAACGAGTATTCTTTTTGGTGATGTTGATTTTTCCAAGTATAAAGTATCGGAAGATAACGGAAACATTGTTTTAAAATATGAAAATTCAATAATAAGTGAGCCTGTTTATAATCTTTTATCTAATCGAATTAGAAAAATGCACAATTTAGCTGACCCTAAATATCAAAGAGTAGGTAATGAACTAACCAAACAAAAAATGATTGAGTATGCTTATGATGATTTAAGGGCAGCTTCAAGAAAGAAATACAAATCTCAGTTATTGAGTTTGGTCTCTTCTTTGGTAAATCACCCTGATTTTAAGTATGGTTATTCTGAAATTTGGAATATGCCTATATTCGCTTTTTACGATAGTATTAAGCGAATAAATGTAATTGAAAATACAAGAAACTTGTATCAAGGTATCTATACTGGAACTGTCGATGCAAGTAAAATAAATAAAAAAGAATTTGACTGGATGCGAAATCTAAGTTAAATTCTTTTTTTATATATTTTTAAAATTTGAAAGGAGCAAATAAAATGGCTTTTGATGTTAATAACTTTGTCATTGATGAATGTAAGCGTGTTATAGGTAGAAATGCTTCTACAGGTGAGCTTTATTGGCTCGTATCTCAGATTGAAGACCCTTCTCTTCAGTGTGATTCTGAGGAAGTTGTTAAGAATGATGCAAAGGGTTCTCCTATTGCAAAGTGGTCTCAGGGTAAGACTGCTACCTTCTCTGCATCTAACTCTCTGATGGATTTCAACCTTATGTCTTATCAGTTTAATGGCGAGGGTAAGACTGTTGCATCTTCTGATAATGCGATCAATGTACCTGCTATTGAGGAAAAGAAGCTGGGCGCAAGTGACCTCACAACCTATGTATGTAAGTATAATGTTGTAAATAGTGGTACTTCTTCTACTCCTGTTTATAAGATTACTGTTTGTACTCTTACCAGAGATGGAGCTGTTAAGAAGTCTTTTAAGCAGGGTCAGGCTGTAAGTGAGGGTGTATTTACATATACTTCTGCTTCCAAGACAATTACTTTCAAGGAAGGTGATCTTGCAGAGGGAGATAAGCTTTATGTTCAGTACGAATATTCTTCTGAAAATGCAATCGCTGTTTATAACTCTGCTGATAAGTTCTCTTCTGCGCAGGAGATGCTTATTGAAGTAGTTGGTCACGATATTTGTGATGTTTCTACCGCTTATGCTGGTTATGTGGTATTCCCCAATGCTACACTTTCTGCATCTACCACTGTTTCCTTTGGTAGAGAAGACAGTTTCCCCTTTGAGTTCTCCGCTTCTCAGGATTATTGTTCTGACAAGAAGGAGCTGTTCAGAATTATTGTTCCCCAGCCTGCAACCTAATTTGAGGTGATTTATAATGCTACAGAATTGTCAGATTTGTGGCAATGAATATAATTATTGCTTCAAGTGTAAGAAGTTAGACAGTTGGAGAGCTGTTGCTGACGTTCCTGATTGTTATAGTATTTATGTTATACTTCGTGATTACAGAGAGGGCGTTTTGACTATAAAAGAAGCTACTGATAAGTTTGCTAAAGTAGGTATTACTATCAATAGTGATTTTAGTAAGTTTCTCCCTGCAATTACAAGAGATATCAAAACAATTATATCTGAGGGAACAGTTATATCAACAGAGCATAATGATAAACCTAAGTTTGACAGGAAAAACAAGTAAATAATTATAGGGAGGGCAATCCAATGCGACAGCCGTTGTTTTGGTTGTCTTCCCTATTTTTTACGTTATATAGGAAGTGAACAGTAATAAAGTTTATAGCAATAGACCAAGCAAGTGCCGTTAGTGGACTTGCTATTTTTGAGGGTAATAAGCTTGTACAATATAACATTATAGAATTAAAGAAAATCAAAGATACAAATGAAAGAATACACGAAATGATAAAACAGTTACATAATCAAATAGTTGAGAGTAATGTGGATTATGTTGTTTTTGAAGATGTAAGTCTACAAACAAATGTATCAACTTTAATACTATTGGCTCAGATACAGGGTGCTATTATAAACACCTGTGTAATGAATAATATTTGTTATAGTGTGTACAAACCTACATTTTGGAGAAGCAAACTTTCTTTTAAACAGTCACGAAATATTAAACGTGCGGAATTGAAACAGCAAGCAAAAGATTATGTTTTAAATAAGTATGATCTCAAACTTAAAGAAGATATTTGCGATGCTATTTGTATTGGCGAAGCTTTTATCAAAGAAAATTTAAACAACTAAAAGGAGAAAAATATTATGGTAACAGATATGATTACACTTACATTTGCAGAGATGCAGGCGTTTATTAATTATGTAGTAGATAATACTCTTATTTATGGTATGGGATATAAGGACGTTCTCATTCAGTATTGTGCAGCAAAGTTCTATGGTAAGATAGAATTTGAGTCTGATGACATTGCAAAGATTTATGATAATGAATACGAAAAACTTTATAGTGATTACGCTATAAATAAAGGTCAGCTTAAAATGATTGAAAATGCAATCAATGAGGAACTTGACCGCAGAATTAAGCTTCTCTCAGCAAGTATGGTTATGGCAGATGCTAATGATGCTATTGCAAATCTTGCTACTAAGCTTTCTAATTTTGTAAATGCTCTCGGTAATGCTTATAGTGAAACAAATTCAGAAGATGTTAAGACGATTGCACAGGCTATGAGCAAACTTAAGAATGATGTGACAGCGGACAGTCTTATTAAGGCTATGGTGGATAATGGTGTTATTAAAGGCAAGAAGAAGGCTACAAAAAAGCCTAAGACTGTTACCGAAGTAGCTGAGAACGAGGAAATTGTAAGGAATATTTCCGTAAGTAAGGGTGGTGAGTAATATGTTTACAGCAAAGAAAACTATTACAGCAAATAAGGATATTACTCCACGTTTTGCTAAGAATTTTGTTGCAAAGGTTACACATATTAAATCAAATGTATATTTTATAATGGGAAATCGTGAGATAAATGCCAAGTCAATTCTTGGTATTATTAGCATTAACATTATGAATGGCGATAGATTTGATGTTTGTATTGACAGTTCTGTTTCTCAGGAGTGTGCTGAGAATGATATGGACAAGGTAATTGAATTGCTGATGGGTGATTAATGTGGATTTGAAATCACAGTTAAAAAGTATTGACGTAACTAAGCTTAAATTTAAGAATGGCAAGACTTATAGTCAGGTTATGGTTGAAGAAGCTAATCGACTTAGGGACTGTATTCAGGCAAGACTGGACGAGTATATGAATAGCTATCAGCCTAAGATATATAGTCGCACGGGGGCATTACAGAATTCATTAAAAGTTGATGATATTTTAAATCTTAAAGTAACTGGAAAAACTATGAGTCTTGACATTTATTTTGATGACAGTGGATACCATCGTTCGGGCGATGGTGTCCAAGGCTGGGACGGCAATGGTGAGACTGTAAACACAGCTTATTTGCTCAACTATGGTTATGAAGTAGAAAAGGACGTATGGTTTAAGGATATTCCCAACTTTGGTTATCGTTCTGCTGGTCACTTCATAGAAAACGGAATAGCAGATTTTGAAGCAAGCAACCCGTACGGAATAAAGATAAAAGTACATAAACCTAATGGATATAAAGTATAAAAATAAATATAGTATAAAGGATGTGATTTAATGGCTAAAGATACTGACGGTCTGCTTTTAACGGCAAGCTTGGATATTGACGGGACTTATAAAAAAATAAAAGAGGAAGACCTTGCAAAGCTTAACGCTAAATTAGCCAATGATAATTCTGCAAGAGTGAAGATTGTCGGTGGACTTGACTTAAATAAAACACAGTCCCTTATACAGTCTCAGATATCCACCATTAGTAAAAATTTAAAACTGAATATTGGTCAGATTGATACAAGTGGATTTAATACAGCACTTTCTAATGTTCAGAATAAAGTTATTGGTACTAATAATGGATTAACTATTAAGCCTACAGTTGATGGCAAAATTATTGAGGACACTGATGCTCTTATCAAAGCGGTTGTTGGGAAATTACAGCAGTTAAATAACATTGATTTAAAAACGTTCAAAGACAATTTAAAAAATATTTTTGGAGTATCAAGTAAGGAAATTTCAGATGATGCTACAAGTTTAATAAATAATTTAAGGCTAAAACCAGAAGATACGACAGCTATTATTCAAAGTTACAGCAATCTTATAGAATCTATTAGAAGTACATTCCTTTCAAAGGGAATGGGAAACATTACTGATGGAGCGAATTTTGAAAATAATGTCATTACTTCGATTTATAAGGCTGCAACTGAATATAAAAATCTTGAACAGACTGCTACACGGTCAGCTAAAGAAACACAAACTGTTACTAAAGCTACCACAGAAATAATTGATAAGGAAACGCAGGCTATAAAAATCCAAACGGATGCCTATGAAGACCTTGCATTAGCCAAAAAATCAGTTATAACTGATGCTTCTGACAATCAACTTGCAAAGACTGAAACTTATTCTGATAGAGCAACTGGGAGAAGCAAAACTATAGTTTATGATTCAGAAGATAACGAACAGGTTATTCGTTATTCTGAAAATATCAATAAAGTGGTTATAGCACAAGAAAGAGCCAATGCTTCTGCAATTAAGCTTGAATCTACTTATGCTAAAATAAAAAGCCGTATAGAGGATTTAAATGCTTCGAAACCTATAAAAAATGAAAGCAATAAAGAAAAATTAGCAGAACAATATATTAAAGTAGAACAAGCTATTGATACAGTTAAAAATGCCGATAGTACCACTTTTGCCGTAATGAAAGCAAATGCTGAAAAGGAAATCTCTACTTTGCAGAATTTGGAGCGTGCTTTCAGAAATGCTGAAAATGCAGCAGAAGAATTGAGAACTCGTGATGTCTCGACTATTAAAACTGAAAATATTCAAAAACTTGCTCAATTTGGAGCTAAAATTCAAGGCAGTAAAGTTCCTATATCAGAAATGAAAGCTGATCTTGATGAGTTAAATGCAGCAATTCAAAATATTGGAACTAATGATACCGAAGGTCTCACCAAATTTCTTAATCAATTTGACATTGCAAGAGCTAAATTTTCTGCATTAAATCAACAAATGATAACTGATAATTCAATGCAGAGACAAGCACAACAGGCAGAACTGCTTACGCAACGTATAAAGAAACTTACTGCTGAAATCAATACATATAAAGACTCCAATTCAAAAGCAATACAAAGCAATCAGCTTACATCAAATGGAAAAACTTTTTCTCAAGAGATTGAGAATATGCTTTTACAGCTTTCACATTGTGCTAATAATGATGATTTCCAAAAAATTGCCGCAAATTTTAGAAACATTAAAGCAGAAGCTAAATCTTTAGGTCTTGAAGGTGGAACTATTTTTGATAAGCTTTGGGCTAACTTAAAGAAATTTTCATCTTGGATGAGTTTAACTTCCTTAGTATCTACTTTCGTAATGGATATAAGAAATGCCATTACAGAACTAAAAGAAATAGATACTATTTTAACTGAGATTTCTAAGACTTCTGATTTAACAACTGAGGCTCTCGCTAAACTTGGCAAAACATCATTTGAATCAGCAAGCAAGTATGGCAAAAAAGCAAGTGACTATTTAACTGGTGTGCAGGAAATGAGTCGTGCTGGTTTTGGAGAAATAGAATCAGAACAAATGGCTGAACTTTCTACTCTTGCTCAGTCAGCAGGTGATATGACTGCTGAATTGGCAAACCAATATCTTATTGCCACAAACGCAGCTTATAAACTTGAAGGTAGCACTGAAAAATTAAATAGAGTTCTCGATGGGCAGAATCTTATAACTAATAAAAACGCATTAAATTTATCAGAATTAGCTGAAGGCACTAAAATAGTTGCATCACAAGCTGCGAATGCTGGTATTGGAGCAGATCAGCTTACTGCTGCTTTGGGTACTATGATTGCGACTACGCAGCAATCTGGTAGTGAAATGGCAAATGCTTTCAAGGGTATACTCATCAACCTTCAGCAAATTAAGGGTTACACCGATGAAGAAACTGGGGAAACCTTTGATGCTGAAAGTTTATCTAAATATGAAAAAGCCTGTGAAGCTATGGGTGTATCTCTTAAAGAAATGAAAGACGGTATACTTCAGCTTAAAAATCCTATGCAAATTCTTGATGAATTAGCTGATAAGTACAAAGAACTTGACGCAAGTAGTACGTTACGAGCAAACTTGTTATCTTCTGTCGGGGGAAAGTACAGAGCAAATGCATTAGACAGTTTATTATCTAATTGGGACACATATAAGAAAATGCTCTCAGAGTACGGTTCTGACGAAGCACTTGGCTCAGCTGCCAAAGAAGCACAAAAGACTGCTGAATCGTGGGAAGGTATGTTTAATGCCCTTGAAAACGATTGGTCTAAATTTGTAAACGAATTTGCCAACTCAGATTTGTTTAAATCTTTAATCGAGAGTGCAAGAAGGTTAATAGATGTACTTTCAGATGCATCTTCCCCTCTTAATTTTCTACTGACACAAGTTGCAAACTTACTTGAACTGGTGACAAAATTAACTGACAAAATGGGGCTTATTCCTACTATATTTGCTGGATTAAGTCTTAAAAACGTAGGTGAACTAAGTCTTAAATACGCCCGTTTTCGCATCACCACTGACATAAGATGCGGAGAATGTAACACGTTTTCAAATAAGGTTGTCAAACTGCTGGAAAATGCTAAAGCTGTGTGACTACTCATAACAAGCATTATGAGAGTGAGGAAACTCGGAAACAATAACACAGATGGACTATGCTGAAACAAAAGCTTGATTTTATAATAGAATCAAGTGCTACGGTCTGCATACTATTTAGTAATAGTACAACAATGTATAATCAGCAACCAAGCCCTGTCGTGAGACACGGAAGGCTCAACGAGTAGATGGCAACTGCCTTGCGGTAAGGTAAAGGTGTACTCTAACCTATGGATAACTCCCATAGTAGTTCCAAAGCAGATTATCCCCTGCTTAGTTTTGACACTATGATAGATAGTGTAGGGATAAATCTATCAAAAATTACATATTTGTAAATATATCAAAAGATTTGTTAAAGTTTACTTTTTATTTACAATTTGTGCAAATTTACACATAACTTATAACTTTACGCTTTTGCTATGTCATTTTCAACAATTCAACAGACTTTCAACGTTGAAAGATTGTTGAATTATCTTATTGACAAATACAAAAGTTCGTCAAAATGTTAAAATATTAAACGTTTACCTTTAGATGTTTTGTATTTGACACATATTTTAAATTTAATTATAATATATATAGAGAGTATAACAATTTAGCTCTCGTCTCAATTTCATTTAGAAAGGAGAAATATTAATTATGAGGATTGATAGAATAAAAGAAATAGATAGATAAGCGAATATTGATTCTTATTGCCACTTTCTATTTTAGAATGTGGCAATTTTTATAAAATAAACCACTTATGTTATGCAAATAAGTGGTTTAATCATTATATTATAAAATTTCTTTCATTTTGATGTTTGTTTGTTGCTTATTATTTCTTAATTCCAAACAAAATTCTTCAATGGTAGGATATGACTTGCCTTTTCCTGCTGCATTTCTAAAGGACTGTAGAGCGTCTTTCCCAGAGTCAGGATCGTAAAGGAAATAAAATTGCTCTTCAATAATATCTCTATCTACTATTCCCTGCTTCCACGAAATTAAAAGAGCTTCTAAGAAATTTAAATATTGTATTATATACCATCTTATTTCGTTGCATTGTACAACATCAATAGTATACATACGTGAACTGCTATCATTAAAATTTTTATCATAAACATGGCAGTCATGTGCCATATTTTCAGGTTTAATAGTGGTTTCAAAACATTTTTTACACGAAGATTTTTTATAGCTTGAACAAATGGGGCATAATTCTTTTTTAGTTTCAAAATTAACTTCAAATGGCTGTTTATTATATAGGTTTGCACACTGTTCGTGATTAAAACCTTCAACTATACGAACCGCATATGTAGTCTCCCATCGTAAAGATTCAGACCATTTAATCATGTAATCAACTGTCTT
>OLOX01003864.1_pt1 | contig 10812 bp, 9 predicted proteins | sample 1672091 | NCBI WGS metagenome assembly OLOX01 (sample SAMEA3136644, study PRJEB25190) | human gut metagenome | reverse complement strand
GCTGCCGGAGCGGTGCTTAAGCCGCAAGGCGGGAATTGTGCGGTATTGCCTTAAAATTATCATAAAAAATGCCGCGGCCCGGTGGGGCAGCGGCAAATAGGGATGGGTTATAGATATTCTTCAAAAAATTCTGCGGTGGCAGATTCGATGCGGCGGCGGACGGAGAAATCGTCGATTTTTTTGCCGGATGCGGCGGTGAAATTGTGAGTGGCGTCCTCATACTGGCCGGTCAGGTCCACCAGAGGGCCGCTGTGTTCGGCGGCAGCCTGGCGGGTCAGGTCAATGGTGGTCTGGCTCAGCAATTCGGCATCCCCGGCGGTATAAGCCAGCAGCAGAGGGCCGTTGTAGGTGCGCAGGCTGGCGGTGGGGTCCTGGTCGGCAACCTGCTGCACAAAATCGGCGCTGATCGTTACACCCCACTTGGGCAGGTCCAGCACGCCGTTCTGTATGGCACCGTCATAAATAGCCTGGCGGCCCTCGGCGCTGTGGTCCAGAAATTCCAGCCCGTCCAGCCCTGTGTTATCCGCCGGTGCCCACAGGGCGGCGGCTTTGATGGAATCTTTCAGGTAGACGCTGACGGCGCGGCCGCCCATGCTGTGGCCCAGCAGGCCGATGCGCTCCGGGTCGGCACCCACAGTGTCGGTCAGGTAGGTGATGGCAGAAGTGATATCATCCCGCATGTTGGCGGGGGTGTAAGCGGTGAACGGCTCCTCGCTTTCGCCGCTGCCCGCAAAGTCAATGGCGATGCTGGCAATGCCGTGCTGGGCCAGCGTTTTGGCCAGCGGCTTGGCGTGGCCGTCCAGCTGGCGGTTGCCGGTAAAGCCGTGGCAGATCACCACGGCAGGCATGTTTTCGGCATTGGCAGGGGTGGTCAGCGTGGCATGGATGCTGCCGCGCTCGCCGGGGATGGTAAGCTGCTGCACCTGAACGGATGCCCCACAGCCGGAAAACAGCACCACCGCCGCGCAGACGGCTGCGGCCAGCAGCACCGCAAAAAAGGAATGCAGATGTTTCATGCAGATTCCCCCTTTCTTAGGGTGTAGCTGAAAAGGCGAAAAATTCGTCGGCTTCTTTGCTTTCAGATACATCTTGGGGGTGAGTATACCACACTGCCCCGGCAATAACAACCACCGCGACGTAAACAAACCGTGAACAAACCATCAATTTACACTGGTAAAAAAATTGGTTACGACCGCCTACGGGGCGGAGGTTTACTGCCCCGGTTCCCACATGGCAACGGGGGTCATGATGGTGGGATCACTGGCGGGGGCAAGGTACTGCTGGTAGGTCTGGGACCAGTTGTCCGAAAGATCATCATACACCCAGGAAAGCAGCAACAACTGGCCCACAGGGGATTCGGCGGCAATATAGGTGCTTTCACCTGCCTGCCAGCTGGTGTGGAACACGCTGCCGGCGGCAAAGTTCAGCAGCAGGCTTTCGCCGCCCTGACCGCTGTTGGAACGAAACAGCATCATGGTGCCCCATTTTTGGGAGTAGAGGTTGGCAACCGTGGAAGAACCCAACAGATAACCGTAAGGATAATCGGAACGGTCGATCCCCAAAAGGGATTCCAGCGCGGTCTGCTCCCCGTTGCGCAGGTTGAGCCGGATGGCGTTGAACGGGGTATCATCCGGATTCTCCCAAATGCTGGTATTCAGATAGAGAGAATCCCCATACAGCGCGGCATGGGTGAAAGAACCGGAATTTTCGTTCAGGCTGTATAACCGCCGGCTTTGGGCGGTGACGGGGTCGTACAGCACAACGTCATAACTGGTGTTCTGGAACCGGGAAGAATAACTGCCGGCCAGGCTGTAATCGGACATTTTATCGGAAGTGAATGGTTCGGCGCAGCGCTCCCGGAACAGCACAAGCTGGTTGTTCCAGACACCGCAGAGGTGGTCGGTATCCGGGATGGGCATGGTTTCGTACTGGCCGGTGGTGCGCTCCATGCGGAACCAGCGGGTGGGCTCTTCGCCCTGCTGGCTCCGCATGATGCCGTATAAATAGGTGGAATCGCAGCCGCCGATATACACGGCATCATGATCCAGCCGGACAAGCTCGGTGCGGGTGGTGCCGTCCAGCATTTCAATGCGGCCCTGGCCAAAGGCGTTCTGCATCAAGCGGCGGGCGGCGGTAACATCCTCCTGGGTGTAAGGCTCCAGCTCCTGGGTATAAAGGGCCAGCGGAACCCCGGCATCTGCCGCGCGCGCCCAGCGCATGATCTCATCGTCCGACATGGCGTTGATATCCGCGCCGGAAGCGCCCTTTGCCGTTGTGGGCGAATAGGTGCCGTAAACAAGGTAAACGCAATCCCCGGCGGGAACCAGAGAATACATCTGGTCCGTGATGCGGGCAGGGCAGCTGCTGGTGGTATGGGTGCAGCCGGGCACATCACAGAACACGGTCTGCACGCCGGTGCTCAGGTTAGTGCGAAGGATCAGGTTGGCATCATAATCAAACACAGCGGCAGCGCGGTCATCGTCCCACTGGTAAGCGATGGCGTCGGTGTAATAATAATCGCTGGTTTCTGGCAGCGGCTCGGCGGGCAGCAGATCGGTGCTGCCCGGCTGCGGGGTGGGGGCATAGGGCTGCCAGGTCAGCTGCATGCTGTAATAGGCGCGGGGAACATCGTCAAGGGTAAAGGAGCCGTACACACAGGTCAGCAGGGCGTTGCCTCTGGCGCTGTACAGGCCGGTTTCGGCGTAATCGCTGCCGTAAGGCACGGTCCAGTCGCCCAGGTCGGTAAGGCCCTCCCACTGCACCCAGGCGTTCAGCAGGTCGGAGATATTCAGCAATGCCGGGCTGCCGGACAGCAGGGTGGGATCGTCCAGCGGGGCCTGAACCCACAGGTTCAGCAGGCGGCCGGTTTTATTATCATAATCCAGGGCGAATGTGGGGGATTCGTTGTATTCGGGGTCGCTTTCATCATAGGCGGCATGGGGGTAGCGCAGCAGCCGCGTAATGCCAAGGGAATCACTGGAAGTATACAGCTCGCCGCTGCTGTAGCTGCTCAGGTTATCGGCTGCCACATGGTACCAGGTGTCCGGCAATACCTCGGCATCATGGAGCTGGGTCAGCAGGCTGGCGGCAAAATCAGCGGCGGTATCGCTGGAGGTCATGTTGTAGCGGCTGTTCCCGGCGGGGGTATACAGGGCTGCTGTGCCGTTCAGCCCGGCGGAAACCATCCAGTCCGTGCGGTTCATCTGGGTGCGGTTTTTGATCTGCTGTAATAGATAAAAATCATCCCCGCTGACCTCGCGGGATTCATACAGGCCAGAGCTTTGATTGACGGTGCCGAACATACGGGCATCCTGTGCGCGGAACCAGAGCAGCGGCAGGCAGGCCAGCACAGCCACCAGGGCGGCGCAGGCCAGCATCAGCAGCTTGCCGCGTTTTGTGGTTTTCATACGGGTTCCTCCTGTGCGAGTTCGGCGGCGGTTTGGTTCGGTGCGGGCAGGGTGACGGTTACGGTGGTGCCTTTGCCAAGCTCGCTTTCCATGGCAAGCGTTCCGCCGTGGGCCTGGGCAATGCGGCTGCACAGGGCCAGGCCCAGGCCGCTGCCGCCCTGGCGGCGGGAACGGGATTTATCTACCATATAAAACGGCTCCACCACGCGGGCCAGCTTGTCCGCCGGGATGCCCTGGCCGTGGTCCTGAACCGTCAGCCGGATGGAACCATCTGCCTGTTCGGCGCAGACCGCAATGGCGCTGCCGGGGGTGCTGGCCTTGGCGGCGTTGGTGACAAGGTTGATGACGAGATCACACAGCAGGTCGGCATCTCCCTGCACGGTCAGGCCGTTGGACTGCATGGTCAGAATGCAGCCGTTCAGAGCGGGGGCAACGGCGCGGTGCGCTTCGGCAAAAACAGAATCCAGCTGCACGGGTACCAGTTGAGGGGCGTGCTCACCCAGGCCCATCAGCTGCAGCAGCTTTCCGCTTAAGGCTTCCAGCCGCTGGGCTTCATGGAAGATGGCCCCGGCGGCTTCACGCTGTTCTTCGGGGTCTGGCTGCATGCTGCGCAAAAGGTCGGCATAGCCGATGATGCCGGTCATGGGGGTTTTGAGCTCATGGGTAAACGCACCCACAAAATCATCCCGCTGCTGGACCGAAAGCTCCAGAGCTTCCACTTTGTCCTGCACGGCACCGGCCATCTGGTCAAAGCCCTGGCTCAGGATTTCAAGCTCATCCCCGGTGTGCATCCTGGTGCGCAAGGCATAGTCACCCGCGGCAATGCGGGCGCTGGCGGCGGTCAGCACGGTCAGTGGGTGGGTCAGGCGGCGGCTGACAAGCCAGACCACCACGGCAGCCCCGGCCACCACGGCAGCTTCCAGCAGGAAAAAGCGCTGCAGGCTGCGGTTGCGCGCGGCAAAAATCTCCGTTACATCAAAGGTAGTTACCATCACAAGGCCGCCCAGCAGATCGCTGCGGTAGGTGCGGGTCACATTGGGGCCGTACTGCAAAATGCTTTGGCCGTCCTGCAGGCCGTATATGGCATAGGCTTCGTCCTGGGCGGGGTCAGCGGATGCGCGGAACAGTCCCTGGGAATAAACCCCACGGGCCAGATCCCCTGCGCGCCAGGTGGCGGCGGTGATAAAATCATCCCCGCAGGTATCTTCGCCGCGGCCGGTCTGGTCCAGGTAGTAATCCTCCACCACGCCGCACAGCATGGCGTGCATGCTTTGTTCCTGCTCGGCGGCTGCGCTCAGGCGGTCCATAAAGCTGCCGTTAACCAGCACCGCACCGCCCACGGCAAAAAACGCGGCGATGACCAGCAGCATGATGCAGACAAGTTTTTGAGAAAATTTCATAGAAAAACCCGTAAGTAAGTTTGAAATTGGAAATGAGAAATCAGCAATTTGAGGTTATTTCTGGTCGGATTTAAGGCGGTAACCGACACGGTAGACGGTTTCGATCTTATCCGCCCAGCCAAGTTTTTTGCGCAGGCGCTGGATGTGCAGGTCCAGGGTGCGGCTGTCCAGCAGATCGCCGCCCCACACCCGCCCGTACAATACATCGCGGTACAGCGCCGCCCCGCGGTTGCGCATGAGCTGCTCCAGCAGGTCGAACTCCCGCGGGGTCAGTTCCACCGCCTTGCCCTGCCGGGTCACGGTGCGGGCCACAATATCCATCGTTACATCAAAGGCGGTCAGGGTCTGGCCGCCGCGGCCGGTGCGGCGCAGTACGGCTTCCACACGGGCTAGAAGTTCTTCGATTTCAAACGGCTTTACGATATAATCATCGGCGCCGAGCTGCAGGCCTCTGACCCGGTCCTTAGTGGCGCCCTTGGCCGTGATAAAGATGACCGGCACCCCCAGCGGGCGCAGGTAGCCCAGCAGCTCGTACCCATCCAGGCCGGGCAGCATAATATCCAGCAGGGCCAGGTCAAAGTCGTGCTCGGCAATCAGGTCCGCCGCGGTGCTGCCATCGTTGGCAACCGTGCAGTCATACCCCGCGCGGCGCAGGCTGACCGCAATCAGCCGGGAAATGGTAATTTCGTCCTCCACAATCAAAATGCGGTTCATCCAATGCCCCCAATCGTTATTTATCTTAAGTATAACACAGAGTTGTCGCCAAGTTGTATAGAAGTTAGGAGTTGGGCGGCGGGATAAAGGCTGCCGTGAACCGAATAAAAGCATTGTAGGGAACGGTCAAGACCGTTCCCTACAGATTATAATGGAAAGTTACGTAGGAGTTTTAATAACCGGCAGCCCCAAAACTCCTAACTCCTAACTACGCATTATGTACCGCTTGTGCCATATCGCGCACAAAGGCTTCGATGTGGGGCACGGCGGCGGGGCCGTATTGGGCAAAGAGCTTGATGATGGCGCTGCCGACGATGGCACCATCGCCGACTTTAACGCATTAAATCGGGAAAGTCAATGGGTTGAAGAAAAAATTTTGAATTTTTCTGCCGTCTTGCACCCAGGGGCAAAAATGCCTATAATGAACACAGAAGCAAAACCACGCGGCGCGTTTGATACGTTTGGCGCGGTAAAAGATAAAAGGAGAACCCCATGCCCGGAATTTTGTATATTGTTGCCACGCCCATTGGCAATCTGGACGATATGCCGCCGCGGGTGGCGGCTACATTTGGCGCGGCGGATTTTGTTGCCGCCGAGGATACCCGCGTGACCCTGAAGCTGCTGAACCATCTTGGCTTAAAAAAGCCGATGATGAGCTATTATGAGCATGCGCTGCACCATGGCGCGGCAATTTTGGACCGCATTGAAGCGGGGGAGAGCTGCGCACTCTGCTCTGACGCCGGTATGCCCTGCATCAGCGACCCCGGTGAGCAGATCGTGAAAGACGCCATTGCCCGCGGCATTACGGTAACGCCGGTGCCGGGTGCCAGTGCCTGCGTGACGGCGCTGGCGGTTTCGGGGCAGGATACCGCCCGGTTTGTGTTTGAGGGCTTTTTGCCGGTGCCCAAAAAGGAGCGCCGCGAGCGGCTGGAATTTTTGCAGGGGGAGACCCGCACCGTGATTTTTTATGAGGCCCCCCACAAGCTGCGCGGAACACTGGACGACCTGTGCGCCGCCTTTGGCGCGGAGCGCTCCATTACCTTGTGCCGGGAGCTGACCAAGCTGCACGAGGAAATCACCAAGACGACCATCGGTGAAGCTGTGCGCTACTATGAACAGAATGATCCCCGCGGGGAGTATGTGCTGGTCATGGCCGGTGCCCCGGCGGCGCAGGCTGCGGCGGAGGAAGTGACCCTGCCGGACGCCGTTGCCACTGCCCGCCTGCTGATGGCGCAGGGCACCCCGCCCGCCGCAGCCGCAAAACAGGCTGCCAAGGGAACGCCGTTCAGCAAGGGCGATATTTACAAAGAACTGATCGCGGCCAAAGATGAGGATGACCGTGAAGAAGAGAGCGAATGATATGGCCGAGCAACCCATGAAAGTGCTGGTTGTCAGCGATGTACACGGGCGTGTGACCCCGCTGCGCTGGCTGCTGAAAAACGAAACTGCCGATGCCCTGTTCTTTTTGGGGGACGGCCTGTATGACCTGGACCAGGCCATTGCCGCAAACGGCGCTGCGCCGGATTACCCCATCTACCGGGTGCGCGGCAACTGCGATATTGGTTTCGATGACCCGGCAGAGGGGCTGGCACCCTTTGGCGGTGTGCTGTTCTTTTATACCCACGGGCATCTGTTCGGGGTAAAATCCGGGTACGAGCGGATCGCCGAATACGCGGCGGACCGCGGGGCGGATGTGGTGCTGTTTGGCCACACCCACTATAAAACGCTGCGCCATGGTACGCCGTTTTCCCCGGCACTGTTCAACCCCGGCAGCCTGCGGGATACCCACAGCTATGGCGTGATCACCATCACGGATGGACAGTGCAGTTTTGAATGGAAGCAGGTGCCGGAACAATGGTAAACAATGCAGTAGTATCCCACAACAGCGTGAACGAGCTGTACTATCTGGAAGAGGTGGACAGCACCAACACCTGGGCAAAGGCAAACCTGGATAAATTCGGCCCGGTGGGGGCGGTGTATACCACCAGCCAGACGGCGGGCCGCGGGCGGCGCGGGCACACCTGGATCAATGCGTCCGGGCAGGCGCTGTATTACACGGTAGTGCTGAAAACCGAGCTGGCTCAGCCCGAAAGCCTGCCGCTGTTTGCCAGCATGGCCGTGGCGGATGCGCTGGAACAGCGGTACGGCATCCAGTGCCAGATCAAATGGCCCAACGACCTGTTGCTGAACGGTAAAAAGATCGTAGGCATTCTGTGCGAGGGGATGCCGGACCACCATGCCATTGTGTGTGGCATTGGCATCAATCTGGCCCAGCCGCAGAGCTATTTTGACGCAATGGAGTTGCCCCACGGCACCAGCCTGGCGTTGCAGGGCATTGCCGTGGATCCGGCGGCGGACGCCGCCGCCCTGGCGGAGAGCATGACGAACTTTGGTTTTGACCGCGCGCTGTACGGCTTTGAGCGGGAGGGCTTTTCCGCTATCCGGGATGCGTATAAGGCGCGCTGTGTAAACCTGGGGAGGCATGTGACCTTTGACGGCGGCGAAGGCACCGCCCTGGATGTGGACGAAGAGGGCCGCTTGGTGGTGCAGGGGGCTGAGGGCAGCACTCATGTGTTTACCGGCGAAGTGAGCGTGCACGGCATTTACGGTGCAGTGTGAGCTATAATCTTATAATTTTTACTATATTTCGTACTTTTTAACGGCGTGGGGGAAATTAACAGAAAGTTCACACCGTTATAATATATTTTTCTCAAGTATTGGGTATCCTATAATCACACGGAACGGAGCCGCAACCGTTGCCGTGGAACATGATTCCTCCTCACACCAAAACGATACCCCATCGCCCCCGCCTGAAGCCGCAATCAGGTGGGGGCAACTTTTGTAGTTAGGAGTTAGGAATTTGAGGCGGGATATAGGCTGCGGGCGGGAAATATAGAGATAAAATCATAAAGAATAAGAATGCAGAGATGTAGAGGGAAAATACATCGCTGCATTCTTTTGTCTTTTGGGGGAGACAAAAAGGCGCGTGATAAAGTGGAACTCGTAAGGGGCGATGCTGGCATCGTCCCTTAGGTGGGCCTTGCCGTATATCTCATTATGGCATATACAGCGAGGCCCCGGAACGGTCAAGACCGTTCCCTACAGCTTATTTTATATTGCGATGCAAACATACAAATGATCTGTAGGGCGGAATGCCCTCATCCCGCCGCGGAGAAGCCTTGCTGATTGCTCAAACGCGAACTTGTCGGGGCACAGCCCCTCCATTTTGCTTGCGCAAAAACGTTCTGTCACTCAAACATCCCACTGGGATGTTTGTTGCTAGCGCAAACGCGAACTTGTCGGAGTGAAACTCCGCCATTTTGCTTGCGCAAAAACGTTCTGTCGCTCAAACATCCCACTGGGATGTTTGTTGCTAGCGCAAACGCGAACTTGTCGGGGCGCAGCCCCTCCATCTTGTTGACGCAAGACCGTTCTGTCGCTTGCACACCCCACTGGGGTGTGCATTGTTGAACTTCATTCAACAAACGCGAAGTTGTCAAAATTTTTCAAACAGCCTCATTGCATAGAAATGACGAACAGACTATCCTTAAAGTAGGAGGTGGCAGAAATGGCAAACGAAGATAAGAAAGATTTTAATGCTATGTTGCATGATAATAAGGATATGCCAAAATTTCAAATCATTACAGACCAGAAAAGCATTGAAAAATATGGTGGAAGTAAAATGTATTTTGCACCACCAATCGACTATGACAAGGTAATGAAAAAAATTCCTTATGGAAAAGTGATTACTATTGGAAAGATACGAGAATACTTTGCGGAGTTGAGCGGTGCGGACTTTACAGAACCGATTACAGCAGGGATTTTTGTTTCTATCGTGGCATGGGCGAGCTATCAGCGTTCAGAAGATGAAACGCCTTATTGGAGAACATTGAAAGCGAATGGAGAACTCAATGCTAAATATCCAAATGGTATCGAAGCACAGAAAGAAAAATTAGAAGCAGAGGGACACACCATTATTCAAAAAGGGCGCAAAAATATACGATACTATGTAAAGGATTATGAAAATTCTCTCTTTGATTTGAAATAGAAAAATTACAGTTTTTGAAACTGAGAAATATGAACTTGTCGGGGCCTTGTTGTATATCTCATTATGGCATATACAGCGAAGCCCCGGAACGGTCAAAGACCGTTCCCTACAGCTTATTTTATATTGCGGTGCAAACATACAAATGATCTGTAGGGCGGGATGCCCTCATCCCGCCGCGGAGAAGCCTTGCTGATTGCCACAAACGCGAATTTGTCAATATACGTCCTTCATCACAGTGTTCTGCAAATAATGGTTGAAACACCCATATTCATCAGCTTCCAACATTCTAGGCGAACTCATAATGACAAGTTCGTGTCCATGATTTTCTGCATGATAAGGCGGGTGGATATGCCGATAGGGATTTTCCACAAAGCCACAGCGTTCGTAGAATCCTTTCCGACGAATGGATACTTCATCCACAGGCGGATCTATTTCAAGAATTAAAGGAGTTGCTTGGTAGACGTTCAAAATCTTTTGTCCGTAGTGCTTGTTCCGCTGAGACGGCAAAACGCAGAAATGTTCAATATAAAAAGCTCCCCCAATATCCCAATACAGAATTTCACCCACAAATTCTCCGTTATCGCAAATAATATCAAAATGGTAGGCATCCTGCTGTAAAATTTGAAGCTGTGAAGGCTTTTCGCGCTGTTCATGGAATGGAAAGCTAATCCTATAAAGGTCAATGGCCTTTTGGTACAAGGGGAAATCCGATTGTGTAATTCGATGAATTTCCATTTTACGACTTCCTTTATAAATCTCGATTTGTCAAAATGCAAGCCTGCTTATTTCAACACCGCATTCCACCTGCTATCTTCCTGATAGAAAAAATATTCGCTCAGATCATCGCGCAGAAAGAGGTCCAGCATCGTTTCCATGCCTTCGGCAAGGCGGGCGTGTTTCATCTGTTCCAGCGTCAGCCAGGATACTTCGCCCTCGGCGGAAGAAACAAGCTGGCCGGTGAAGCGGCTGGTTTTATAGCAAAGCACCATATACCGCGAACCGTCCTCGTTTGTCCAGTCCTTGATGCCGCACAGAACGGGGGAAGAAATGGTCAGCCCGGTTTCCTCAAACACTTCGCGGATGACGGCATCGGTAAAAGATTCGCTTTTTTCAACGTGACCGCCGGGGAAGGTGATGCCGCTGTAATCGTCATCGACTTTTTGCTGGACAAGGACTTTATCTCCATCATATATCATGCACATGTTGGTAAGGGTAACGGTTTCCGTTCTGCTCATGGGAACCT
>OLOX01003862.1_pt1 | contig 10814 bp, 8 predicted proteins | sample 1672091 | NCBI WGS metagenome assembly OLOX01 (sample SAMEA3136644, study PRJEB25190) | human gut metagenome | reverse complement strand
ATCAGCAAGATGGAGGGACCAAGTCCCGACAAGTTCCGATTTGGGAAAAGAGCAATCTGACGCTGGAAGAAGCTGCGGCTTACTCCGGCATTGGCATCAACAAGCTGCGTGAAATCACGAATGAGGATAAATGCAAATTCGTCCTCTGGGTGGGAAACAAGCGTCTGATCAAACGTCGCCTGTTCGATTGCTTTGTCGAGCAAGCATATTCTATTTAAGAGGTTGCCAAAGGCTGCAAATGTGAAACCGTCCTTTTCTCATTCGCTGCGGGTGGAAATCGCATGGTTGATGTGTTATACTGACACTAACCTTATAGATGCGCTTTTCACAGAAAGGAGCTTCTAAATGCCTGAAAAGCGCAAGGATAGCAAGGGCCGTGTTTTGAAGGATGGCGAAAGCCAGAGAGCAAACGGCACCTACGACTATCGTTATACCGATATCCACAAGAAACGGCGTTGTATTTACGCTAAATCCCTGACAGAGCTGCGGAAAAAAGAGGAAGAACTGTGGCGCGATCTGGCAGACGGCATCGACTACGCCGCCGGAGAGATGACGGTGGCTGATCTGGTTGACCGCTATATGAACCTGAAACGTGGGTTGAAACCCAATTCACTTCGGTCGTACAACACAGCGGTCAAGCGGATTCATGCTGACCCTTTCGGGCAAAAAGCCATCAAAACGGTAAAATTGTCCGATGCGAAAGGCTGGTTCGTGTTTCTGCATGACAGCGGTTTCAAGCAAAACACCATAGGAATCCTGCAAAGCGTTGTCAGACCGGCGTTTGAGATGGCGGTGGAGGATGACATCATCCGCAAGAATCCATTCAAGTTCAAGCTGTCGGACGTTGTGCCGAAGGACGCTTATGTGCGCAATGCCCTGACCAGAGAACAGCAGGAGAAATATCTGCAATTCGTTCAAGACTATGGCGGCAACTATTATGATGATATCGTCATTCTTATGGGAACCGGCTTGCGTGTGAGTGAGTTGTATGGCCTGACACGAGCAGATATCGACTTTGAACGGCACTGTATCCATGTCCGGCGGCAGCTTTGCCGGACGGCTGAAAAGCCCTACTTTGTCACACCGCCGAAAACAAAAAGCGGTATCCGCAATGTTCCCATGACAGATACCGTTTGTGCAGCGTTGCGGCGTGTAGTAAAAGCTAGAGCGTCCACGAAAGTGGAAGCGCTGGTAGATGGTTGCAGCGGATTTCTCTTTCTGGACAAGTCCGGGATGCCGAAGGTGGCAATGCACTTGGAAAACTATATGCGTGGCGTGCAGGGAAAGTTTGAGAAGGCGTACGGCAAACCTGTTCCGCGCATTACACCTCATGTGCTGCGACACACCTTCTGCACCAATGTTCAGCAGGCCGGGCTGGATGTAAAAAGCCTGCAATACCTGATGGGACACTCCAATGCCAGTGTGACGTTGGATGTCTACACGCACAGCAGCTTTGAATCGGTTGAAAGAGCCTTTGAACAGATCGCCGGCAACCTGTGATTTTCGACGCATGAAGCGGAATTGCTTACGCCAAAACTTACGCCAATCACCCGGTAAGTGGCGTAGATTTGCGTAGAAAAGCGTGGATCGTGCAAAAACGGAGAATCTGGAAAAATCGGCTTGTGGCCTTGATAATTCTACAAAAGTCTACGTTTCCCGATATTCGTGATTCGGCTCCAAAAGTGTGGTTTGGAAGGGCGGCATGTACTAAGCCGCACCGGCTCCCCGTACCAATTCAATACGCCGCAGAAGGCAGAACTTCCCACCCGGGAGGCTCTGCCTTCTTTTTTGTTGACACCCTTTCCAAACAAGAGTACACTTAGAAAAATTGTTTTTGGGAAAGGAAACACCAATGAACACTGCCGCTTTTACCGCCTACCGCGAAAAAGTTGTGTCCAATTGTGCCCGTGTCATTGTGGGCAAGGAGGATGCTACCGAGAAAATTCTGGTCAGCTTCCTCTGCGGAGGCCATGTATTGCTGGAAGATAAGCCCGGCACCGGCAAAACAATGCTCCTGCGTGCATTTGCGCGCACGGTGGGCGGGGACTTCAAACGGGTGCAGTTCACGCCCGACCTGCTGCCCTCCGATCTGACCGGCATCAATTTCTACAACCAGAAGTCCGGTGAGTTCGAGTTCCGGCCCGGCCCGCTCTTCACCAACTTTGTGCTGGCGGACGAGATCAACCGCGCCACGCCCCGTACCCAGTCGGCCCTGCTGGAAGCCATGGAGGAAAGGCAGATTACCGTGGACGGCGTGACCAGCCGCCTGGCTGAGCCCTTTATGGTGCTGGCCACCCAGAATCCGCTGGAATCCTTTGGCACCTTCCCGTTGCCAGATGCCCAGATGGACCGCTTTTTCATGCGGCTGTCGCTGGGCTATATGACCCGGGAGCAGGAGCTGGAGGTGCTCTCCCGCCCCTCGGCCCAGACCGTGCTGAACGAGCTGCAGGCCGTCGTCACTCCCGAGGAGACCGCATATGTCCGCACGGCTTACCGGGAGGTCAAGGTCTCCGAGGAGGTCAAGCACTACCTTATGGACATCGTGGAAGCCACCCGTACACAGAGCGGCTTTGTCAGCGGCGTGTCTACCCGCGGTGCGCTGGCGCTCTATCAGGCTGCGCAGGCGTATGCCTCCTTGCAGGGCAGGGAATACGTCATCCCCGAGGACATCAAAGGGCTGGCCCCGGCGGTGCTTTCTCACCGCATTTCTCTGGGCAGCAGCATGAACGCCGAAGCCGCCGCTCTGCGGATGCGCAAGCTGTTGGCCGAGATCACTGTGCCGTTGGAGAGTGCGGAATGAGCGCCGTCATCTTCGCGCTGCTATTGGTGGCCACAGCCCTTGGGCTGGAGCGTTACAGCACAGCCCACAGCCTTGACGATGTGCAGGGGCGGCTGGAAGTGGAGGATCATCTTGTGGAAGCCGGGGAGCCCGCCGTGATCCACCTTGTTGTCCGGAACAGCGGCCCCCGTTGGAAGATGTTCCTGGCGGCAAAGCTCCATCTGAACAAGGAGTTTCTTCCCTGCGCGGAGCACCACATTGCGCAGGATCAGACAGGTTGGGGCCACACGGTGCGGTTTACCACCTGGCTGCGCCCGGGGCAGGAGGCAGATTTCTCCACCGCCCTCAGGCTGGAACGCCGGGGCCGCTATGTGCTGGAACCGATGCAGGTCATCGGCGGCGACTTTCTGGGTCTTGTGGAACAGTCCCGCACCGAGCGGGGCTTCCACGAGCTCATTGTTCCACCCAGGGAGTGCGCTCTGCCGGAACTGGAAGAGATGCTGGGCGGTTTTCTGGGCGAGCTTTCGGTGAACCGCTATCTCTACGAGGATGCTATTCTCACGGCGGGTTACCGCCCCTACACCAGCGGTGACCCCATGCGCGCCATCGCCTGGAAGCAGAGCGTCCGGGGGCAGGGGCTTATGGTCAAAAAGTGGGATTACACCACTGAGCCCCGGGCAGTGGTGCTAGTCCATGCGGATACCAAGGATTACGACCACCCGGAACCGGCGGAGCTCTGCTACTCCATGGCCCGCACAGTCTGCCGGAGGCTGGAAGAAAAGGCGGTGTCCTACCGCTTTGCGGCAAACGCTGCCTTTGACCTGCTGCTCAATGCGGCTCTCTCCGGTGAGGAGTGGAGAAAGCCGCTGGAAACCCCGCAGGGCTACGGCCCCGAACACTACCGCAGGGTGTTGGAAATTTTGGGCCGCGCCACCGGGCAGACCGCCCTTTCCTGCGCGCGGTTCTGCGCCGAATACTACCACCCGCAGGAGCAGGTCGGCTGCATCGTGGTGACAACGGAGCCGGAAGAAGCTGTGCGTGCTGCCGTGCAGCCCCTGCCTGGCATTCCGCTGCTGGTGCTCACTCCGGAAATGGCCGCAGAGACGGCCCAGACAGGGGAGGCGGGCGCATGATGTTCTTACATACCCTGCGCCTGGCAGGTGATCTGAGCTTTTACTATGCCTTTGCGGGCTTTTTTGCCGCCAGCTTCGGTGGGACACCCATGCCGCTGGTGCTGGTCTGGCCTGCCCTCTGCTTTGGTCTGGCCTCCTGCTTTGAGGGCAGCCGTCCCCTCCGCACCACTCTTGCGGCCCTGAGCGCGGCGGCGCTGCTCCTCCTGCCTACAGGGGCGGACAAGCTCTGCTACTTCCCGGCGGCAGTCTACCCGGTGCTGCTGGCCTACACCGGCGATTTTGCCCTTTCGCCGATGCGGCAGGCCGAGCGCCTGCGCTGGCTCTGCCGGGTATGGCCCTTCTTTGCAGTGGCAATGCTGCTGTGGAACGCCAACGCGGTGCTTTCGGCGGCCCTGCCCTTTGCGACGGCGGCAGCGGTGCTTCTGGTGGGGTTCAACCGCACCACCCGGCAGGACCCGGAGATCTCCACCCGGCCGGGCTATCTGCTGCTTTCCGGCGGCGTGCTGGCGGCGGTGTGCGCAGGGCCGTTCCTGCTCAGCCGCAGTGTTGTGGTTGCCGGTGCAAAGGCGGCTGCGTCTGCCGTTTACTTTGGCGGGATCGTGCCGGTGCTGCAGCTGTTTTTGAACAACATTGTGGTGCAGGGTGTGACTTGGCTGTTCCACGGCATCCTGCAGTTCATCCACTGGCTCTTCACCCTCTTTCCGCCCAAACCGTTGGAGCGCACCGAAATCGTTTCTACCGATGAGGTCATCGCCAACGCCCAAAAGGCCGCCGAGAACGCAGAACCGCTCATCGACGGGATGTCGATGCTGACCGTGCTCGGTATCCTGCTGGCGGTCCTCTGTGCGGTGCTGGTGGTGCGGCATTTCCTGCACCAGAAGTTCCGGCACACGGACACTGCCTGCACGGACACCACTGTGCGGCGTAGCACCCACAAGCGTGTCCGCCGCTGGCCCGGGCTTTTTCTCAGCCCGGTGGACAAGGTGCGGCGGGAGTATGCCATCTATCTGGACCACTGCCAGCGCCACGGCGTGACCATCCTGCGGGGCGATACCAGCCTTGACCTGACCGGCCGCGCTTTCGGTATGGACTTTGCCGCCGAGGCCGAGCTGCGCCAGATCTACCTCAAAGCCCGCTACAACGGCACCGCCACGGCCGAGGATGCCGCCCGCGCCGCTGAGCTCGTCCGAAAAATCTGCTCCTGAACGCATCAACGCCCCCTTTCCTGCCCATCCTAAGCGGGAGAGGGGGCGTTTTCATGTCCGGCAAACGGGTGCTGGCCCTGTATGGGGCCCTGCTGTTCTGCTTTGCGGCGGTGGTCTGCCGCCTGTACTGGCTCTGCTCCGACACGGACTACGGGGCCCGGGCGGCGGCGCAGAGCGTGGTCACCCTCCACCTGCCCGCCCGGCGGGGCAATTTTTATGATTACAGGGGCCAGCTCCTCACGGGGCAGACCACCCGCTGGATGGCCCTCTGCGTGCCCGGGGAGGGCAGCTATGCCCGCCTGTTCGCCTACACCGATGCCGCCGGGCAGGCGACGCTCTACCAGAAGCGGAACGCCGCGTCCCCGTTCTTGCTGGAGGTGGACCGGGATGTTTCCGCTCTGGGCGTTTCCTGCTGGCCAGCGGCGCGGCGAAGCTCTGCCGCTCCGCTGGCAGTGCAGCTGCTGGGGTATCTCGATGGCGAGGGCCATGGTGCTGCCGGTCTGGAAGCCGCCTTTGACGAACTGCTCACCGGCAGCGGGGCGGGGGATACCCTGCTCTGCACCGTCAACGCCCAGGGAAAGCTGCGGGCCGAGCCCGTCCTCACCCCCGCCGACAGCGGGGCCGTGGGGGTGCAGCTGACCCTTTCCCGGGAGATCCAGCAGACCGCCGAGGCCGTGGCCAACGAGACGATGCAGAGCGGCTGTATCCTGGTGCTGGACACCGCCAACGCCAAGGTGCGGGCCTGCGTCAGCCGCCCCGGCTATGATCCGGAAAACATTTCGGCCAGCCTGAACGCCCCGGACAGCCCCCTGCTGGAACGGGCGTTCCAGTGCTATGCCGTGGGCTCGGTGTTCAAGCCGGTGGTGGCGGCAGCGGCGCTGGAGGCAGGGGAGAGCGGCTTTGTCTACACCTGCCCCGGCTGGTGCGCGGTGGATGGCCGGATCTTCCGCTGTGCGGGCGGCATCCCCCATGGCGAGGTGGATCTGGCCGGCGCGCTGGAAAAGAGCTGCAACGGCTACTTCATCCGGCTGGGGCAGGCGCTGGGGGCTGATGCCGTCCGCGCCATGGCAGAGCAGCTGGGCTTCGGGCAGGCGATCCCGCTCACCGATGCCCTGCACACGGCGGCGGGGGTCCTGCCGGAACAGGAGGCTCTTGCGTCCAGCGGGGCCTACGCCAATTTCTGCTTTGGGCAGGGGGAGCTGCTGGCATCCCCTCTGCAGGTCGCCGCCATGATGAACACCATTGCCTGCGGGGGGATCTGCCGCACCCCGCTGCTGCTGGAGACCACTCTGGACGAGACCACCGGCACACCCCTCACGGCGCTTTCCCATGTCCGGAGCAGGCGGGTGCTTACAAAGCGCACCGCCGCCGCCCTGCAGGCCCTGTTGGCGGGTGTAGTGGCCGGGGGCACCGGCCATGAGGCCGCCCTGCCCGGCCAGACCGCGGCAGGCAAGACCGGCACGGCCCAGACCGGCCAGTTTTCCGGCGGTACAGAGCTGAAAAATTACTGGTTTGCGGGCTTTGTCCCGGCAGAGCAGCCCAGCTATACTATCGTGGTGCTGCAGGACACGCAGGCCGAGCCTGCCTTTTCCAGCGCGGCCATCTTTGCCCGGGTGGCGGCAGGGCTGGAAATTCTGGCCCCGTAGCTCACGGTTTTTCTTGCATTTCCCGGGCTTTTGTGCTATCATACACTTGTATTTGTATGCAGTCTCTATGAAACTAAAGATAAAAGGAGCGTTCCATCCATGTCTGTCATTGAAATCGTCGGCGGTGCCATCCTGCTGGTCGTCTCGGCCGTCATCATCCTCCTCACCCTGATGCAGCACACCCACGGTCAGGGTCTGGCCGGTGCCATCAACGGTGGTGTGGGCGGTGCCAACAATGCACGCCTGACCCCTGCGGATCAGATGCTGGCCAAGGTGACCCGCATTGCAGGCATCGTGTTCTTTGTGGTGGCTATCCTGGCCTGTGTGTTCGCCAGCCGTCTGGCCTGAGCACTCGTGTACAGCCCCGTGTAAGGCGGGGCTGTTTTTCTGTCTAAACCTCTCGTGGGAAAGAAGTTGTCCGGGTTCCATTGGAGAATGCCGGAAAAGTGTTAAGGAGAAAAATATGTCATTACGCGATAAAATTGAACATGCCATCCAGAACCAGCCCTGCATGGTCAAGGACCTCAAGGCAAAGTTCGGCGGCGACCGTGCCGCGGACCGCAAGGTGATGGAGGCTCTGGACGAGCTGGTGCACGATGCTGTGGTCTGCCAGAAGTCCGGCGTGTTCTTCACTGCCCGCTCCGGCCGTGCCGAAAAGGCCCTGCCCTGCAAGGTGGTCAAGCTGGGCAAGAACTTTGCCTTTGTGATGCTGGAGGATGAATCCGGCGATATCTTCATCCCGGGCCGCTTCACCCGCGGTGCCATGCCCGGCGATTCTGTTCTGGTGGAAAAGTTTGCCCACCCCCGGGTGGAGGGCAGCGATGAGGGCGAGATCCTTGCCGTGCTCGAGCAGAAGAACGACATGGTGGGCACTGTCCGCCGCATCGAGGGCCGCCTGAAGTTCGTGCCCGATGACTGCCCGGCCATCTCCATGACCATCCAGCGCGACTGCGAGGGCGGCGCGAAGGACGGCGACAAGGTGGCTGTGGAGATCCTGCAGCGCGGGACCCGGCAGGAGGATCACCGCGTGGGCGTTTCCATGCGCTTTGGCAGCTGCGAGGAGGCCAAGCGCTGCGCCAAGGCCCTGCTCTATGCCAAGGACATCCACACCCGTTTCCCCGAGAAGGTGCGGGACGAGGCCAAGAAGTTCGAGGACATGACCGTGTCTGAGGAGGACTGCAAGGGCCGCATGGATCTGCGCGCTCTGCCCATCTTCACCATCGACAGCGCCGAGACCAAGGATATCGACGATGCCGTCAGCCTGACCCGGCTCCCCGGTGGCGGCTATGAGCTGGGCGTTCACATCGCCGATGTCTCCCACTACGTCAAGCCCGGCAGTGAGCTGAACGAGGAGGCCTTCAACCGCGCCACTTCGGTCTACTATGCGGATCAGGTCGTGCCCATGCTGCCCAAGAGCCTTTCCAACGGCATCTGCTCCCTGAACGAGAAGGAGCTGCGCCTGGCGTTCTCCTGCCTGATGCGTCTGGATCAGGACGGCAATCTGACCGACTACAAGTTCGTCAAATCCATCATCTGCAGCCGGGTCAAGGGTGTGTATTCTGAGATCAACGCCCTGCTGGCCGGCACTGCCGATGCCGAGACGCAGGCCAAGTACGCCGAGGTGCTGGATCAGCTGCCCGCCATGAAGGAGCTGTACGCCCACCGCGCCCGCCTGCGCAAGGAGCGCGGCTGCATCGATTTCGAGAGCGGGGAAGTCAAGCTCATTCTGGATGAGAACGGCCACTGCATCGATGTGAAAAAGCGCACCTCCGGCGAGAGCGAGGCCATGATCGAAGAATTCATGCTGCTGGCCAACCAGTGCGCCGCCCACTTTGCCCGGGTCAAGCAGATCCCCTTTGTCTACCGTGTCCACGAGGAGCCCAACGGCGAGAAGCTGGAGCGCCTGCACAGCCTGCTGCAGGCCTGCGGCATCAACGACCACTTTGCCAAGGAGGTGCCCACCCCCAAGGAGCTGAGCGCCATTCTGGAGGGCGTGCGCGGCACCCCGTTTGAGCAGATCGTCAACACCGGAATGCTCCGCTGCATGTCCAAGGCCTGCTATGAGGAAAAGCCCAAGGGCCACTATGGTCTGGTGCTCAAGGATTACGCCCACTTCACCAGCCCCATCCGCCGCTACCCCGATTTGGTGGTGCACCGTATGCTGCGCGCCGCGCTCGCGCGCCGTCCGGAGAAATTCGACCAGGAGGTGGCGGCGCTTCCCTGGATCGCCGAGCACTCCTCGGCCATGGAACGGGTGGCCGAGGCGGCGGCCCGCGAGTCCCAGGAGCTGAAGATGGTCGAGTACCTGGCCGCATTCGTGGGACAGTCCTTCTCGGCCGTGATCTCCGGCGTGGCGGCCTGGGGACTCTACGTGCGCCTCGATTGCACGGCCGAGGGCATCCTTCCCGTGCGGGCCTTGGGCGACGAGTACTTCGTCTTCGACCCGGTGCGCTACACGCTTGTGGGCGACGAGTCGGGGAAGGTCTACCGGCTGGGCCAGCGCGTCGCCGTCACGCTGAAGAGCGCCGACGCGACCACCGCCTCCCTGGAGTTCGTGCTGGCCGGTAGCCGTTAAGGGCCGAGGAGCCGGCCTCGCAGGGCGCCTGCCGCAGATGACCGCAGATTAACGGGTCGTCAAGGGGTCATCGTCGGATGGGCTCATCGCGAGGCGACGACGGCTGCGGCACGGTATGGTGAATGCACGCGCAAGACCCGATGAAGGGAGATTCACCATGAGTTTCATCGATAAGATGAAGGAAGCCGGCGAGGACATCAAGGAGGCGTTCCAGGACGGCGCCCACGATTTGGCCGATAAGGCGGGCGACATGAAGGACGCCGCTGCCGAGAAGGCCGCCGACTTGAAGGACGCCGCTGCTGAGAAGGCCGCCGACTTGAAGGATGCTGCCGCCGAGAAGGCCGGCGATCTGAAGGACGCCGCCGCCGATGCTGCCGCCAAGGCCAAGGACGCCGCCGCCGACGCCGCCGCCGACGCCGCCGAAAAGGCCAAGGATGCGGCTGATACCGCCAAGGAGAAGGCTGCCGATGCCGCCGATGCCGCCAAGGACAAGGCTGACGACGCCAAGAAGGCCGCCGAGGACAAGTAACGCGCCAGACGCTCCGGGCCACAGTGTTCGGGGCGCTTGGATGGAAAAGGGAAAGCCCGCTGCTTGGAAATCCCCGAGCAGCGGGCTTCTCTGTTCTGTTAGCATGATCTCTCGTGAAAAATCAGCGGTCGTGCTCGTCGGGGCGCGGCTCGTTTAAAGGAGACGTTATTGGAACGTGAGCGATTCGGCAGCCGTCTGGGGTTCATCCTCATCTCCGCTGGCTGCGCCATAGGCCTCGGCAACGTCTGGCGCTTCCCCTACATCACCGGCGAGTACGGAGGCGCGGCCTTCCTCGTCATGTACCTGGTCTTTCTGGTGGTCTTGGGCCTGCCCATCATGGTCATGGAGTTCGCTGTGGGCCGCGGTTCCCAGCGCTCCATCGCCCGCGCCTTCAACGTGCTGGAGCCGGCGGGCACTCACTGGCACAAGTACAAGTGGGTGGGCATCGCCGGGTGCTATCTGCTCATGATGTTCTACACCACGGTGGCCGGGTGGATGCTCGCCTACGTGCCGAAGTTCGCCTCCGGGCAGTTCGTGGGGGCCGACTCGCAGGCCACCTCGGCCGTCTTCGACGCGATGCTGGCCTCGCCGGTGGAATGCGTCTTCTGGATGGTAGTGGTGTGCGTCGTCTCCATCCTCATCTGCTCGCTGGGGGTGCAAAAGGGCGTGGAGCGCATCACCAAGGCCATGATGCTCGCCCTGCTCGCCATTTTGGGGGTGCTCGTGGTGCGCGCGCTCACCCTTCCGGGGGCGGCCGACGGCGTGGCCTTCTACCTGCTGCCGGACTTCTCGAAGATCTTCGGTAGCCCGGATATGTTCTTCGAGGCGGCCTACGCGGCCATGGGCCAGGCCTTCTTCACCCTGTCCATCGGCATGGGCTCCATGACCATTTTCGGCAGCTATATCGACAAGCATCGCTCGCTCATGGGCGAGGCGGCCACCATCGG
>OLOX01003859.1_pt1 | contig 10820 bp, 9 predicted proteins | sample 1672091 | NCBI WGS metagenome assembly OLOX01 (sample SAMEA3136644, study PRJEB25190) | human gut metagenome | reverse complement strand
ACGCGCGCGGCGGCGTCTTCGACGGCCATGACCTCGCCGTCGTCGGTGCGGGCCGTCACGCGCAGGCGGGCCGGCGGCGTTGCCTCGTCGGCGGCAAGCGAATGGTAGCGCGCCACGTTGAAGCGCTCGGGCAGGCCGGCGAACAGCACGCTATCGGGTGCGGCCTTCACCTGGGAAACCTTGCCGTGCATCAGCTGCTTGGCGTAACCTACCGTGCCGCCGAACGCCTCGCAGATGGCCTGGTGCCTCAGGCGCACGCCGAAGATGGGCAGCATTCCGGCGAAGCGGCCCGCTTACTTCCGAGCCGATGTGCATGACGTGCGAGAACCGGTGGATGGACAGGTATTCGTCAACGTGCACGCTGCCCAACTTGCAGATGCGTCCCAGGTCGTTGCGGCCCAGGTCAACCAGCATGTTGTGCTCGGCTAGCTCCTTCTGGTCGGCAAGCAAACCCGCTTCAAGCGCCGCGTCTTCGCAGCACCTCGGTTGGCGTGAAGCGGTCGGCAAGCAGTTCCATGCGCACCGGCACGCGGCGGTAGCGGCCCTCGGCTGCATACGCGCGCACCTCATCGAGCGTGGGGAACATGTGCAGCACCTCCTTTTGTGCTCGGGCCGGATGGGGCAGGGCCGACTCTGCGCTGCGGCGATAAGCATGCGCTAGCGGTATGTTTCCGCTTCTGACCTGCTGCTTCTTGGCTTCTTGCCAAGCTCGCTCGCCGATCGGTGCGGTTCGTGCCCTGCTTCTTCCGGCTGCCGGCGGGCACGAAAAAAGCCCGTCCCGGCAAACGATTACGCTTGACCAAGGACGGGCTTGACATGCTACCCGCGGTGCCACCTTGATTCCCGGCAGATGCCGGGCCCTTTGCGAAGCGCCATCACGCTTCCGGCAACTGACGTATGCACTCACGTCGCGAATACTTGGCAGCGGAGCTTGCCCCGCGTGCTGTTCACCGCGCCCTCAGCGGCCCATTTAGCAACTTGCGTTCGGCCCGGATTCCAGCACCCCGGGCTCTCTGTGCGTGCGCAGCTGCCTTGAACTTCCGCTTCAACGGTTTGTCGAACTGGTTTCGCATCCTAAGTGCAAGCACGAAAGTTCGTCAAGGAATAATTTGCGAACGGCGGTACGCGGCTATTCGTTTGGCGCCTTCCGGGTGGCACGGGCGAGCGTATCGCCGCGCAAAACGGTGACGCTCCAGGCGCGTCACCGTTTTACATTTGGCAACAAAATAGCCCGTACCCTCGTAAGGTGCGGGCTATTCGTTACGCCCAGCTCAGAAGCTATTCTGCAGCTTCTTCGGACTTGTTGGCGGCTTCGACGATCTTGTCGATGATGATGTCGAGCTTGCCTTCCACGTCGTAATCCTCGACCTTGCCCTCGTCGCACAGGCGCGCGAAGTTCGGGTCGATGGGCAGCGTGGTGTATGCGGGGATGTTGTAGCGCTCGGCCACTTCCTTGCCCTGTGGCTCGCCGAAGATGTGGTGCTCCTTGCCACATTCGTCGCACTTGAAGTACGCCATGTTCTCCACGAGGCCCAGCACTTCCACATCCATGTCGTGCGCCAGGTTCACGGCCTTGCCCACGATCATGGCCACCAGCTCCTGCGGAGCCGACACGGTGACGATGCCGTCGACGGGCAGCGACTGGAACACGGTCAGCAGCACGTCGGAGGTTCCCGGAGGCATGTCGACGAACAGGTAGTCGATGTCGCCCCAGTTCGTTTCGCTCCAGAACTGGCGGATGGCGTTGGACACCACCGGGCCGCGCCATGCCACCGGCAGGTCGCCCTTCGGAAGCATGAGGTTCGTGGACATGATCTTGATGCCCGTTTGCGTCTGACCGGGCAGGATACCGTCGGCGTCGGCCGTCAGCGGGTTGGTGACGCCGAACGTCTTCGGGATGGACGGGCCGGTGATGTCGGCGTCCAGGATGCCGACCTTGTTGCCGCGCTTGTTCATTTCACTGGCAAGCAGGCTGGTGACTAGGGATTTGCCCACGCCGCCCTTGCCGGACACCACGCCGATGACATGCTTGACGTTGCTGCGCTTGTTCGTTTCAAGCTTCGTCGGGCCGCCGGAAGTGCGCTCGCCGCACCCGGAAACGCCGCAGCTGCCGCACTCGTGCGAGCATTCTTCTGCCATTGGTTCCTTCTTTCTCATATAGCGCCGCGGAATGCCGGGCGCGTCACTCGTCCTTTGCGGCATGATAGCATAACGCGTGCTCGTGCGAGGAAAATAGCACCGTTGGCGTGGCATTTACATGCAGTGATCGACTGGCGCCGCCGTGCGTGCGGGTGCATGCTACTATACACAGGTTATAGCAACCAGAAGAGAATCGATGTGCCCGTGAACGCTGATCTTGAAACGACCTCCGACGACGCTGTCAGCGCGGACGAGGAGCGCGTGTTCACGTACGATGAGCCCGACGAGGACTTCTGCGCGCACTTGATGGAGTGCTACGAGTGGAAGACCACTGGGCAGCGTGGCGTCGATTGGGCGGACACGGTTGCGCGCTACCGGCTTTCGCACCCTATGGAATACGAGGCGCGCCCCACGCTTGCCGAGACAACGGGCCTGCTCACGGGTGCAATCGATGCAGGAATCAAGTTCAGCGTGGCCGTGCAGACGCTGTTTCCTGCGGGCACGTCCATCGAAGGCGACCGCGAGATTCGCGACTCGTTCGTGAAGGGCAAGGCACGCCGCATCAAGCCGTCGCGCTATCTGGGAGGCCCGTCGGCGCTGGCCCTGTGGGCCGAAAACCCCGTGACGGTGCGCATCACGGCCGACGCCGCGCGTTTCGCGCGCGGCGCCGAGCTGCCCACGTCGCTTTCGCTCGATACGGTCATCGGCGTGATCACGGGGCATTGCGTGTGCGTTGACCTGCGGCAAGCCGACATCCCTTCGCCTTCCGAAGAGCTTCCCGTTGTCGGCGCCGTGCTGCATCTGACTACCATGTCGAAGTACCTGGTGGTGCTGTACAACATCCTTATGGAAATAGGCGACCGCTTTGACATGGTCAGCGTGCCGCTGTATTACGCGGTGGGTTCCATTGAAGCGGGGCAGCGCAAGCGGCGCGAGGTGCTGGCGGCCACGCCGCTAAACGACCCGCCCGAGCCCGGCGCGTATGGCTGGATCAACGAGCGCGCATGGCTGGAAACGGCGCCGGTGCTCGACAAGCTGCTGGCGTTGTTTTTGACCGACGGCCTGGACGTTCGGGAAATCGAAGGCGCACGGCGCACCACGTTCGTGGCGTTCGAGGAAGGCGAGCTTGAGCGTCGCGACGAGCAGGAGCGCGCCCGCAAGGCTGCCGAAGAGCGCCAGCGCGCCGCCGAGGAGCAAGCCGCCCGCGAGGCTGAGGCTCGCCGCGCAGCTGAGCAGGCCGAACGCGAACGCAAGCAGGTCGAACGCGAGGCCGAGCGCGCGCGCCAAGAGGCCGAGCAGCGCGAACGCGACATCAAGAACATCGACGCCATCAAAGAAGCCGCCATTCAGGCCGAAGCGCGCTGTCGCGCCATGAAAACGCGCATGGAAGCCATGGTTCAGGAGCAAAAAGACCTGACGGCGGCCTACAACGCGCAGGGTGCGCAGCTGGCAAAAGAGCAGAACATGATTGGTACCATGGTGTCGAAAACGGCCACGCTGCAGCACAACCTGCGGCTTGCCGAGGAAACGGCCCGCCGCGCGCAGGAGCAGGCCGCTGCCGTGCAGGCGCGTGCCGACCTGTTCAACACGCTGGAGTTCCCGCAAACGCCGCTGGGTGCGTTGTTGCTGGCCAAGCGCGCGTTCCCCGACCGGCTGTACGTGCACCCGAACGCCGAGAAAACGGCGCGCGAGTTCGCAATGGGCGACATGCGCGAAACATGGGCGGCCCTGCGCGACATGGCTGTTGTGCTGTACCCGCTGGTGTTCGGCGACGAATCGGTGGACATCCCGGCGCGTTTCGAGGAGCGTTCGACGCTGCGCTTGGCGCTGTCGGAAGGTCCCATGACCGCGAAGGACCCCGCCCTCATGCGCCTGCGCAAGCTTGATTACAACGGGCGCGTGGTGGACATGTCCGCCCACGTCAAAGGCCGCTCAATCGAGGGCCAATCACCCCTGCGCGTGCACTTCTATCCCGACCACGACAAGAAGCTGCTGGTCATCGGTCACTGCGGCAAGCACCTGCCCACATACGCCTACAGCGGGAAATAGCGCCAACATTTGAGTGCCCCACTGGCTGAAGCTGGTGGGGCACCGCAACTCGGCAAGTGCTTTGCGTTCCGTTTGGAACCTTTCAAACCTATATAAAGGCCGCTTTCGGAAATTCCGCCTACTTTGCCACCTGCTGCACGTGGGTGCCATCGAGGTCGAAGTCGGTGAACGCCGCGCTGACGTAGGCGGGCTGCTCGTAGGTGTTGTAATAGTAGCGGCCCTCGCGCGCCGAGAAGGCGCTGGTGAAAATGGTCAGCTCGTTGGCGCCGTCGTTCATCTCGGCGCATCCTTCCACCATGGCCACGCCGCCAAGCGTGCGGAACACGCGCGCCACGTTGGCCTGCTCGCCGGTTTTCGGCGCATGGTGAGCATTCAGGTACGCGGCGCGCACGAAACGCGACGGCGAGTACACGTCGCCGGGCAGCCCGCGCATGCCCGCACCGGCGCCGTATGGCGTGAGCTTGGCGTTCCCCCAGTTCACGGAAGCGGGTGCTTCGGGCGTGACGTTCAGGTAGCTGCGCAGGTTCTCCAGATGCCACTCCAATCCGGGCTGGTTTGCCAGCACGTCGGCCGGGTCGCGCATGACCTGCAGGCCCTCGGCGGTAGACTCCACCACAATGCAGCCCGTGGTGTCGGCGACGATCCAGTGCAGCAGAGAAACGGGGAAGCTGCCGAACCCCTTGTTCACCAGCGTAACGTCGGCCAGCGCGCGCTCCACATCGTCAACGCTTGCGAAGTTCGAGCACACCCACAGCGGGAACTCGTACGGCGCCACGGCGGTGGTGCCCGGGCGCGCCGCTTCGGGGAAGTGCGCGTAGCCGGGGAAGTTCAGCCCGGCGATGGCCAGGCCGTCCTCGTTGGCGCAGTCGAAGTACAGCGGGAAGTCGTCGGACGTGATGGCCATACCCATAATGGCGCGGTGCCCGGTGTTGGCGGGGTGGTTGCGCGGCGTGAACGTGATGGTTTCGCCGTAGCCGTACGCCCAGTCAAGGTTGCGGCCGAAATACAGGTTGCCGTCAGGGTCGGTGAATCGAATGGCTGTGCACATAGGTTCTTCCTTTCTGCTTGAAGGCGAAGGGGCGGGGCGGGCGTATGCCCGCGCAGCGTGGTTGCTGCTTCGCGTTCGTCAATTGTTCGGAAGGCATAGTACGCCAAATGCCTGCGCGCGCAGGGTAGAATCGCACGGTTGTCAACGATGCGTTGCGTGTTCGTTGAAGAATGGCAACGCGCGCATTGATTCTTCTTTGGTGGTGTAGCTTAACTATTCTGCGACGTCACCCCTCCCTGAGCCACCTCTTTTGCGGTAAGGCTTCGCAACGCTGTCCTTAAAGTGCAGGTTCCTTATGTTCGAAAATGGGTTATTCTTAACGAAAGATATAACAGCACACAACGAAAACTGCTATGGAGGGCGAAACATGTTGAGGATATCAGATGCGCGCATTGACGGCTTTATTGCCGAGGACGTGCCGTATATCGATTTGACCAGCGAGATCCTGGGCATCGGCGACCAGCCGGGCGAGATGGAATACTTCACGCGCGAAGACTGCGTGCTGGCGGGCACGGACGTGGTTCGCCGCATTATGGAGAAGCTGGGATGCGACGCTGTGACGGCTGCGTCCGACGGGCAGCGCATCGAAGCCGGCAAGGCGTTCTTCACCGTGCGCGGCCGCGCGGGCGATTTGCATGCCGCCTGGAAGGTGTGCCTGAACGTGTTCGACCACCTGTCGGCCGTGGCCACTAAAACGCGCGCGATGGTGGATGCGGCCCATGCAGCGAACCCGCGCTGCGAGGTGCTGACAACGCGTAAAAGCATGCCGGGTGCAAAAGACCTGCTCACGTGCGCTGTTATGGCGGGTGGCGCTTTCCCTCACCGCTTGGGCCTGTCTGAAACCGTGCTGGTGTTCGAGCATCACCTTACGTTCTTCGGCGGGTTTGAGCGCTTCGTCGATGAGCTGCCCGCTATCAAGGCGAAGTGCATCGAGAAGAAGCTGTTCGTGGAAGCCGACGCCGAGCGCGCCATCACGCTGGCACGCGTGAGCGCCAACAGCATCGGCGTTGACGGTATCCAGCTTGACAAGGTTCCGGTGGCTGAGCTGCAAGAACTGGTGAGCCGCCTGCGCGCCATCGACCCGCGCCTTACGCTTATCGCTGCTGGCGGCATCAACCCGCAAAACGCTGGTGCGTACGCGGCATGCGGCTTGGATGGGCTGGCAACTACGGCGCCGTTCACGGCAAAGCCCATCGACATGAGCGTGCGCATGCGCCGCGCATAGTGCGATTAGGAGCGCGAAGGGAACGAAGGGGACGGAGGGATGCGCTTCGCCGCCCTCGCGTCTTGCGCCTTCTTGCGCGCGTGCCGGGAAACGCGATTGTCACTGCAGGCGCATCGGCCGCGCGCCGGGATACCCCGTTGCGTCACGCGCTCGTACCATGTCCGCCTTGCATACATATAAGGTAAAACGCGGCCACTGCGTTGGAAGTGGCGAGTGCCGTGCCTGCAACAGCTGCGGGCACGGCGAACAAACCGAAAGGAACGATTCATGGTTGAAGCAACGTTGAAGGTGGCGGGCATGCATTGCCCGAAGTGCGACGCGCGCGTGGAGAAGGCCGTGTCCGCCGTGGTGGGCGTTGCATCGGTGAAAGCCGATCACGAAGCGGACCTGGTGACGCTTACGTATGACGGCCAGCCGTCCACGCTCGATGCCGTGCGCGGCCATCACCGAGCAGGATTTCGCGGTCGAAGACTAAGCGTGCTTGGTTGCACTTGGCTGCAGTGTTTCATGTCGGGGGCTCGGCAGGTCTGAAAAGGCTTGCATGAGCTCCTTTTTGCTTGCCACGCCGATTTTCTCGTAGGCGTTCTTGCTGTGGAACTTCACCGTGCGCTCGGTGATGAACAGCTCCTCGGCAATGCCTTTCATGGTTTGCCCGTCAAGCAGCATAACCACGATTTGCGTCTCGCGCTCCGTCAGGCCGAACGGTACCAGCTGCTGCTGGCGGCGGCGCTGCACCTCGCGTTTGAGCTCCTCGTCGGAAAGCTGACGATGCGCGGGGGCGGTTTGCGTTTCGTCGGTTGGGCTGCTAGGGCTGCTTACTGAAGCGGTGAAGGCTCCCTGAGCGGCGCTTTTCCGGGTTGCCGCGGCATTTGCCGTTTGGACGGAACCTTGGGTGACAGCCGTTGGGCCAGCGAACTGACCGGCATCCGCCCCGTTCGCGGCGGTGCTACTTGTCTTGGAGCCGATTTCGACTGATGAGGACTGGCGGATAGCGTCTGCACCTGCAGCGGTCCTGCTGCGCGTGGTTGCGAAAAACGTTACGGATGCGATGGCGCACATGGCTACGCGTTGCTGCTCGACAGCGACGTGCTGTGCGTAGGGCGCGGCGCGTGCGTAGCTCACGGTGCGGCGCGCAATGTCCTGACGCCCGATTTGCTTGCGCAGCTGTACGGTGTGGACGTGGGCATAGGCACGGTGAAGGACGATCTGGGCCGCATTGCGCCGGCGTGCGCACCGTTTTTACAGGATGAATGCCAGGAAGGTGACAACGATTATGAGCATTGTTAGCGCCAGGACGCTCGATAGGCGCACGTTTATGAAGCTTGCGGGCCTTTCGCTTTGCGCTGGCGGCTTTTTGTCGCTTTCGGGCTGCGGGCTTGATTTCTCGAAGGGAAACCTGCGTTCGATTACCGATATGGGCGGGCGACGCGTGTCGCTTCCCGAGCAGGTGGACCGGGTGTTCTGCACGAATCCCATCGGCACCGTCGACGTGTTCGGGCTTGCCCCCGAAAAGCTTGCCTGCTGGAATTTCCGCCCGGCAGGCGACAACAAGAAGTTCATTCCCGATGAGTATTTCGCCTTGCCGTCGCTGGGCGTGTGGATGGGCGCGGGCGCCGTCCCGAATGCGGAGGAGATCGCCGCGCAAAACCCCGATGCGCTGCTATGCTTCTGGACGGCCGACGAAGTGGGAGCGAACATGGCCGACGAAGTGCAGAACCAAACGGGGCTTCCGGTGGTGCTGGTGGACTACGACGTGGACAGCGCGCCCACAACGTTTCGCTTCCTTGGTGATTTGATGGGCTGCGCCGAGCGCGCTGAAGAGCTTGCGTCGTATTGCGAGGGCAAGCTGGCAACCATCCGCGCCGTGGCCGATGCGGTTCCCGAAAGCGAGCGAAAGCGCGTGTTCCTTGCGCAAGGCAACGATGGGCTTACCACCGACCCGGTTGGCAGCATGCACGTCACCGATGCGTTTGAGCTGATCAACACGGAAAACGTGGCGGATATGCCGGGCACGCAGGGACAGGGCATGGGCATGCCCAGCGTGAACCTTGAGCAGATCATCAACTGGAACCCCGACGCTGTGCTTGTTGCCGAGTTCAGCATGAGCGACTCGGAAAGCTCTGATATCTACGGCGAAATTCAGCAGGATGCGCATTGGCAAAACGTGGCGTGCGTTGCATCCGGCGAACTGTACCGCATCCCTCGGTCGCCGTTCTCGTGGTTCGGGCGCCCGCCCTCGGCCGTGCTCATTCTTGGGTGCTTATGGTTGCTGAAAGTGCTGTACCCCGCCTATGCGTCCGGCATCAACATGCGCGATGAGACCATCGAGTTCTACCGCATGTTTTACCGTTACGATAAGTTCGACGAATACACGCTGGATAACCTGCTGAGCGCGGCAGGCATCGATCCGGTGACGGGCGAGAAGGCTTAACGCGGCAAGGACGGTGTAAGCCGGTAACCGGATTGGGATGAAGCTGCAGGCGGGGCAGGGGGCAGTGCCACTAAGGTGGGTAAGGAGATGCCGCTTGCCGTCTTGATGGCACTGCCCTTTGGCCCTGTTTCGCCCGATATCGCCGGTTAATGTCGGTAACCGATAAGTGGAAACAGATGCAAAAAGGTCTGATGAAGTACTCTTCATCAGACCTTTTTGCTGAAAAGCAAGCGACGGGCTTATTTGCCGTTGCGCATTTTCTTTACACCGCCGGCTGCGATAGCAGCGCCGGCCCCGATGGTCAGCACGCCGGGCCCGGGCAGAATAAGCATGGGCACGCCAACGGCCATGACCGCCACACCCGCAATGGTTTGCACCGCGCCGCTTATACGACCGCCGCCTTTTTCGCGAACGGGGTTGCCGAAGCCATCGACGAACGTGGTGTGCAACGGCTCGTTGTCAACGGCCTGCTTCTGCTTGCCGAACGTTGGCGGCGTGAAGGCTTCCGCGGCGGTGTGCGCGGTCGCCCCTGCGGTTTGCGCCGCTCCGCGCGCCGCGTCGATGGGGGTGACGTCGATGATGGGGTGCTGGGGAAACGCCATGTGATGCCTTCTTCCGTTGCCGTGCTTTGCGGTGACGCGGGGCTGTACCCCGCGCGAGTGTTTGTTGTGCGGGACGGGCATAGCAGCCTCGTTCCGCTTTCGGTACCATACCGCGCCGCGTGCCCGGCCTGTCAGCTGCGTGGCGAACCGTCACCAACGCGTAACGCGTTGCCCATATCGTCTTGATGGGCCTTGCGGCTGCCGGCGGCCTGGCGGACGCTGATGCATTGGCGCGCGCCGCGGGCTTCGCGCGTGATATCGTGAGCGCGCAGCTCTTCTTTACCTGCTCATGTGCGGTGTATGCGAAAGTGCAACACGCTTTGAACAACCACCTGCCCGCTGAGGCATTCCCCGTCTTCTTGATGCGGGCTCGGCGACACGCCCCGGGGCGTGTCCATACAGCAACGTTTTCCCTGTTCGGCGGCCAAATTGCGCTACACTGTAGCCAACGCATTCTCGCGTCGGTGGGACGGTGCTTCCGCTTGTTCTAGCTTCGGGGCTCTTCTGAAGCAATCGGCGCGCTGCAACACTGCGGTTCGTTTGCGCTCGCGCCTTTTGGGGATTTGGCGCGGTCGCCTTATTAGGGGAAGGTGATCTTATGGCAGCTCCTGCTACCGAACATGTTCGCAATATCGTGCTGGTGGGCCAAGACGGCGCCGGTAAAACGTCGCTGGCCGAGGCTATGCTGCACGTTTCGGGCCGCACGCCGCGCATGGGCACCACGCACGACGGCAAATCGTATCTGGATTACGACGAAGAGGAGATTCGCCGCAAGTTCACCATCGGTACGTCCATCGCGCCCATTCCGTACCACGACTACAAGATCAACCTGCTTGACACGTCGGGCCATCCCGATTTCATCGGCGACACGCTTGCTACCATGCAGGCTGCCGAAATGGCGCTGTTCGTGATTGATGCCGTGGCAGGTCCGCAGGTCATGACCACGAAACTGTGGCGCGAGGCCGAGGGCATGCGCCTGTCGCGCGCCGTGTTCATCAACCACATCGACCGCGAACACGCCAACTTCGACACCATCATGGCGCAGCTGCACGCGCGTTTCGGCAGCCGCTTGGGGCCGGTCACCATTCCCATCGGCGTGGCTGAGAACTTCAAGGGCGTCATCGACGTGCTGCGCATGAAGGCGCGCTATTTCGACCAGGACGGCACCACCGACGACCGCATCGAGGATATTCCGCCCGAGTACGAGGAAGAAGCGCAGATTGCCCGCGACAAGCTGTGCGACCTGGTGGCCGAGGCCGACGACGAACTGATGATGAAGTACCTTGACGGCGCGGAGCAGCTGACGCAGGAAGAGCTTGAGCGGCT
>OLOX01003857.1_pt1 | contig 10823 bp, 8 predicted proteins | sample 1672091 | NCBI WGS metagenome assembly OLOX01 (sample SAMEA3136644, study PRJEB25190) | human gut metagenome | reverse complement strand
CTGAATATCCTGTACTGTATCACGATATCCATATCCGTTTCTAAGTCCGCAATAGAAAAACGATGCTGCTCTCGACCAGATAAATGTCATAAAACAGTTATAGGCATTCCATGTATTGATCATAGAATCAAATTCTTTACTCGGTGTCTTCACCTGAAAATGAGAAAGTTTGCCATGCCAATATGAAATCAGTTCTGCCAGTTCTTCCCTACACTGTTTTGTAACATCTGTATAGCGGGCATAAATTATATCCGCCTCTTCCGGTTCTTTCATTCCTACAATAAATGCAATCTCTTTTGTTTCACCCGGCTGTAATGTCATAACCGTTGATAATGCACCACATCCATTTTCGTTGTAGCACATTTCACCGGAAAGTCTTCCTTCCTCTACACCTGTTGGATTCTCATATCCGTGATATCTTCCAAGGAACGATTCTCTATCGCCGCAATAGGAATTCACTGGTGCTCCTGCCAAAGCAAAAATACGGGAGATTGCCAGCTTATTATCCACTTCCTCCCCTTCTTTTACCCAGTCGAGATTTCCATGGATAATATGACGGATGCGGTTTTCTTCAAATGCGGTGCGGGTAATAAACTGTGAATACTGCAGATTTACCTGATCCTGCTCATAGTTGTTATTATTTGTAAACTCTGCATATCCGGTAATGGTCAGTTCTCTCGGTTCAGAAGATGTATTGGTTACTTTCAGGTTCCATACCTCATAGGTCTGATTTAATGGTACATAATACAGCGCCTCCGTGTGGATGTCACTATAATCTGCAATCATCTTTGTGTATGCCGTACCATGATGACATTCGCTTTTATATACACTTAAATCTTTTCCCACCGGCTGCCAGGATGCAGACCAGTAATCTTTTGACTGGTTATCTCTAATATAAATATATCTTCCCGGCTGATCAAACTGATTAAAAATGTACCGTAAAATACGTCCATTTGCTCCTGATTTTGCGAAGCTATATCCACCAGCATTATTTGAAATCAAAGCGCCATATTCCGGCGATCCCAGATAATTTGCCCACGGTGCCGGCGTATCTGGTCTTGTAATTACATATTCCCTTTTTTCATCATCAAAATATCCAAAATTCATGCGAAACCTCCAAATATATTTTATATGCTTGTTTTACAGTCATTTTAGCGTTTTCTTCATCATGTGCATATCAGATTAAATGTTTTTATAACAAATTCATGACATAAAAACGCGGGACCCGAACAAACCGGTTCCCGCGTAAGGAGGAATAATTTAAAATATGAATAGAAAATTTACTATAATTTGTTTTTATGACAGTTTCCAAATTTCTTTGTTGTACTGTTCAATCGTACGGTCAGATGAGAAGAATCCTGCCTTGCTGATATTTACAAGCATCTTCTTAGCCCATGCTTTACGATCTACATATGCATCGTATGCTTTCTCTCTTGTCTCGATATATGAATCGAAATCAGGGAATGTCATGAACCAGTCTTTATTCAGAAGTTCATTGTACAGACGCTCTAAGTTCTCTGTGCATCCAACAGACTTCACAGTATCACTTACGATAAAGTCAACAGCTCTCTTTAAGTTGGAATCTTTCTCATAGTAACTTCTTGAATTATAATCGCCTCTTGCATAACGGTCGATAACGGTCTGTGAATCCTCACCGAATGTAAAGATATTGTCATCACCAACAAGCTCAGCGATTTCTACGTTTGCACCATCCATAGTTCCCAATGTAAGTGCTCCGTTTAACATAAACTTCATGTTACCGGTTCCGGATGCTTCCTTGGATGCAAGGGAAATCTGCTCGGAAATATCACATGCAGGGATCATCTTCTCAGCCATGGTTACGTTGTAGTTTTCTACCATAAATACTTTTAAGTATGGGCTTACTTCCGGATCATTGTTGATGATCTGCTGTAAGCAGAGGATCAGATGAATGATATCCTTTGCGATGATGTAAGCAGGTGCTGCCTTTGCTCCAAAGAATACGGTGATTGGAGTTGCAGGCTTTTTGCCCTCTTTGATCTCGAAATATTTATGAATGACATAGAGTGCATTCATCTGCTGTCTCTTGTACTCGTGAAGTCTCTTAACCTGAATATCGTAAATGGAATTCTCGTCAATATCAAATCCCTGCTTCATGTTAAGATAGTTCTTCAGATCTGCTTTCTTTCCAGCCTTTACTGCAAGAAGACGATCCAATACAGCATCATCATTGACATAATTGCCAAGTTTCTCTAATTCGTTTGCATCTTTCTTCCAGCCATCCCCGATGAGCTCTGTAATCATTGCAGATAATTCAGGGTTGCAGGACATGAGCCAGCGGCGGAATGTAATACCGTTTGTCTTATTATTGAACTTCTCCGGATAAAGCTTGTAGAAATTATTTAACTCGCTGTTCTTTAAGATTTCTGTATGCAGGTAAGCAACACCGTTTACGCTATATCCGTAATGGATATCCATGTGTGCCATATGAACCAGACCGTCTTTGATGATGTATGTGCTCTCATCACTTACTTTTGCACGTACACGGTTGTCTAACTCACGAATGATTGGCATCAACTGTGGAACCGCCTTGTCTAAGAAGTAAATTGGCCATTTCTCCAGTGCTTCTGCAAGGATTGTATGGTTTGTATATGCACATACCTTTGATACAATATCAATAGCCTCATCCATCAGGATTCCTCTTTCCTGAAGAAGACGGATCAACTCCGGAATAACCATGGAAGGATGGGTATCATTGATCTGTACGGTTGCATAATCAGCTAAATCATGTAAATTCGATCCCTTTGCAACAGCCTCATCAAGAATCAGTCTTGCAGCATTGCTTACCATAAAATACTGCTGGTAAACACGAAGCAGACGACCCTTTTCATCGGAATCATCCGGATATAAGAACAGTGTCAGATTCTTCTGAATGTCTTCCTTGTTGAAATCAATGGTATCTCCAACAATGCCCTCATCTACGGTCTCAATATCAAAAAGACGAAGCTTTGTTGTACGGTTGTTGTAACCAACAACATCAATGTCATATAATCTGGACTGTACTGTAAATCCACCAAACTGTACCGGATATGTGATATCTGTCTTTGTCAGCCAGCTGTCCTCTGTAATCCATGGATTTGGAGTTTCTTTCTGCAGGTTGTGATCAAATACCTGCTTGAATAATCCATAATGGTAATTTAATCCAACACCATCACCATTTAAGCCAAGTGTAGCGATAGAATCAACAAAACATGCTGCCAGACGGCCAAGACCACCGTTTCCAAGTGAAGGCTCAAGCTCGATTTCCTCGATCTCACAAAGGTTCTTTCCGGATGCCTCTAACTCTGATTTTACATCATCATAAATACCAAGGTTGATCAGGTTATTGGATAAAAGCTTTCCAATTAAGAACTCTGCAGAAATGTAATACAGTTTCTTCTTTCCTTCGTTACTTACTTTATCTTCAGCCATCTGCTTTGTCATATCAAGCAATGCATAATAAATTTCCTCGTTGCTGCATTTTTCGATTGTTTTGTTATATTTCATCGATACTGCTTTTGCTAATGTCATTTTTCTTTCCTCCCTGTTTAAACCTCACGGCCCCTATCCGTGTTTCATTTGATAGTCTAAGTATATTCATTTTTGCTTTTTTATTCTTGTCATATCCATGCAAAAACTAATACTATTCTATCATTTTTCACATACCTCGCAAATGATTCTGTTATTATTTACCAATTTCATTCCTTGACAATTGGTAAATAAGTATAAAAGCCGGCAAATGAATTTACAAACAATTCTGCTTTTGCTAAGATGAGGATATGAATATACTTGAATATGAAAATTACCACGAAAATGTGATACACGGGGATATTGTCTTTCCCTACAATACGTATTTGTGCTCGATTCCGCTGGATTTTCCACGGGTACCACTACACTGGCATGACGAGGTGGAACTGATCTATATTAAAAAAGGCCGGGGTGCTGTGACGGTGGACTTCCACCAATACAAAGTGCTGGGACCAACACTGCTTCTGATTCTGCCCGGGCAGCTCCACTCCATTGAACAGTATGAAAATGAATCCATGGAGTACGAAAATATTATTTTTCATCCAAGCATGCTGATTTCCAAGCAGGCAGACACCACAGCCACCGGCTTTTTACTGCCACTGTTTGCCGGACAGGTCACAGTTCCTACTGTGTTCACTCCTGTCTATCCATACTACACAGATGTTGTGGCACCGATTGATGCCTGCGATGAAATCTGCAAGACCATGCCACAGGGATATGAACTTTATATCAAAAGCAAGCTGTATGAATTTTTCTTTATTCTGGATAACCGCTGCCGGAACTTAAGCACCAGCAAGGGAAACCGTAAAACTTTAGACAAAATAAAAGTTGTCCTCAAATATATTGAGAACAACTATATGAACCGGATTTCCATCGCTGATATCGCAGCAACGGTAGATTTTTCAGAATCTCACTTTATGCGATACTTTAAAGAAACAATGGGAACCTCCTTTGTGGATTATCTGCGCGACTATCGTCTGACGATGGCATCCCGCCTTCTGACCACATCCGATTCTGCGATTCTTGACATCGCCTCCGAGACTGGTTTTGACAATCTCTCCTATTTTAATCGCGTGTTTAAGAAAAAATACGGCATGACACCGCGACAGTTTCGTTCCGAGAGTTTTCCGGGAACGGAAAACAATTAAAAGAAGTACCCGGAAAAAAGCAATGCACAGGCAGCAGCAGCCACGACATCACTGATACTGTGCACACCGGAAATCACACGGATCACCGCAATCCCTGCCGCACATACAAGCAATACGATTGCCAGCGGCATATTGACCGGGAAAAATGTAAGTGCAATGATCGTTGCGGAAAACACATGCCTGCTTGGCCAGGAATGTCCTTTTGTGTTTTTCGGAATTACGGGCGGCATTTCAAACCGCTCATAGGGTCTTGGGAAATTTAAGATTGCCCGTACAACTGTCACGCAGATAAATCCATTCATCGGATAAATGATTGCATTCGTCAGGCGGGGATCTTTGTGCCACAACATCCAGAGCAACAGACACGGATAGGCGATAAAAACCAGTCCGGTCAGTATTTTATTTGCCATATGTAATGACTTAGCCAGTTTCGGATTTTCACGAAACGGCTGAGTCATTTTAATATAAGTTTCTTTTCTCATAAGTAATCGTTCTTTCTAACGGTTGGTTGTATTATTTGTGGTATTGTTAGTGTTATTCTTTGTATTGTTTTTGTTGGTTGTGTTGTTCTTGGTATTGTTGTCTCCATTGGTATTGTCTGCATCATCGCCATCGACCATATCTTCCACACCATCAACCACTGCATCACCGGCATCCTTGACACCATCTACCACACCATCTCCGACATCTTTGATATCGTCTCCGACACTGTCAACATCATTCTTCACATTGTTTCCGTTGTTGGTTGTGTTGTTTCCATTGGTAGTTCCGTTATTTGTTCCATTGTCAACCGTACCGTTGTTTGCGTCATTTGCGTTGGTATCCATGACTGTGTTCTGGGTATCGTTTGTATTGTTATCGTTTGTTCCACAAGCTGCAAACAATCCCATGCTTCCAACTAACAGACAGCATACCATAAATAGTTTCCATTTTTTCATTTTACATATCTCCTTTTGATTATATTACGAAGGTAGTATGAACGCAAATGTTTCCTTTTATGCACAATATCCCAATTTACTTGAAGATTTTTCCACATTCATTTCTGTTTTCATAACATGATCTAATGTTTCTTCATTTTTGGCTGAGTGATCAGCGATGCAATATAGGAAAAAACAAGCGCTGCCGAAAGGCCCGCTGCACAGTTCTTAAAGCCTCCAAGGAATATTCCTAAGAATCCTTCCTTGTCCACCATTTCCTTGACACCTTTCCAGAGATTGTTTCCAAATCCAAGCAATGGCACATTTGCTCCCGCTTTTGCCCATTTTGCAAATGGTTCATACAGACCGACTGCGCCAAGCACCGCTCCAAGACATACAAGCAGTACCATGATACGGCCCGGCATCATTTGCGTTTTTTCCATAAGGATCTGGCAGAGTGCGCATATGGCACCACCTACAACAAATGCTATTACATAATCCATCTTATTTTCCTCCTGATTCAAGTACCACGCCGTGTGCGATGCCCGGTATGCTCTGCCCTTCATTGAAACTTACGGTAGACAGAAGGGCACCTGTCGGCACAAACAGTATTCTTTTCATGGTTCCGTCCTGCAGTCTCGGAAGAAAATGCGCGCTCAGCGTCGATGCCGCACAGCCACACCCGGAGCCACCGGATCCGGTTCCCTGTGTTTTGTTATCATAGATCAGCATTCCACAGTCCTGATGCACTTTGCTGATGTCATACCCTTTTTTATTAAGCAGATCTATGAGTATCTCATGCCCGACTTCTCCCAGATCTCCGGTAACAATTGCATCATAATCTTCGGGCTGCCGGTCAAAATCGATCAGATTCTGTGCGATGAGTTCTGCTGCTGCCGGGGCCATGACGGCTCCCATATTCATAGAATCTTTGATACCATAGTCAACGATTTTTCCGGTCGTGACACCCGCGATTTTTGCAAGTGCATTTTCTGTTTTTTCATCTTTCTGCTTTTTTGCAGATGCCAGTATAAAGGCTCCCGCTCCCGTGACCGTCCATGTTGCAGAAACCGGACGCTGGTTTGCATATTCAAGCGGAAAACGAAACTGCTTTTCCGCACTTGCAAAATGACTGGAGGTGACCGCTGCCACATGATCCGCATATCCCGCTGCAACTGTCATGGATGACAATGCAAGTGCTTCTCCGCAGGTCGAACATGCACCATACAAACCAAACAGAGGAATCTCAAAAGTCTTTAATCCAAAGGAAGATGCTATCAGCTGTCCAAGAAGATCTCCCGCAAACAGATAACGCATGTCCTCCGGCTTTTTGCCTGCCTTGCCCAAAGCGAGTGTCAATGCCTCCTGCTGCAGACTGCTCTCTGCCGCCTCCCAGGTATCCTGTCCAAACTTGTCATCCGAACCGATGCAGTCAAATTCTTCTGCCAACGGCCCTTCGCCCTCTTTTGTACCAACCACCGATGCTGTACCAATAATAAAAGGAGCCTCTGAAAAACAGAGACTCCCTTTTCCAATTTGCTGGTTCATACAATCTCTCCTTTCTGCCTGTCAGAACTTAACGTTCTGCCAACTTTCAATTTGGAGATAGTATGTCGCAAACCAGATTATTTATGCGCCTTCAAACTGTACAACCGAATCCACTTTGTAATCGGAAAGGACTTCACGTCCGTTAAGATCACTCAGCTCGATCAAAAACAGTGCTTCCACGACTTCGCCGCCAAGCTCTTCGACCAGCTCTGCAGCCGCTTTCATTGTTCCACCGGTTGCAATCAGATCATCTAAAAGAACCACTTTGTCACCCTTTTTGATTGCATCCTTGTGAATCTCGATCGTTGCTGTGCCGTACTCTAAATCATAGGTCTTTGAAACGGTTTCACATGGAAGCTTTCCTTTCTTGCGAATTGGAACAAATGGTTTATGAAGCAGATAAGAAAGTGGCATACCAAAAAGGAATCCACGGGATTCTGCACCTGCGATTACGTCAAAATCCACGCCCTCTAATTTCTTTGCAAGCTCATCAATTGCAAGCTTGAGTCCATCTGCATCCTGCAGGATACTTGTCACATCACGGAATATAATTCCCTTCTCCGGGAAATCCGGAATATTTCGAATGTACTCTTTTAATTCTTTCATAATGTCCCTCTCAATCAAGAAATTTATTATATCTAAGCCTCATTATAGAACTTTCTGTCAGCAATCGCAAGCTACAGACTGTCATATTTGTCCATGAACTGTACGTCTATTTTACCGGTTTCCATCCCTCTTCCGCCCGCTGGGTCACATCCGTTACCGTCAAAAGATCGTTCTGAAATACAAAGCGGATATCGTAGGCATCAAATGCCATTCCATAAATATAATCCGGCTTTTTGTTGTATGCTGCCCGCGGGTCCTGCGCCAGCACTTCGATTGCTGCTTCCTGCAATTCTTTTGGAATGCGTGAAAGAAGTTCCGGTGAAAAATCTACTTCTACCCTGTCAGACTGATGACTGTCCGCAAATCCTCCCTTTGCATCCGGATGTGCATCCGCATAAGGCAGATACGGTTTAATATCATAAATCGGTGTTCCATCCAGTAAATCCACACCGGAAACCACCAGAAGCGGGCCATCATTCTCATCGATCCGTACCTTTTCGAGTTTCACACAGGAAAGGCCTATGGAATTCGGACGAAACGGGGACCGTGTTGCAAACACGCCCTTCCGTTCCTTGCCTCCGAGCCGCGGTGGTGCTACCGTAGCATGAAAAGTTTCCTGCCTGGCCCTGGAAAATTCCCACAAAAGCCACAGATGCGAAAACTCTTCGATTCCCTTTACCGCATCCGGATTTCGAAATTTCGGTTCAAAAACAATTGTTCCTTTTGCATTGGCAGCCAGTCCGCTCTGTCTGGGAATGCCAAACTTTTCCGGAAACGGGGTGTGAATACGTGCAATATATTCCATGCTTTTCTCCTACTTGACACACTATTTGAACATCAGCCCATTTATAGTCGCCTTCGGCGAGGGCTGACGCTATATGTCAAGTTTTCTATGAAAACTTGACACATTTTACATCTCATAATATTTCATGTTTTCGAGCAGTTCCGGTGTCAGCTGTGCACCGGACGCCTCATATTTGTCGTACATTGCCCGCAGTTTCTTGCGCTTTCGCTCGTTGTCCACTTCAAACTTCATAAAACCTTTCTGATACTGTGGATTCGCCATCAGGGCGCTGCGCACTTCCTTTGCAAATGGACAGTATTTCATCAGAATACTCCGCGACACTTTGTTCAGCCGGAAACTTCCCTGCGACTCATATTTCATCCAGTTGTCATAATCTTTGACAAACACTTCCTTCTGGCTGTTACGACAGCGGGCCAGATCTGTTTTTATCTTATCCTTAGCCTCTGCAGACAATTCACTGTTCTTGCGATAAAACTGCATGTAATCACAATATTCCGAAGTCAAAGACGGTTCACGAAGATCATTCCAGTAGACGCCCTGTATCTTCCGGCAGATTTCCCAACGGTAACGTGCAATTGTTTCCCGCATAAGGTCTTCCATATCCATACTGGTGAACATCGGGAAAAGGAAACGTGCCGGCGTATCGTTTTTGACCCCAGCCGTCTCCTGCCACATAAGTGCCCGGGAACCTACATTCGGCATCAGGATAATATCCGGCAGTACTTCCTTCATAATCCACTCCTGCTTGATTCCATGCTCCGGATCCGTAAACATGACTTCACGGTAAAAAGCGGAATAATCCAGGCATCGGACACTGTTGATCGCCGCCTCAATTTTTTCGACTGTGACCGCCATCTTTTCTATATTTCCCACAAAGTCACTCTGCTGAAGTACCGGACAGAAGTCGTGCAGTCGCCCACTGGTCACGCGGTCAGCGGTACGGAACATATTCTGGATTTCATAGGCGACTTTCTGTCTTCCATCACTTTTTGCGGCTTTCATCTGTTCTTCTGTGATATTTCCCTGCTTCAACTGCTGCTGCAAGGCCCCCGCATAATCCATGTTCATCTCATTAATGGAAGGCACACAGTCTCCATTGTAAATGTGAAGCAGCCAGTCGTACATAGTATATACATGCTGTGACTGAAACAGTCCGATTGAATCTACAAGATTATACAAAGCATTCGTAAGATCCTCTCCGAGACATTCTGCATCCATAAATCCAAAATTCAAAAACATCTGAATAATCGGTGATGGTTTGATCAGATTCTCCGTCGAACGCAAAAAAGTCCGCAGATAAATTTCATAGAACTTCCGGCTGACTTCTCTTGTATTCTGTTCCTTTAATGCCGTTCGGAATGCATGAATGTCTTCATTTGCATAACCTGCATATTCCATAATACGCGCAACACAATCTTCTTTTGCCACATAAACTCTGTCTACGGACAATCCTTCAAAATTGCTGCCGGCACATCTTTGCTGTGCCTCTTCCATACAGTCTCCGTAAATTCCAAGCATCTGCATCACTTCTACAATTGCAAGCATCTGCTCTTTTTCCCATGTGACATCGTTTCCCTTGCGGGAACGGGCAACCGTCAAATCGTAGTACAAATGAAAAAGATCATCTTTTGTCTCAGCGAACAAAATGTCCTTATTGCGAAGCATGTAATTCACCATCTCACCAATGCCAAGCGTGACACGGTGCATCTGTGCGGATGCTTCCATGATTGCACCCACACACAGATTATCATCTTTGATCATCAATTGCATATATTCCCTGAGATAATTTTTTACCAGACTGTCACTGTTTCGAACTTCCCATTCTTCCGCACGATGCTGTAAATTCAGTGCCTCAAAGCATTCCATCCTGGCAAATGGCTGTTCATCCACAAGCAGCTGGCTGCACCGGTTCTTATAATCATTATAAAATTCCTCTGCTTTTGCATGCAAAAGCCGGACTTTGCGGTACAGATCTACATACAGGCACAATGCCTGCTGTCGCTGTTCTATCGCAGTCCGCAAAAATGCCGGACGGAAATTTTCATTTTTTGCAAGTATATTGGATAAATCCTGCGCATTTTTACATGGAATCGTGATTACCGTGGTATCTTCCCGTGCCACATAATCACAACCGAACCATCCAGTGTCTAAAATTCCGATAATGGAATTACGCTTCATGACGATTTTCACAAAAGAAAACCGACACTCGACACTTCCCTCCTGAATGAGATACCATTCAGGAGGGAAGTGTCG
>OLOX01003854.1_pt1 | contig 10832 bp, 7 predicted proteins | sample 1672091 | NCBI WGS metagenome assembly OLOX01 (sample SAMEA3136644, study PRJEB25190) | human gut metagenome | reverse complement strand
CCCAGCACATGAAGATGATCCACGACCAGACGCTGGATCAGTTCTGCCAGGGCAATGATAAAATTCTCTGCCCTGCCGATCTCAATGATGGTGTTGACAATGGCATCGTAATATGCCTCTTTGTCCAGGACTTCCGCCTTCTCCGTGATCAGCTCCTCGATCACATAGGCATAGTCTGCCGGGAGAGCTTTACGGACTTTGGAACGGGTATATTTGGACGCCGTTGTCTTGCACACTTCGATCAGGCGATAAAGCGTGATCTTATACCAGTTCTCCATGTCTTCTTCATGCTTCTTTACGACTTCCATCTTTTCTTTCGGATAATAGATCAGTGTGGCAAGAGAACGTTTATCACTGTTACTTAAGGTATGTCCGAACACATCATCAATCTTTTTCCGCACAGCGCCGGAACCATTTCGAAGAACATGGGAAAACGCATCATACTCTCCATGGATGTCCGACATGAAATGCTCGGTACCTTTCGGAAGGTTTAATATAGACTGCAGATTGATGATCTCTGTTGAGGCCTTTGCTATGGTAGGATACAGCTCCGCAAGTCGCTGCAGGTATCTTAATTCTTCTTTTTTCATATGAATAATATTTTAACATTGATATTGTGTTTTTATTTGGTTTTAGAAATTTGGATATACTCAATATTTGCATAGCCATTTTTCTTTAATAATTCAGTACAAGCTGTATTAGATGGTTGAACGTTAATTAGTAAGTGAAGGTTTTCTTCGTTAGCTATTTTTTCTGCATGTTTAAATAACATCGTGCCATAACCTTTTCTTCTTTCTTCCTTACGAACAAAGATTGTTTGCAACAAATAGTTAGTATCTTCTTTCTTTAAAACAACATAACCAACAGATTTACCATTTAAAGTTAATGTATAAATCACATGATAAATATTTAAATAAGATGAAAATTTATCACGAACTAAATCAGCATCTTTATTATGATTTACTTCCATTTCATAGGCATCAACCATGTATAAAATACCTGGCAAATTGTGTTTATTTATTTCAACAATAGAAGGCTTAACAATATTGGAATGAGGGATAATGATTTCTTCTTCATTTTCTTCATCATATTCAATTTCTGATGCATCATACTCAATGCCATATTCATTACACCAGTTTATTGCGATTTCTTTGTATGCATTATCTCTATAGTCATACCAGTCTTTGGTTAAATCGAAACGGTCAAGAGTAGCTCTAAACATACGGAAGGCACCTCTACCACGAATACTGTTTGATAACCATTCGTAGGCTTCATTATTTTCGACAGTAGAAATGAAATCCTGCATAATAGCGTAATCATTTCTTTCTTGTATATTAGGTAAAGAAATACTTTCGTCTGATACATCATCTATATCTTCATCTTCAAAATCTGGATCTAATATTCTTTGATCAAATTCAGAATAGCATAAGATGACTTCTTCAGGCATGTAGTAAAAGAACATTAATTCATTTGTAGTCTCTTCAATTGCATCAATAACATCTTGTAATAAAACTTTCATAGTTTTCACACTTTCTCCTATTTCTCAAACAGAAATGTATGTTTATATGACCATAGTAATTGTAATAGCATCGCTACCCAGACAAGAGGTTCTGTAAAACATATTCCCATAAAGCCAGTTGCTGGTATTAAAAGACTAACAAGAATGAATTTCCCAACTAACTCAATAATACTGCTGAATAATGGGACAATTTTTTGACCTAGCCCCTGCAAAGAACATCTTAGATTTAGTAGTGGTGCTAAGAATGGTGTAAATATGGTGGATACTTTAATATAGGTACTTCCATAATACAGTACTTCTCTACTATTTGTGGATGAAATCAAATGAATAAAGAAGTTACTGAAAGGAAAGACAATCGCAATACTGATTGCACACCAGATTAAACCTAATATATTAGCAAATCTTACCCCATCGATTATTCTTTGCTTATTATTAGCACCATAGTTTTGCGATACATATGTTGTTAAGGCAGTAGCTAAAGTTGATATAGGCATTGTTTCAAAGCTAAGAACTTTTCTTGCAGATGTATAACCGGCAATAACTTCAGTACCACATTTATTGATCGCTGTTTGTAATATGACGGTACCCATAGATACAATGGATAACATCATACCCATACTTAACCCTTGACCAAGTAAATCAGAATATAAGTATTTATCAAAACTAAAACTGGTTTTATCAGGTATTAAATCTTTCTCTTTTGTATAAATATAAATTAAGCAAAAGATAGAAGAAACAGCTTGCGATATTACAGTAGCTACAGCAGCACCACGAGTCCCCATTTTAAGATTTACAATACAATAGATATCTAAAAAGATATTTAGACAACTGCTGATTAGTAATGCGATAAGAGGAATAAAAGCATTACCTTTAGCTCGTAACATACCACTTAACATGTTATATAAAACCGTAATGCCTACGGCTATACATATTGTATAAATGTAGCTGTATGCATCATCAAATATATTTTGAGGTGTATTTAAAAAATGCATAAAGGGAATTAATACGGTAAGAGATAATATCATGATGATAATCGTTAAAACTAAACTTAATAGAATTGTACCAGCAATAGCTTTCTTGGTGTTTTCTATATTTTTAGAACCAACGCATCGTGCAATAACAACGGAGAAACCACTTCCTACACCAGTTGCAAAACCAACGAGTAGTTCAAATAAAGAAGCTGTTGCGCCCATTGCGGCTAAGGCATTATCACCTAGATAATGACCTACAATCATAGTATCTACAGTGTTATATAGTTGTTGAAATAAGTTTGCAAAGAAAATAGGAACCATAAATAGCAGCAATACTGTTTTAATGTTTCCTATTGTAAGGTCTATTTTTTTATTCATCTGTTTTCGCCTCTAATATCGAATGAACAAGTTTGAATAATTCTTCTTTTGTTTCATAAGAGTAAATCTTGTAATATTTATCACCTGTTAACATAGCACTTAATTCACTGACGCTGTGTCTATAGAAAATATATACAGGTTTGTTGTATTTTTCAGCGTAGGCAAGTTCATAGCCAACTCCAAGAGAAGGACATGTGCATTCGGCAATAACTAAATCACATTCTCTTAGCCATGCGGTATCCTGCAAGTAAATTGCTTCATCATTTGAACGGCCTTGTTCAAGAATTGATTTTTTCAAATCGCCAACATGTTCCGTAAGAACGATATCTGTTTTTTGCATTTCCTGTATTAAGTCGTGATATAGCTTAGCATCTGCTCTACCACCACGGATTGATCCTGCAAAGTATATTTTTCTCATAAAAACCTCCTTGTTCTTTACCATTATAAATGTGATTTGTGTATAATTTAAGATATATGAAAAAGTATTTTTTGAAATATTTACCACTATTTATGATTGGTATAATTGCGAATATCGTTGTCGATTACGTTCAGCTTTATATACCAGAATATTTAGGTGATATGGTAGAAATAGTCAGCTCAAAAGAAGGCGTTATTTTTGCGGATATCAAGTCCATTGTGATGAGTCTTGTGATCGTATCCTTTGTGCTTTTAGCTGGTAGAACTTTAATGCGCTTTACTTTGTTAATTGCTTCAAGCAAAGTGGATAGAGATCTTCGCCATGATATGTTTTTAAAGACAGAAAGATTATCTCAGAGATTTTTCCATGAAAATAAAGCGGGAAGTATCATGTCTTCTTTTACAACAGATATAGAAGCGATTGGTGAATTTACAGGATGGGGAACCATCATGATTGTCGACGCTTTATTCTTATCTGTTATGTCCATATATAAGATGATTCGCTTAGATGCAATATTAACTGTTATTGCGGTTATTCCAATGATTGCGTTAATTTTCTGGGGGAATTGTGTTGAAAAAGCGATGAGTGACAAGTGGATGGAAAGACAAAATACCTTTGATAAATTATTTGATTTTACGCAAGAAAACTTCACGGGTATTAGAGTTATTAAAGCCTTTGTAAAAGAGTTACAGGAATTTAAAGCATTTGAAAAAGTAGCGAAAGAAAACGCAGATGTAAATATTGATTTTGCAATGATGTCAGTACGTTTTGATGTATGTATTGAATTACTTATTGGTGCGGTAATGGCATTTCTAATGGGTATTGGTGGCTACTTTGTTTATTACTATGTAATGGGTAATTCAATTGTTTTATTCAATCATGTTGTTAGATTAACTGCGGGAAATTTAGTTACTTTTATAGGATACGTTGATGTACTAATCTGGCCAATGATTGCGATGGGACAAATCTTGCAGATGTATTCGCGTTATTCTTCTTCACGTAAAAGAGTCTTTGATTTCTTAGAAGAAAAAGAAGAAATACACAATCCAGAGAATGCGATTGTATTAGAAAACTGTGAAGGTAAAATTACATTTAATCACTTTAATTTTACATATCCTGATGGTTCGATTGAGTCATTGAAAGATATTACTTTTGAGATAGAACCAGGAGAACTTGTTGGAGTTGTTGGTAAGATTGGTTCAGGTAAAACAACATTAGTTAATTCTTTATTGCGTTTATATAATATCGAAAAAAATCAAATCTTAATTGATGATAAGGATATTATGAACCTGGATATTACAAGTGTTAGAGATAATATCGCCTATGTTCCTCAAGATAACTTCTTATTTTCTAGTTCAGTCAGTGAAAATATCGCTTTCTCCAATAAAAAGATGAGTATTGATGCGATTAAATCTGCCGCAAGATTTGCCGATGTGCATGATAATATTACAAACTTTAAAGAAGGCTATAATACGGTGACTGGTGAAAGAGGTGTTACTTTATCTGGTGGTCAGAAACAACGCATTTCTATTGCTAGAGCCTATGCAAAAGATGCCCCAATAATGATTATGGATGACTCTGTATCAGCAGTAGATGTTAAGACGGAAGAAGTTATTTTAAGTAATATCCGAGAGAAAAGAAAAGGCAAGACAACAATTATTATTGCCTCACGTGTTTCTACAGTATCTAAAGCAGATAAGATACTCGTTTTAAAAGATGGTACTGTAGAAGCCTTTGATACACCAGAGAATTTATTGAATGTTTCTCCTACTTATCAAAAGATGGTTTATTTGCAGAAACTTGAAAGTGAGTTATAAGTTATGGATAACGAATTAGAAATATTAAAAGGGGACAAAAAAATACCATTATCTACTCTTTCAAGAAGAACATTAGAATATATTGCCCCTGAAAAAAAGAGTTTTATTTTAGCATTAGTATTTGTATTAATTAATGTTATTTTAAACATGCTTTCACCACTATTAACTTCGGCTTTAACAGATGAACTTGTCAGTGATAATATTCGTTTGAAGTTTATTATCAATATCGCGATTCTTTCATTTGTGATTGTCTGTGTCAGTATGACATTTATGTATTTTGAATCAAAGATATTACAGAATTGTGGACAACGTATTGTTTATCGTTTAAGAAATGAGATATTTCAACATATTGAAAACATGTCATTGAACCAGTTTACAGAAATGCCTGTAGGATCACTTGTAACTAGAGTTACTTCTTATACAGCATCAATGTCTGATTTATTTACAGGTGTATTTGTAAGAATATTACGTGATATTACTACGGTAGTAAGTGTATATGTTGTGATGTGCTATATTTCACCATCATTATCACTTGCATTATTAGGCATTATTCTTATTGTCTTTGCGATTTCTTTTTTCTTCTCACGCTATATATCTAATGTATTCCGTAAAGAAAGAGCTGCATTAAGTGATTTAAATACCTTTTTGTCAGAAAATATTTCAGGGATGAAATTAACGCAAATTTTTAATCAAGAAAAAAGAAAAGAAGAAGAATTCTTAGTTAAGAATAATGAGATGTATAAACAAACTACGCGTGTAGTTAGAGGGTTTGGGGTATTTAGACCACTTATTCAAACAATATATAACTTATCAATTGCGTTAAGTTTTGCATTAGGTGTTTCTTTTGGCTTAACAGCAGGAGAAATCGTAGCTTTCTATATGTTCTTGTCAAGATTCTTTAATCCAATTCAAGATTTGGCAGATCAGCTAAATTCATTGCAGAAAGCCTTTACCGCATCGGAGCGTATCTTTAATTTATTAGATGTAAAACCAGATGTATTAGATAGTGAAGATGCAATTGAAATAGACAAGTTTGAAGGAAGAATTGAATTTAAAAATGTATGGTTTGCCTATACAAAGGAAGACTGGATATTAAAAGATGTTTCTTTTGTGATTGAGCCAAAAACAACATGTGCTTTTGTTGGGGCAACAGGTGCTGGTAAAACAACAATATTACAACTGATTGTTCGTAACTATGAAGTACAGAAGGGTGAAATACTAATTGATGGCATCAATATCAACAAGATTAAGATTTCTTCACTTCGTAAAGCAGTAGGGCAGATGCTGCAGGATGTGTTCTTATTTTCTGGTTCCATCGCTTCAAATATTACTTTGCATGACGACCGTTTCAGTGAAGAAGATATTTATGAAGCCTGCAAGTATGTTAATGCGGATAGCTTTATCGATAAATTACCGCATGGAATACATGAAGAAATTATTGAAAAAGGTGAAAACTTATCTCAAGGTCAACGTCAATTGCTTAGTTTTGCTCGTACAGTAATTCATAAGCCACAGGTGTTAATTCTTGATGAAGCTACAGCCAATATTGATACAGAAACGGAAGTATTAATTCAAGAATCATTAGAGAAAATGAAGAATATTGGTACGATGTTAGTGGTGGCTCATAGACTTTCCACAATTCAACATGCTGACCAGATTATTGTCTTGCAGAAAGGTGAAGTCATTGAAAGAGGTAATCACCAAGACCTTCTTCACCAGCATGGTTATTACTATAAACTATATCAGCTGCAGTTTGAATGAAAAAAGTTTCATAAATAGTTAAAATTTTTCGTATTTATTTTCAGAAATGATACACATTTGCCCCTGAAGTGCGATAGAATAGTGCTCAAAGGAACAGGGACATGACACAAGAAGAAAAGACACTGAAAAAAGAATACAAGTATAAAGGTAGAGTAGTAAATGTTCGATCCGACAAAGCACAATTACCAGATGGAAAATTAGTGCAAAGAGAAGTAGTGGAACATCCAGGTGGTGTTGTCATTGCGCTCGAAGATACGGATAGAACATTTTTTTTCGTTACCCAATGGCGCTATGCACAAGTTAGATCACTTCTTGAATTTCCAGCAGGAAAATTAGAAAAAGGGGAAAATCCTTTTGAAAGTGCTAAAAGAGAAATCATTGAAGAAACAGGCTATGAAGGAGTTGATTATGTGGACTTTGGTGAATTTGTACCAACAGGAGCATATGGCCAGGAAGTGATACATTTGTATTACGCGAAAAAGGGAAAATATTATGGTCAACATTTAGATGATGATGAGAATTTAAATGTTACCAAGATGACCTTGGAAGAAACTATCGACAAAATAATGAAAGGTGAAATTATCGACGGTAAAACAATAGCTTTAGCTTTTAAAGTACAGGAGTATAAGAAAAGACATGAAAAATAATAAATTACAACCAGTCAAAATACATGATTTATTTACATATCAATTTCCCGGGAATTTACAATATTCACCTGATGGTAAATTCTTAGCTTTTGAAGTTGCAAAAGCCAGAGAAAAAGAAAACGATTATACAAGAAATGTATGGATCAGTAATAATGGTGAAGTAAAACAACTTTCATATAATATTGACGCATCTATTGTAAGCTGGCTTGATGATAAAAATATATTGATTCAAAGAAATACAAAGAAGGAAACAGGAGTTACAGAATTATTTGTATTACCAGTAGATGGTGGCGAAGCAATGCCATTAATAACACTTCCTTTTGTGCTTTCATCACTAAAAGTTGTTGATAAAAATACTTTTGTCGCTACTGGAACTATTGATGCCGATGATGTTGATGCATATAAAGATGATGAAAAGACAAGAAAAGAAAAATTAGAAAAGAAAGAAGCCGATAAAGACTATACCGTTATCGATGAAGTTCCATATTGGCATAATGGTCAAAACTATACAAACAAGAAAAGAACCGCTTTATTTCTAATTGAAAAAGATAAAGTTAAAAGAATATCCAAGGAATATGAAAATGTACAGTCATTCATTATAGAAGATAGAGATATATATTTCTTGTCAGAAACACATGTTTCTAAAGAATCAAGATTTAATGATTTATATAGCTATTCTATCGATAAGAAGACAAGAAAAGAAATATATACAAAGAAAGATATGATGATTCGTAATGTCTTCTTCTTGAATCATGAACTATATGGAATGGCTGCTGATTTAAAATCTTATGGATTGAATCAAACACCAGACTTTGTAAAGATTAGTAAAAATAAGATGGAGTTTGTAAAAGATCCTCACAGAAGACTTGGAGCAAGTGGCGGAACAGACACAATGCTTGGATCAGGTAAATCACAAGAAATTGTTAATAATACTATTTATGCGACAGTATCTGATGAAGATAGAGTGGAAATATGGTCCTTTGATGATCAGTTTAATGAAAAAGTGTTATTTGATTTACCGGGAGTATGTTTCTTCTTGGATGCCTGCAACAATAAAATCGCTTTTGTCTATAGTGACGCAAAAGGACCAAGTGAAATATATGAAATGGATTTATCAGGAGAAAATGTTAAGAAGCTGGCAAATCTAAATGGTGACAGTGTTAAGGATAAATATGTAGCATTACCAGAAACGATTGATTATGTTTCAGCAGGGATTAAGCAAAGAGGTTGGGTACTATTACCGAAAGATTATGATGAGAAAAAGAAATATCCTGCTATTTTAGATATTCATGGTGGACCTAGAGCGATGTATACAGAAGCTTTCTTTCACGAAATGCAAGTATGGGCATCGAATGGCTATTTTGTATTCTTTACAAATATTTGCGGTTCTGATGGCAGAGATGATGATTATGCAGATATTCGAGGAAAATATGGCACAATTGATTATCAAAACTTAATGGATTTTACGGATATTGTGACTCAAAAATACAGTGCAATTGACATGAATAAGTTATGCGTAACAGGTGGAAGTTATGGTGGCTTTATGACAAACTGGATTATTGGTCATACCGATCGTTTCTGTTCTGCAGCAAGTCAAAGAAGTATTGCAAGCTGGATTAGTTTAACATTTATGGCTGATATTGGCTTATGGTTTGATCCGGGAGAGTGTGGACTTGCAGTAGATGAAAACTTGTTTGATGGTTTTGACAGAATGTGGAACAGTTCCCCACTTAAATATGTAGAAAATGCAAAAACACCTACTTTATTCATACACAGTGATGAAGATAGAAGATGTCCACTACCAGAAGGTATGCAGATGATGCAGGCTTTAGCATATAAAGGTGTAGATACAAGGATGTGCATATTCCATGGTGAAAATCATGAATTAAGTAGAAGTGGAAAACCATTACATCGTGTTAGAAGATTAGAAGAAATAACAAACTGGTTTGATAAGTATACGGAGAAAGAAAATGACAAAGAATAAGTTAGAACCAATTACAGCAGAAGATTTATATTCTTTTAAATATCCATATAACGTTTCTTATAACAAAAGTGGTACAAGAATTGCTTTTACAGTAACTACGCCAGATAAGAAAACAAATGGTTATCAAAATGCTGTATATTGCATAGAAAATAATGAAGTTAAGCAGTTAACATATACCTTAAATGCTACAAATATGTGCTGGTTAAATGATGATGAATTATTGTTATCACGTAAAAATGAAGAAAGTGATGCAGGAACAAGTGATATTTATAAAATAAATGTTACAGGTGGTGAAGCTAAAGCTTATCTGCATGTTAATTTTCCTTTATCATCTATTACCCCATTAGATAATGGTAAATATATCGCTTTAGGAACAATTGATGCGTGTGATCCTGATGCATATCTTGATGATGATAAAACGAGAAGTGAAAAGCTGGCAAAAAAAGAAGAAGAAAAAGATTATCAGGTAATTGATGAAATACCATATTGGCGTAATGGTCAGGGATTTACGAATAAGCAAAGAAAAGCTTTATTTTTAATCGACGACAAGAAAGTAAAACGTATCACTTCACCTTTTGAAGATGTTCGTGAATATGCTGTGGAAGATGATACAGTATATTATCTTTCATTAAAATGGAAAGAAACATATGCAAGAATAAGTCATGTATATTCCTATGATACAAATACAAAAGAGAAAAAAACATGGTATGACAAAGATGATAGAGCGATAAATAATCTATTTGTAAAAGACCATGAATTATTTGCACAAGTATCAGATATGAAAGAATATGGCTCACATGAAACTGGCAATATATCAAAAATAGTTGAAGGTGGTTTTGAAACAATCGTAGATCCATTAAGATCGCTAAATGACAGTGCATCAGGAGATACAACATATGGTTTTGGTAAAGCAAATGCTTGTGTTGGTAAGAATTTCTATACATTAGCTACTGATGATGATCGTGTATGTATATGGAAATATGATGCAAATTTCAATAAAACAGTTGTCTTTGATCAAGTAGGACTTGTTACTTGTTTAGATGCTAATTCAGGTAAAATAGCATTTATCTATGAAGACAGCAGTCATCTTTGTGAAGTATTTGAAATGAATGAAGATGGTAGTGGTATCAAACAAAAGACATATTTAAATGAAGGATGTTTGAAAAATAAATATATTGCAAAACCAGAAAGAATTGATTATGAATCAACAGATACAAAACTGCATGGATGGGTATTATATCCAAAAGATTTTAATCCAAAGAAAAAGTATCCCGCAGTATTAGATATTCATGGCGGTCCTAGAGCGATATATTCAGAAGCACTAAGTCATGAAATGC
>OLOX01003852.1_pt1 | contig 10838 bp, 7 predicted proteins | sample 1672091 | NCBI WGS metagenome assembly OLOX01 (sample SAMEA3136644, study PRJEB25190) | human gut metagenome | reverse complement strand
ATTAAATAAGGGGTTATGTAAAAAAAATTTTTGAAGGGTAAATTCTTTTTACAAGTACGATTATAATATAAAACAGCCAAAAAAGCAATAACTTTCGTGAAATCTGCCCTGTTATTCTCCCCTGCGATTTCCTATTTTCCTGTCATGTTTCCTGTGTTATAATCTTTTTAGCTTTTGTGCTATTTCAGAAAGTGCAGGAATCCTGCATTATTCCGGATGGCAGGTTTCATCTGACCTTTACAGATGAGAAAGAGAGGGAAAATGGAGAAAAAAATCATTCAAGTAGAAGACAAAGTACCTGTAAACCTTTTGATACCATTAAGTATCCAGCACATGTTTGCTATGTTTGGTGCATCTGTACTGGTTCCTTTTATGTTTGGGATCAATCCTGCGATCGTATTACTGATGAACGGTGTCGGCACACTGCTCTTCATTCTGATCACCAAAGGCAAAGCTCCTGCCTATCTCGGTTCCAGCTTCGCATTTCTGTCCCCGGGACTTCTTGTAGCTTCCAAGTTTGGCTATCAGTATGCCCTGGGCGGTTTCGTAGTCCTTGGTATCTGCGGCATGATCGTTGCCCTGATCATCCGCCAGTGTGGAACAAACTGGATCGACATCGTACTTCCAACAGCTGCCATGGGACCTGTTGTGGCTCTGATCGGGCTGGAGCTTGCAGGAAGTGCAGCCAGCACCGCCGGGCTTCTCGATGAACAGATCGACATGAAAAATGTCATCGTATTCCTTGTAACACTTGGTGTGGCTGTATTTGGACAGATCCTGTTCCGCGGTTTTCTGTCCGTCATTCCAATCCTGATCGCGATCATCGCCGGATATGCTGCTGCCGGAGCCTGTGGCATCCTTGATTTTACCGCCGTCAGAGAAGCTGCATTCTTTGCACTTCCGAATTTCCAGCAGCCGAAATTTAATATAGAGGCGATCCTGACGATCCTTCCTGCTCTCCTTCTGGTAACTTCCGAGCACATCGGACACCAGATCGTAACCGGCAAGATCGTTGGAAGAGACCTTATCAAAGACCCAGGACTTCATCGTTCCCTTTTTGCTGATTTCTTCTCGACCACTGTTTCCGGCTGTCTCGGCTCCGTGCCGACAACAACCTATGGCGAAAACATCGGCGTCATGGCAATGACCAAAGTATACAGCGTACAGGTGATCGGCGGTGCAGCCGTCATTTCCATCTGCTGTTCTTTCCTCGGCAAACTTGCCGCCCTGATCAATACGATCCCGGGACCTGTCATTGGCGGAATTTCTTTCCTGCTCTATGGTATGATCGGAACTTCCGGACTTCGTATGCTGGTTGACAACCAGGTGGATTACAGCAGATCCAGAAACCTCGTTCTGACTTCTGTTGTCTTTATCGTAGGTCTTTCCGGAATCGCCCTGAATCTTGGAAATGTCCAGTTCACAGGAATGGTCCTTGCCTGCGTGGTAGCCATGATCCTGAGCCTGATCTTCTATGTTCTGGACAAACTTCATCTTACAAACGACCAGTAAAATTTTAAAGGGTAAAATATTATGGCAGATTCAAACAATTCATTCAAAAATAAAGTGATCCGCAAGCTCAAAAGCGGTACCTGGTATCCTTTTTATAATACCTTTTATGAAAAGGTGCCGATCGACCGCCGTGAGATCCTCCTTGCTTCCAGAAGCGGGATTTCCCTGGAAAGCAATATCCTTGCGATCCTTACAGAACTTTCCCGGCCGGAATACCGCAAATTCCGCAAAGTCCTGGCAGTTCAGAAAAATTCCCATGAACAGATTGAGAAAAAACTCGCCCATTATCACATTTCCGTGGATAAGATCATTCATATGAGCACCCCGGACTACTATTACCATCTGGCAAAGGCCGGCTATCTCATCAACGACACCACCTTCCCGGGACGTTATATCAAGAAAAAAGGCCAGGTTTATCTCAACGTCTGGCACGGTACCCCGCTCAAACGCATGGGACAGGACAACGAGAAAGAACGCTATGACATGGGAAATATCATGCGAAATCTCCTGATGTCCGACTATCTCGTTTTTCCTAATTTATATATGGAAGAAAAAATGTCCGGAGCTTTTAACCTCAGAGAACTTTATCAGGGAACCATTCTCCGCGAGGGCTATCCGCGAAATTCTATTTTCTTCGACCAGGAACACGGCAGGCTCCTCAAGGAAGTCCTGGGCTACCAGGGATGTCAGCTCAGTGTCTATATGCCGACCTTCCGCGGACATACCGATGATGTGGAAGGCGATAGCTACGTAGAACAGGTACGCAGCTATCTTGAGGTAATTGATAAGGGCATGCAGGACGATCAGATCCTTCTTCTCAAACTGCATCCACTTGTGCAGAAAGGGCTCGATCTCGACAATTACCGGCACATCCGCCCGTTCCCGTCAGAACTTGACACCTACGATGTACTGAATGCCTGCGATGTGCTGATCACAGATTATTCCAGCGTCATGTACGACTTTGCAAATACAGGACGCAAGATCATCCTCTTTGCCTATGACCTTGAGGATTATATGGGACACCGCGGCATGTACGAAGACATCCGCTCCTACCCGTTCCCGATCGCAGTAACACCTGAAGAAGTCCTGGCTGAACTTCAGGAACCGGGCGGCGGTGCTGACAGAGAATTTCTTGATAAATACTGTACCTTTGACCGACAGAAAGCGACACGTAATATCTGCCGCCACGTACTTCTCGACAAATATCTGTGCCAGGAACACAAAATGCCGGTCACAACAAAGAAAAAAGTCCTTCTCTACGCCGGCAGTCTCAAGCCAAATGGGATCACGACCGCATACTTCAGCATGCTCCGCCATCTCGATACAGATGCCTGCGACTATTATATTTCCTACCGTTCCCCGTCCCTCAAGGAGCATCCGGAACGGCTTAATGGAATGCCGGAGGGATACCATTACTACCCTCTCGCCACAGAAATGAACCTCGATGTCCTCACCGCTGTGGCACAGATCCTGTATCTGAAATGGGGGATCACTTCTTTTGGCATCCGGAAACGGCTTGAGAAAGCATACCGCCGGGAATGGCAGAAACATTTCGGAAACGCAGCCTTTGACCAGGTCGTTCACTATGACGGCTACGAGAATTACATGATCGCACTCTTTGAACAGGCTCCCTGCACCAGAACGATCTGGGTGCATAACGACATGGAACGTGAGATCCAGGCCAAGGGAAATCCAAGCCTGCCACTTCTTCGTCATGCCTATGCCACTTATGACCATGTTGTGCCAGTCGGCGAGGATATCCGTCCTGCCGTGGAGCGCATCGGTGGACGCACAGACAATATACAGGTGATCGCCAACTACATGGATGTCGAAAATATCCGCTCCAGAGCAGAACTTCCACTGACCTTTGACCCGGAAACCCAGTCCAATGTCTCTCTTAGGAAACTCCAGAAAATCCTGGACTGCTCCGGTACGAAATTTATCAACATCGGAAGATACGCCCCGGAGAAAGGTCAGGAACGCCTGATCCGTGCCTTTGACACCTTCTGGCACAGCCATCCAAAGACATGGCTTATCATCATTGGCGGAATGGGTGACCTGTACGAAAGCCTTCGCCGTCTTGCCAGAAGCCTGGAATCCGGACGGCACATCGTACTTCTTAAATCCATGAGTAATCCGATGCCAGTACTGAAACGCTGCGACTTTTTTATCCTCTCCTCTTTCTATGAGGGACAGGTTCTGGTCGTCCCGGAGGCAGATGTGCTCGGACTTCCTGTCGCAGCCTGTGATGTCAATGGAGCCAGATCTTTCCTCAAAGAATACGGCGGCACACTTCTGCCTGACAGTGAAGAAGGTGTGCTTCAGGGCATGGAAATGTATGCTTCCGGCAAGATTCATCCACTTCATGTCGACTACGAGACAAGAAATCAGCAGATCATCCAGAAATGTGAGAAACTTTTCCAGGAGTAAGCTGCTGATCCACTTTTATACTACAGGAACGGAGAAAACATCATGAAATCTTATCACCATAAATTTGTATCTGACCACCCGCTTGAATCAACACCTATGGCTGAAATCGACGGTTTTCCGGTACGGCCGGGTATTTTTGACCTGAATGGAGCTACCCCGCTTCAGAACGGCGTGAACTTTACCATTCACACCTGCGGAGGAACTTCCTGCGAACTCCTTCTCTTCCACCGTGCACAGGAGGAGCCTTTTGCCGTTCTTCCTTTCCCTGAGGCTTACAAGATCGGCGATGTCTATTCCATGATCGTATATGGACTGAACATTGACGAATTCGAGTACGCTTACCGCGTGGACGGACCATACTGTCCGGAAAAAGGACTCTTATTCGACAAAAACAATGTTCTTCTCGACCCTTACGCCAAGGCTGTTGCCGGTCAGAGGACCTGGGGGATCCGCTGGGACCATACCTACCATGCACGAGTGGTCAAGGACACCTTCGACTGGGGCGATGTTCCGCAGTCCAAGAAGGAGCTCTGCGACCTTATCATCTACGAACTGCATGTAAGAAACTTCACACACCATCCTTCTTCCGGGGTTCAGCATCGAGGCACTTTTGCCGGACTGATGGAAAAGATCCCCTATCTCAAGGAACTCGGTATCAATGCGGTCGAGCTGATGCCGATCTTTGAGTTCGATGAGACCATGAACGCAAGGACGGTCGACGGAACACAGTTACTCGAATGCTGGGGCTACAATACTGTGAGCTTTTTTGCTCCGAACAGCAGCTACTCTTCTGCCAACGAGCACAACAGAGAAGGTACAGAGCTCAAGACACTGATCCGTGAACTTCATGCAAACGGGATTGAAGTCATCCTCGACGTTGTATTCAACCATACCGCAGAGGGCAACGAGAAGGGACCTTCCTTCAGTTTCAAGGGATTCGACAATAACATTTACTACATGCTGACGCCGGACGGAAATTACTACAATTTCAGCGGCTGTGGAAACACTCTGAACTGCAACCATCCTGTCGTTCAGCAGCTGATCCTGGAATGCCTGCGTTACTGGACCATCAATTACCGTGTTGACGGCTTCCGCTTCGACCTCGCCAGCATCCTTGGACGAAATGAAGACGGTTCTCCGATGAACAATCCGCCGCTTCTGCGTACCCTCGCTGATGACCCGATCTTAAGTAACGTCAAGCTGATCGCGGAAGCATGGGATGCGGGCGGTCTTTATCAGGTCGGAAGTTTCCCGGCGAGCGGACGATGGGCTGAATGGAACGGCCGTTACCGTGACTCTCTGCGAAGCTTCCTTAAAGGCGACTGCTGGCAGGCGTGGGATGCCGCCTGGAGCATTTCCGGTTCCGGTGACCTTTATGGTGGTTTCTATGGAAATAACAAGAGCAATTACGCCGGTTACAATTCCTGCGTCAATTTCCTTACCTGTCATGACGGATTTACACTTTATGACCTCTATGCTTACAATGATAAGCACAATGAGGCAAACGGATGGGACAATGCGGACGGTGCCAATGATAACCGAAGCTGGAACTGCGGTGCCGAGGGCGAAACCGATGATCCGGAAGTTCTCGCACTCCGCTACCGCATGATCCGCAACGCCTGTGCAGTCCTGATGTGCAGCCGTGGAACGCCGATGTTCCTCTCCGGCGATGAATTTGGAAATACCAAATACGGAAACAACAACAGCTACTGTCAGGACAGCAGGATCTCCTGGCTCGACTGGCGCATGCTTGACAAAAACCGTGATCTCTTTGAATTCTTCAAATTCATGATCGCATTCCGCAAGCAGCACACAGTTATCCACAAGAAGCTCCCGGATTCCGTCTGTGGCATGGATCCTATCCACACTCACAACATCAACGCAGACGAAGTGGATATCCCGAGAGATGCCCGCACCTTCTGCGTCAGCTTCACCGGCTATGACAAAGAAAAAGGCAGGGACGACCTTGTTTACGTGGCAGTCAACACCTACTGGGAGGATGTAACGATCACCCTTCCAAGCCTCAAAGGACACGGTGCATGGCACTTAAGCGTCAACACCTACGGCGACGAAAACGGCCGCTACTGCTACCCGGACGGCGAAGACCCGCGCATCGACCACAGTTTCATCATGCGCCCAAGAACCGTTGCGGTATTTACCGGAAAGGATTTTTAAGTTTCGGTTTGTGCACATAACAGATACAAAAACGAGCTGGCATTCTACACGACATGCCAGCTCGTTCGCTTTATCTGGTTATTTATTTCTTAATCTGTCCATAATAAGCATTCGCACCGTGTTTACGGTAATAATGCTTGTCCTGTAATTCCTGTGGTGCCGGTTTTACCTGTGGGTTGATCAGCTCGCAGCGGCATGCCATTTTGGCTACTTCTTCAAGAACAACTGCGTTGTGGACTGCTTCATGGGCATCCTTGCCCCAGGTGAATGGTCCGTGGTTCTTGCAGAGGACTGCCGGTACTGCTTCGTAGTCGCTGTTTTTGAAATATTCTGCGATCAGGACGCCGGTGTTTTTCTCATAAGCTTCATCAATCTCTTCTTTTGTCAGGTTGCGTACACATGGAACTTCACCGTAGATGTAGTCTGCATGAGTGGTTCCGTAGCATGGAATGGATCTTCCTGCCTGTGCCCAGCTTGTTGCCCACGGAGAATGGGTATGTACGATTCCTCCGATATTCGGGAATTCATTATAGAGAACGACATGTGTTGCTGTATCGGAAGATGGATTATATTCACCCTCTACTTTGTTTCCCTGAAGGTCTACAACTACCATATCTTCCGGTCTGAGCTTATCATAATCTACCCCGCTCGGTTTGATGACAAACAATCCCTTTTCACGGTCAATGCCGCTGACATTTCCCCAGGTGAATGTGACCAGTCCGTATTTCGGAAGATCCATATTGGCTTTGTATACTTCTTCTTTTAATTTCTCAAGCATTATTTTCTCTCCTTTGCACAAAACGTAAGCCGTTGTTTCCAGCAGCTTACGTTTTATCTTTTTATTCTTACCAGATCTTGGACTCTACTGCTGCCCGTTCGATCGGCAGACCTTTGAGATATCTGTCCATAAACTTATTGAATCCTTCTACACCTTCCGGTTTCGGATCAAGGGTGCTTCCTTCATTTCCGGCAAATACACGGTTGTCCAGGAATTCATCCAGAGTCTCTCCGTCTTTCTTATCTACGAGATAAGCCGCCAGAAGTGCGATTCCCCATGCGCCGCCCTCACCTGCGGTTGACATAACAGATACCGGTGCATTCACTGCGTCTGCAAGGATCTGCTGTCCGACACCTTTGGTCTTGAACAGTCCGCCGTGTCCTAAGAGTCTGTCGATCTTGACATGCTCCTGGTCGATCAGGATATTTAAGCCCACGCGCATTGCTCCGAGGCAGGTGTAGAGATTGGTCCTCATAAAGTTTGCAAGTGTAAATCTGTTCTCAGGAGAACGAACGAATAACGGACGTCCTTCTTCGAATCCTGTCATATGCTCTCCGGAGAAATAGCAGTAAGACAGAAGTCCGCCGCAGTCCGGATCACCTTCCAGTGCTTTGTTGTAAAGGGTTCCGAACAGTTTGTTCATATCCACTTCCATTCCCATTGCTTCTGCAAATTCCTTAAATACATTTACCCATGCATTCAGGTCTGAAGTACAGTTGTTGGAATGTGCCATGGCAACAGCATCACCGGCCGGTGTGGTTACCATATCAATCTCTTTGTATGGTTTGGAAAGTGCTTTTTCCAGAACGATCATTGCAAATACAGAAGTACCTGCGGATACGTTTCCTGTGCGCTGTTTTACGCTGTTGGTAGCTACCATACCGGTTCCTGCGTCACCTTCCGGCGGGCACATCGGAATTCCGGCTTTGAGCCTGCCTGTCGGATCAAGGAACTTCGCGCCTTCCTCTGTCAGAGTACCGGCATCCTGTCCTGCAACCAGGACTTCCGGCATGATGTCACGGAGTTTCCACGGGAATCCGTAAGGCTCTACCAGTTTGTCAAATTTCTCAACCATTTCCTGGTTGTAATCTTTTGTCTCAGAATCAACAGGGAACATTCCTGCCGCATCACCGATACCAAGAACACGTTTTCCTGTCAGCATACGGTGTACGTAAGCTTCCAGTGTGCACATATAGTCGATATCCTTCACATGGTCTTCTCCGTTCAGGATCGCCTGATACAGATGTGCGATGCTCCATCTCTGCGGGATATTGTACTGGAAAAGCTCCAGCAGTTTCTCAGAAGCCTCTCCTGTGATGTTGTTTCTCCAGGTACGGAACGGAACCAGAAGCTTTCCGTCCTTGTCAAATGGCATATAGCCATGCATCATGGCACTGATTCCAAGTGCACCGACACTTGTCAGCTCTACGTCATATTTCTCCTGAACATCCTTTACCAGATCACTGTAGCTTCCCTGCAGACCGTTTCTGATATCATCCAGAGAGTAGGTCCATACACCGTTTTCGTAGCGGTTCTCCCACTCATAGCTTCCGGATGCGATCGGATTATATTTGTCATCTACCAGAACCGCTTTGATCCTGGTAGATCCGAACTCTATTCCAAGTGCTGTTTTGTTATTTAAAATAGCTGTCTTTGCTTCACTCATTATAAAATTCCTCCCGAATGTTGTACTCGTCACATCCGCTTATTTTCTGAATGCAAGTTCATTCCATCTCAGCTCATTCCTGAAGTTGCGGATGGTTGTGTCTTTGTCAATGTAGACAGCTTCGATTCCCATTGCTGCTGCCCAGTCACCCATCTGTTCAGCAGTCAGGTCATAAGAAAATGCAGTATGATGAGCGCCGCCTGCGAGAATCCATGCCTCTGCTCCTGTTGCCAGATCCGGCTGTGGAGTCCAGAATGCGCTTCCTACCGGAAGTTTCGGCATCGGTTTCTCTGTCTTCTTGCACTCAACATCATTGATGATCAGACGGAATCTGTCGCCAAGATCCACCAGAGAAGTTGCGATCGCCGGGCCTGTCTTGGATGTAAATACAAGTCTTGCCGGGTCTTCTCTGTCACCCATGGAAAGCGGGCATACCTTGATGCCGATCTTACCATCAGCGATGGTCGGGCAGACTTCCAGCATATGTGACTGAAGAATGCCTTCCTTACCTGGAACAAGATTGTATGTATAATCTTCCATGAAAGAAGTTCCCTTCGCATCCTTCACGTCTGCAGTCATGATCTTCATCAAACGTACCATTGCTGCTGTCTTCCAGTCACCTTCTGCGCCGAATCCATATCCCTTCTCCATAAGGCGCTGCATTGCCAGTCCCGGAAGCTGCTGTAAGCCGCCAAGATCACCGAAATGAGTAACAACTGCCTGGTAATTCTTTTCTTCCAGAAATCTCTCAAATCCGATCTCAATTGCTGCCTGTACTGCTACATGACGTTTGAATTCTTCCGGGTCTCTGCCCTCAAGAAGAATGTCATATTTATTATAATATTCTTCGACCAAAACATCAATATCGCCTTTGGAAACATCCTTCACATAATCGCAGACTTCATTGACCGGATAAGCGTCAACTTCCCATCCGAACTTGATCTGTGCTTCTACTTTGTCACCTTCGGTAACGGCTACATTTCTCATGTTGTCGGCAACACGGCATACACGGATATGGCTGCTTTCCATGATTCCGACTGCAGTACGCATCCAGCTTGCGATCTTACCGACAACAACCGGATCACTCCAGTGTCCGACAACAACCTTACGCTCAATTCTCATACGGCTTACAATGTGGCCGTACTCTCTGTCACCATGTGCAGACTGGTTCTCATTCATGAAATCCATATCGATGCTGTCATATGGAAGTTCTTCATTGAACTGTGTATGTAAATGCATTAATGGCTTGCGGTATTCCTGAAGACCTAAGATCCAGGACTTTGCAGGTGAGAATGTATGCATCCATGTGATCACACCGGCACAATTCTCATCAGCGTTTGCCTCGTTAAAAGTCTTACGGATCAGCTCGTTTGTGATGAGTGTCGGTTTCCATACGACCTCATATGGAAGCATTCCTGACTTGTTTAACTTATCCACGATCTGCTTTGAGTGCTGTGCTACCTTTGCAAGGCACTCATCTCCGTACAAATCCTGTGAACCTGTACAAAACCAAAACTGATATTTCTTTAATTCCATTTGTAACCCCTCCTAAATTTGATATCTTGATCGTAATCATTTATCTTAAGATTAGAATACAACTTGTACGAACGTCTTTACAAGTTGTTTTTTAGAAAACAAGGAACTATTCAGGGACGTATGGGTAAAGCAACGAATCGTCGTGCTCGCACGTAAGAGGCGCTGCTTTACACATATGTCCGAATAGGCTCCGCACACATATATGAGCATTTTTAGCCTCGAAGAGGCGAGAAAGAACACGGAGTGTTCGGAAATGCGAATTATGTGCAGGAGCCCTGAATTGTTCCTTGTAAGAGTCACCGCCCCATATATGAGCAAAATTAGCAACATCGTTGCGGGAAAGTACAAGCTTGCTTGTATGGTTTTGCGAATGTATGAGCGGGGCTGAACTACCTCCTCTTACACGAAGTCCCTTCCACCAATTCTGGTTCGATCATAATCTTTTGTTTTTCACTATTCTCCCCGTTTACCACAAGATCCAGCAGTAATTCTGCCGCCATCTCACCTAATTTTTCCTGCGGATGCGCGATTGATGTCAAACGAAAGTCCGACTGATTCGCCATATAAAAATTGTCGTATCCCGTAACCGATACATCATCCGGGATCTTCAAGTCAAGTGCCTCAAGCGCCCGGATCACTCCCATCGCATTCTGATCATTGTAGCAGACAACCGCGTCCAATTCTTTGTTTTTCGCGATATTCTTCTCTAACAACTGGCGCAAGTAACATATAGTCTGAGGA
>OLOX01003846.1_pt1 | contig 10848 bp, 7 predicted proteins | sample 1672091 | NCBI WGS metagenome assembly OLOX01 (sample SAMEA3136644, study PRJEB25190) | human gut metagenome | reverse complement strand
TCTCATCAATCCTTGCGATATACTGCCCTACATCCTTGACATTCTCGCATCTGTCAATGCGGTGTGTGCCATCCGGATTCGGTACGGGCCAGACACGCTTGGTGCTTGCTCCTGCTCCGCACGCCACGATGGTCTGCTTTTCCTCCATTATCAATATGTTATATACGCCGGCCTTGCCCTTTGCCGCATAGCCTACGTTTTCCATGTTACCTGCCATGCCCTTCTGTCTGTAGAGGTAGTATGGCTCAAGCCCCATCTGCTTACAGTAGGCTGCGCAGAGATCCATATGCTCCTGGGTGTTGACCATCTGCATATCTCTGTAGCGGTCCTTGAAGATGGTGAGTCTTGCAGCTCGCTTTACTGCGAGTGAATGGATGGTGACATTGTCAGGCGCCAGCTCCTTCACCAGCTCCATTGTGTGCCTTACATCATCGAGTGTCTCCTCGGGAAGTCCCATGATGAGATCCATGTTTATGTTGTCAAAGCCCAGCTCACGCGCAAGCTTGAAGCTATTTATCGTATCGTCTACCGTGTGGTGTCTTCCTATTATATCGAGAGTCTGCTGCTTCATGGTCTGTGGATTTACTGATATACGGCTGATGCCGTTTTTCTTTAGTGCCATGAGCTTTTCTCTCGTGATGGAATCCGGTCTGCCCGCCTCCACCGTAAATTCCAGGCAGTCCTTTAAATCAAAGCTGCATTTGATTTTTCTGATAAGCCTGTCAAGCTGGGCAGGGCTTAGGGTGGTCGGTGTGCCGCCTCCTATGTAGATGGAGTTTAGCTTTTTGTGGTAGAATTTCTGCGCCGTGTAGTCTATCTCCTTCTCGAGTGCGTCGAGGTAATCGTCCACGCGGTTTTTCCACACACCCAGCGGGTATGAGGTAAACGAGCAGTATGCACAGGTGCTCGGGCAGAAGGGTATGCCTATGTACAGGCTATAGCCGTTGTCATAGTCCACCCTATCGAGCAGTGCCTTCTCGCGCTTTGCTATGCCTATTGAGAGGTCGATTTTCTCATCGCTTGCGAGGTAGGTTTTCTTCAGATAGTCGTAGGTTTCCTTATCACTCATGCCGTCCTCTATGCATTTCATGGCTATCTTGGTCGGTCTTATGCCTGAGAGTGTGCCCCACGGAAGGTTCTTTCCTGTGCCATTTTCTATCATGGAATACAGGGCGAGCTTGAGGCGGTTTTTGGTTTCTTTGCGGTCTGCACTGTCTACGGATATTTTTGTGCAGATTCTTTTTCCGGCTCTATTCAGCGTCCACTCCACTGCAATTTCATCGCCCACATAGTCTATCTTAAATACCTGTGAGGCATCCGCAAATTCCTTTACGCCATCATCTGTCATCTCGTGGTGTGTGCAGGCCAGGTTTTTCCCCTCCACCTCATCAGGTGAGCAACTATAGTACATCTGCACATCCTCCTGCGGGAAGAACTCCTTGAGCAGTGAGTGCACATCATATTCAAAATCCGGTTTATTAAATACTACTACTATCATAAGTAAGGGTTATACATCCTCTCGTTTTCTATGGTTGTTGTGTCGTTGTGGCCCGGGTACACCTCTGTATGCTCAGGCAGTGTCATGATTTTTTCCTTCACTGTGCGCACGAGGTCTGACATGCTGCCGCCCTTGAAATCCGTACGTCCGATTGAGCCGCAAAACAGCGAGTCTCCTGTAAAGATCACGTCCTCATACGGGAAATAATAGCAGCAGCCGCCCGGTGTATGCCCCGGTGTGTGAAGCACTACTATATGAAAACCTGCGATGTCAATTTCCTGCTTATCCTTCAAAAATTCATCCGCATAAAATGTTTTTGACTGACCCATCATGTAGCTGACATTGAGCTGCGGGTCATCGAGTGTGGCTTTGTCTGCCTCATGGATATATATTTTGATGCCGTAGCGGTCTGCGAGCGGCTTTGCATCCGTAGCATGGTCAAAGTGTCCGTGTGTAAGCAGTATTGCTACTGGCTTTGCGCCTGACTCGTCCACTTTTTTGGCGAGCTGATCTGCACACGCGCCAGGGTCTATTATTATCATTTCCTTTGTCTTTATATTGGTGACAAAGTAGCAGTTGGTCTGCACCGGTCCCACTACGAAGTGGTCTATCTTCATATTTACCATATGAGTGTACTCCTTGTCTGTTATATGTTATGCTTCACGCAAGAACCACCGGGATTTAGCCGGTGGTCCTCTCTACGTCTATTACACTTTCTATCTGTCTGAGCTTCTCCACTAGAACCTTTATCTGGTCCCTGCCTTTGATATTGAAAAATACCTCGATTGTAGCGATGCCCTGCTTGCTGGTCTTGGACTGGATACCACTGATATTGATTTCCTTCTCGGTAAATATCTTTGTGATATCTACGAGCAGTCCCGGCCTGTCATGACAGAATATCTTTAGGTCTGCCTGATACTCGGCACCGTTGTCCATGAGGGCTGTATCCTGCCACTCTGCTTCTATGAGCCTGTCCTTTTCCATCTTGGACAGATTGATGATATTCACACAGTCTGTCCTGTGGATGGAGATGCCTCGGCCTCTTGTGACAAAGCCCACTATTTCATCTCCCGGAACAGGATTGCAACACTTCGAGAAGTGCACAGCCACATCATAGAGTCCGTGTACCACAATGCCGCTCTTTGACTTGTGCTCGGTCTGTGTGCCTGCTGCCGCCTGCTGCTTTTCTGCAATGCTGCCAAGCACATCTGCATCTGTCACCGGCACCACATGATCCTTCTTGTACTCGTCGTACATCCTGTTGACTATCTGGCTCTCCTTGAGTCCGCCGTGGCCGACGGTTGCAAGGCATGAGTTCCAGTCGTGGAAGCCGTATTTGCGGCGTATTTTCTCCTGATACTCAGGCTTGTTTATTTCAGCAAAGTTGATGCCCTTTGCCTTGGCATAGGCTGCTATCAGATCCTTGCCGTGCTGTATATTCTCCTCCTTGAGCTCACTTCTGAACCACTGGTTGATCTTGTTCTTGGCCTGTGTGCTCTTTACGACCTTGAGCCAGTCACGGCTTGGTCCCTTGGAGTTCTGTGAGGTGATTATCTCTATCTGGTCACCGTTTTTGATGACATAGTCTATCGGCACCAGCTTGCCGTTTACCTTGGCACCGACCATCTTGTTGCCGACCGCAGAGTGTATGCTGTAGGCAAAGTCTATAGGTGTGGATCCCTTTGGCAGGTTCTTTACATCGCCGGACGGTGTGAATGCAAATACATTGTCGGAGAATAAATTTAAATCACTCTTTAATAAAGTCATAAACTCCTTATTATCCGACATATCCTGCTGCCACTCGAGTATCTGGCGCAACCAGCTGAGCTTCTCCTCCTCTGTGACAGTGGTGGTAGTGGCATTGCCGTTGTTTGCTTCCTTGTACTTCCAGTGCGCTGCGATACCGTACTCAGCTGTACGATGCATCTCATAGGTACGTATCTGTATCTCAAACGGCTGTCCGCTCGGTCCTATGAGTGTCGTGTGAAGCGACTGGTACATGTTCTGCTTCGGCATGGCAATATAGTCCTTGAAACGGCCCGGTATAGGCTTATACTTCTCATGTATGATACCAAGCACTGCATAGCAGTCCGGTATTGTATCCACCAGAATCCTGATGGCAAAGAGGTCATATATCTGGTCTATCGTCTTGTCCTGATTGACCATCTTCTTATATATACTGAAGAAATGCTTTGCCCTTCCGTATATCTCTGCCTTGATGCCGGCATCCGAAACATACTTCTTGACATCGTTTACCAGACCCTGGATGTAAGTGTCGCGCTCTGTCTTTCTGAGGGCTACCTTCTCTACCAGATCGTAGTAGGCATCCGGATAGAGGTACTTCATACAAAGGTCCTCAAGCTCTATCTTTATCTTGCTGATACCAAGTCGCTGTGCGATAGGGCAGTAGATATCCTGTGTCTCTCTGGCGATACGCTGCTGTGCCTCCTTGGACTGGTACTTGAGTGTACGCATATTGTGCAGTCTGTCTGCCAGCTTTATGAGAATGACCCTGATATCCTTCGCCATGGCGAGAAACATCTTGCGCAGATTCTCAGCCTGCATCTCAAGCCTGTCCGCATTCTTATCCTTCGGATCCTTGGTGCTGTCTGTCAGATGCAGGTGCTTTAACTTCGTGACACCATCCACCAGATGTGCGACATCGTCTCCAAACTCCGCACGCATCTCATCCATGGTCATGATGGTGTCCTCCAGCACATCATGGAGCAGTCCTGCTGCAATTGTTTCCTTATCCAGCTCGAGCTCGGCGAGTACTATGGCAACACACAGCGGATGTATGATATAAGGCTCTCCTGACTTACGCGCCTGCCCCTTATGGGCATCATAAGCTACCCTGTAGGCTTTGTCCACAAGGCTCGTGTCATCCGACGGATGATACTTTTTGATTTCCTTTTTCAGCTCATCATAAAGCTCCTCAGGGCTCGTAAAATCCTTTGTTCCCCTTATACCGCTGGTATCTGAGCGAAATTTGTCCGCTATTTTTTCTAATTCTTCTGTTGAGTAATCTGCCAATAGTCTCACCTCGATTGTAGTGTATCTTTAGTAGCCATTATATTTTATTTCTTTAAAAATTGCAATCTTATGTTGTTAGCCGATAACCATCTTTACTCCGCCATACATGCCTGCTGAGTTGCCGAGTGTGGCAAGCTTGATCTCTGTCTCGCGGCTTGCATGGAAAGCATACTCTTTATAGTACTTTGCTGCTGTATCGATGATGATGCTGCCCGCCTTTGAAAGGCCTCCGCCTACAACAAATACCTCAGGGTCCATAACGCATGCTACTGCTGCCATTGCCTTGCCGAGAAGCTTCATAGACTGCTCTACTGCCGCAATGCCCGCTGCATCTCCTGCCTTTGCCGCATCGCATACATCCTTGGCTGTGAAGCCTGCATTTAAATCAAGCTTTGTTGCCACATCCCTGTGTGCTGCAATATATCTCTCTGCCACTCTTACAAGTCCGTTTGCTGATGCATACTGCTCTAAGCAGCCCTTCTTGCCGCAGCCACAGCACTCTGACTCATCATCTACCATAGGCATATGTCCTATCTCTCCGCCTGCTCCGTTTACTCCGGCTACGATTTTGCCCTCGCGGATGATTCCTCCGCCTACGCCTGTACCGAGTGTGATCATGACTACATCCTGATGACCCTTTCCGCCACCCTGCCACATCTCACCGAGTGCAGCTACGTTGGCATCATTTCCGGCCTTTACCTTGATGCCGCCGCACAGCACTGAGAGTGACTGTGCCACGTTGAACACGCCCCAGCCGAGGTTGACACATCTTAATACTGTTCCGTCATCCTTTACAGGTCCCGGCACTCCCATACCTACGCCCTCGATGTCACCCATCTCGATACCATGCTTCTCGTTATTCTCCTTGATGGATGCTGCGATATCAGGCAGGATGAGCTCGCCGGAATTCTCTGTGCGTGTAGGAATCTCCCATGTATCGACAAGCTTTCCTGTTGTCTCGAAAAAGCCCATCTTTACAGTTGTTCCACCTATATCTACTCCATATGCATATTTCTTCATTTTTTCGTCCTCCAAATCGTTAAACTATGTTTATATTTTATTGCCTAATTGCATATTTTTCAATGTTTTTCATTGTTTTTTATGTTTTTTCTATATATAGAAGCGTTTATATCATCATCCATATGCCCGCTATTTGTAAATCCAAGCTTTTTGGCAAGGCGCACCGATGCCGTATTTCTCTCGTCTATCCGGCAGTAAAGCTCTTCAAAGTCTGTGTTTTCGCGCGCGTAGTCTATGATGAAGCGGCATACCTCCGTGGCATAGCCTTGGTTCCATAATTCCGGCGCTATCATATAGCCCAGTTCATCATGCTCAAGCCCTGCCCTGCCTATCAGCTTCCCTGTTTCCTTGGAAAATACAAGCCACATGCCATACTCGTAAAAGCCATACATGTTCTCTATATATGCTTTCTGGTATTCAAGCTCTGTCTCGTAGTCGTAAAGCGGTTCCACAAAGTCTGTCATGCCGGGCTTGTCATAGAGCTCATAGAGTGCAGGAAGGTCTGACAGGGACAGCTCACGTATCAGACACCTGTCTGTCTCGCCGATGTCCCACGGGATGTGATTATACCGCCTGCGCACCCGCTCCAGATACTCAATATCAAGCTCTGCAAGGCTCTCGACTGCATAGCGCGTGCCGCACTGCGGTTCTCCTACTGATGCTATGCCGAGTGAGTCGGCTATGTGCTTCTGCTGCCTGTTTGATACTATCCAGATGCAGTTGGCGGGAGCTTTCGGTATTCTTTGATTTCCCGTATTAGCTTTCGCGGTGTTATCTGCAGATTCTTGTATCGTTGTTTTTTGGAAGTCATTAATTGATTCATCAGCCGGTAGCGCAACATACAGTTTTTCTTGCAGCTCTTCTGACATAGATGCCTTGCCTACCACATTTCTCCACTGCAGCTTGAATATCTCGTCATGATAGTAAAAAGAGGCAAGTTTTGCGCTTGCCTCATCAATCATTATTATCATTAAACTGTCTCCGGCTCCGGATAGTCCACTCCGAAGGTCTCAACTGTAACTGTCTTCATGACCTGAGCCTCAAGTGGTTTGTCCATGTAGTCTGTGCGCACCTCTGCGATCTTGTTTACCACATCCATGCCCTCGATTACCTTACCGAATGCCGCATACTCGCCGTCGAGATGTGGTGCATCCTGATGCATGATGAAGAACTGGCTGCCTGCTGAATCAGGTATCATGGTACGTGCCATTGAAAGTACACCGGCTGTGTGCTTCAAGTCATTTTTGAAGCCGTTGTGTGTGAACTCGCCCTTGATTTCATAGCCAGGGCCGCCTGTGCCGTTTCCGTCAGGATCTCCGCCCTGGAGCATGAAGCCCTTGATTACGCGGTGGAAGCATACTCCGTCATAGAAGTTGTGATTGATTAAGCTGATAAAGTTGTTTACTGTGTTTGGTGCGATTTCCGGATAAAGCTCCGCCTTGATTACATCGCCGTTTTCCATTGTGATTGTTACGATTGGATTCTGTGCCATTATTTTTCTCTCTTTCTTTTATAATATTATGAGGCTTGGAGAATATCCATTCCCCGTAATTATTAAATATCGAATTAATTTCTACCCGATTGATTTTACTTACTCAGAGCCTCTACCACCTTCGGAAACTCCATGAAGTGCGATGCCTTCACCAGTATGGTGTCACCCTCCTTCACATATGAAAGGAGCTCCTGTGTCATGGTTTCCCTATCCTCGAAATAGTGGATGTCTACATCGGATGATTTCTCCGCTGCTCCGGCTGCATATTCCTTTGCAAGCTCTCCTGCGGCAAAAAGTGTATGGATATGATTCTCTCCAACTGCTTCGCCTACCTCATGGTGCAGCTTTTTCTCATCGCTTCCAAGCTCGCCCATGTCGCCAAGCACTGCTATTGTCCTGCCCTTTGCATGCGAAAGCACCTCGATAGAGGATTTCATGGATACAGGATTTGCATTGTAGCAGTCATCTATCACTGTCATGCCGTGTGTTTTGATAAAATTGGTACGGCCTGCGATTGTCTCTGCTTTCTCGATTCCTGATTTAATCTCAGCTATTGTGAGGCCAAGCTGCAATCCGACAGCTGCTGCCGCCATGGCATTGTATACATTGTGCTCACCCGGGATGTGGATTTGTGCATCAAACTCACCCTCCGGAGTGACAAAATGAGCCTTCATGCCGTCGAAGCCCAGGTTTTCAATATTTGTGGTATATACTGATTTATGAACGCCTGAAGCTGATTCCTTGCCATAGTATATGGCAGGCTTTCCATTTACCGTCTGCACTGTGGCCAGCTTATCGTCATCTGCATTCAGCACTGCGACCGCATCCGGCATCATATGCTCAAAGCACTCTGTCTTTGCTTTAAGCACACCATCCCTGTCGCCCAAAAACTCCAGATGGCAGTAGCCGATATTGGTGATGACCATGACATCCGGGCAAGACATAGTAGAAAGTCTGTGCATCTCGCCAAAATCAGATATGCCCATCTCAAGCACCGCTACCTGATGGCTTTCCCTGATTCCGAAAATGGTGAGTGGCAGGCCTATCTCGTTGTTGAAATTGCCTGCTGTCTTGTGGACGCTGTATTTCTGCTCAAGAACTGACGATATCATCTCCTTGGTGCTGGTCTTGCCGACACTTCCGGTGATACCCACCACCTTGATATCAAGGCTTTTTCTGTAAAATGCCGCGAGCTTTTTCATGGCATCGGTGGTTGATTCAACAAGCACATATGGGCCTGCCGGATCCGTCAGCTCATGCTCAGAGAGCACAATTGCCGCCCCCTGCTCAAACACAGTCGGAATGAATTTGTGTCCGTCCACCCTTTCTCCCTTTATCGGGATAAAAAGATAGCCCTCCTTCACCTGTCTGCTGTCTATGACTGCGCCGGTGATTGTCGTATCAAGCAGTGTCTCATCGCCTATGTATGTGCCCTCACAGGCCTTTGCGATATTTGCAAATGTAAGATTCTTCATGTACTTATCCGACATGCTACACCTCATATTTTTTCAAAGATATGTCAATCAGATGCTCACAGAGCTGATTAAAGCTCATACCGATAACCGCGGCCTCCTGTGGCAGAAGACTGGTCGGAGTCATGCCCGGCAGTGTGTTTGCCTCGAGGCAGAACATCTCATTTTTGTCATTGAGCAAAAAGTCTGAGCGTGAATATGTGTCAAGCCCGATAACGCGCGCAACCTCCTCTGCATAGTGCTGCATATCCTTTGTCACCTGCTCAGGAAGCTCGGCCGGACATGTCTCTACTGTACTGCCCGCCTTGTATTTATTCTTATAATCGTAGAAGCCCTCCTTCGGTGCAATCTCTATAATAGGAAGAGCCTTGCCCTCGATAACGCCGACAGAGAACTCCCTGCCCTGTACAAATTCCTCGATAACCAGCTCATTTTCCCACTTGAAGGCATCGTCAAGTGCCGCCTTGAACTCTGCCGCATCCCTAACGATAGTAACACCGATGCTTGAACCGCCGCAGCATGGCTTTACCACGCATGGAAGTGTCAGGTCAAGCTTTGTGATATCGTCCTGTCTGGTCGCTCTTGTCATGGAAATGCCCTTTGGAGTAGGGATACCGTTTGCAAGGAAGAACTGCTTTGATGTCTCCTTGTTCATGGCGATGGCTGAGCTTAAATAATCGCTGCCTGTATATTTGACACCGAAGAGGTCAAATGCTGCCTGTATCTTTCCGTTCTCTCCGTTTTCTCCGTGGAGAGCCATGAAAACAATGTCCGCCATCTGACACATTTTGATGACATTTGGTCCGAAGAAGCAAGGTGACTGGTCCTTTCTGGAAGCCTTTACCTTTGCGAGGTCAGGTGCCTCTGTCGGAATATCACTGACCTGCACGCTTATCTCGTCCGCGCGGTCAAATATACCTGTCAGGTCCTCCTCCCTGTCACTATATCCCATAAATACATCCAATAATATAACTTTGTGGCCGTTCTCTTTGAGTGCCTTAGCTACCATGCTTCCTGTCTTGAAGGAAACATCTCTCTCTGTGCTGAGCCCTCCGGCAAGTACTACGATGTTCATTTTTGTCCTCTTTTCTTTGATTGAATTATCATGCTTTGGCTTAATTAAACACAATGCAATGCTTCTTTTTTAAAGCTATGAGTAATCAACATAATTTTTCCAAAATTATAACACCATTTGTGCAAAAAAGAAAGACCGGTTGCCCGGTCAAAAAAGAAATTCTCATCTTATTTTAAACTGTGTTAACTTCCAGCAGCTGTATCATTCTCATAAATACCATCCGCCCGTGCAAATCATCCTGTGAAAGTGATTCTCCGTACTTCAATACTAATAATCGGCACTGATAAAAATTCAGCTCAGGATTGCCAAAAAGCAAAATCCGCAAGGCTGCATTTTCCAGGTAATTGTGTATATTTCCCACCTCAATAAATATATCTACGATATCATCGAGGTTAATAAGTCCTTTCTGTTCATAGTACATTGTTCTCAAATATTTGTTCCCCTCCATCAACTATATTTTTCATAGAACTTCTTTTTGTCTTTCTTTTGAAATTTTTCGTTTTTTACGAAATTTTTCTCTTTGTTTTTGTTGGTGGGTTCATTTTTCCATATAATATATCAATATTCTAGGCGCGTTACGTGCTGGTATTTTGAAGATTTCTATTAGAATTTTTAATATTGATAGGTGATTAGCAGTTTTCGACAAAATGCGACATGGTTTTAGGTTTAATTTAGTTGGTTTTTGGTTTATATTGCGCTTTTCTCATAAGAATTTTTGGAATGATAAATTTGTACTATATTTTTAGGTTTTTGTTCTAATTATTTCATTTTTTTTAAATTTAATCCAAAATTTATTTGAAAATAATTTTGACATGATTAGAAATGAATGTTAAAATATAGATAACAAAAAGGTGCTACCTATAACAACGGTTCGCCTGATCATTTACTTAGTTAAAATAACCGTTCAGTTTCCAGGCTGGGGCGGTTATTTTTTTGTGGTCTTACTGCCATTGGAACCAATCGCATATCCAAGACCAAATGAGGTTAAACAGAGACTGAGCACTGCAATCAAGGTATCGACTGTAAGCATAAGCGAAGTCCTCCTTCCATCAGATTTCTCGAATGAGAGCATATCTATGTAAACGGAGCTATAGACTCCCCGCAAAAAGCGAACCGCCATCTACACGTCTACGTGTGGTAGCACCTATAATAATTATATCGAATATTTGTTCTATTTTCAAGATAATTTACTATAAATTTTATATACCAAAAATGAAATTTTAAATTCCACCACCACATTTGGTGGTGGAATTTACTC
>OLOX01003844.1_pt1 | contig 10851 bp, 8 predicted proteins | sample 1672091 | NCBI WGS metagenome assembly OLOX01 (sample SAMEA3136644, study PRJEB25190) | human gut metagenome | reverse complement strand
TGAAAAGAAAATGAAAATGATGACACGGCGGAAAGGAGCGGACGATGCTTTTTAGAAAAAATGATCCTACACTTCGGCCTGCGGATGATTCCTTCCGCAGGCTGACGGGAATGGAATATGCGTTCTCGGGTCTCAACGTATTTGTGTGCGCCTGGGCCATAACACCGCCGAACGCGCCGGCAAACCCCGAGCTTTTTATTGGAATCGTTTTAGCAACCATATGGTTAACATATACCAGACTATATGCAAGCGATCCCAAAATGCTGACGGCCTCATGCTTTTACATGAATTTGTTTGTTTTGATTCCGATTTCAATTCTCTTAAGCTATCTGAAGTGGTGGATTATGCTGATGTGCGCAGCCGAACTCATCTTTCTGGCTATATATGCGTACAAAACAAAAGCGCTGAAAAGAAAATAAACTGCGCAGGGACGGCAATTTGCGCCGCCCCTTTTGATTTCTATTGCTTCCAATTTACGCACGGATGTGATATACTGAACGCGAACAACTGTTTGATGAAAAGGATGCACGCATGAACCTGAATGATTTGAACCCCATGCAGCGCCGCGCGGCCGAAACGCTGGAAGGCCCGGTGCTGATTCTGGCCGGGGCGGGCAGCGGCAAAACGCGCACGCTGACCTACCGCGTGGCCAATTTGCTGGAACACGGCGTGAAGGCCTGGCATATCCTGGCCCTGACCTTCACCAACAAGGCCGCGCGCGAAATGCGCGAGCGCATCGAACGCCTGGCCGGCGCGGACGCGGGCGAGGCGTGGATCGGCACGTTCCACAGCATTTGTTGCCGGATCCTGCGCCGTGATATCGAAAAGCTGGGCTATGAGCGCAGCTTTACCATCTATGACGACGATGATCAGCAGCGGGTGATCAAGGCGGTGCTCAAGGAGCTGGATATCGATGAAAAGTTTCTGCCGCCCAAGGCGGTCAGCGCCGATATCAGCGATGCGAAAAACCGCCTGCTTTCGCCCGACGAGTGGCTGCAAAAGCGCGGCGGTCTGGAAGCAATGAAAGAATACAACGAGAAAAAAGCGAAAATTCTGTATGATTTCCTGGATGAAAGCAAGCTGTTCAAAGGCACCGTCCGCAAGGAAGACCGTTCGTTGATGAACGTTCCGTTTATCACAGGCAATACCGATCTGGATGCAAAATTTGTTGCAGAGGCAAAGAAAAACGGTCTGGAGAACTTAAAGGGACACAGAAGCGTCGGCGGCATGCGCGCAAGCATTTACAATGCAATGCCGATGGAGGGCGTGGAAAAGCTGGTTGCCTTTATGAAAGAGTTTGAAGCGCAGAATCAGTAAGCAGAGTGGGAGGTTTCAATGAGAAATTATTATTGCATGAATCCGATCGCACAGGTCGGACTCGATAATTTTTCGAAAAATTATATCAAAACAGACGAAATTACAGAAGCAGAAGGCATCCTGGTTCGAAGCGCATCGATGCATGATATGGAGCTGCCGGATGGACTTTTAGCGGTTGCAAGAGCAGGAGCCGGCGTCAACAATATCCCGCTGGAGAAATGCGCGGAAAAAGGTATCGTCGTGTTCAATACACCGGGTGCAAACGCAAACGGCGTAAAAGAGCTGGTCATTGCCGGAATGCTTTTAGCAAGCCGTGACGTCGTATCGGGCATCAACTGGGTGAAAGAAAATCAGGAAGATGAAAATATTGCGAAGGATGCGGAGAAAGCGAAGAAGAAGTTTGCCGGTACAGAGGTGATGGGCAAGCGCCTCGGTATCATCGGACTGGGTGCGATCGGCGTCAAGGTTGCTAACGTGGCGCGTCATCTCGGAATGGAAGTGCTCGGCTATGATCCGTATGTATCGGTCGATGCGGCGTGGAAGTTAAGCCGCGACGTCAGACATGTGCTGGATGTCAATGAAATCTATGAGCAGTGCGATTATATCACAATCCATGTGCCGCTGATGGACAGCACAAAAAATATGATCAGCGCAGAAGCTATCTCCCGGATGAAGGACGGCGTGATTTTGTTAAACTTTGCAAGAGATCTGCTGGTGGATGAAGAAGCTGTGTTAGACGGAATTACCGCCGGAAAAATCCGCCGCTACGTTTCGGATTTCCCGAATCCGGTCACGGCAGGAAAGCCGGGCTGCATCGTCATCCCGCATCTGGGCGCTTCGACCGAGGAGTCGGAAGAAAACTGTGCGGTTATGGCAGTCAGACAGCTGCAGGAATATCTCGAAAACGGAAATATTCTCCACAGCGTCAACTTCCCGGACTGCGATATGGGTGTGTGCACGGCAGAAAGTAGAGTCGTGATTTTCCATAAGAATATCGCAAACATGATCGCGAAGTTCTCCTCCGTCCTCGGCTGGAACAACTTAAACATCGCAAATATGATGAACAAATCCAAAGGCGATGTTGCATATACGATGGTCGACCTGGAGTCTCACGTAAGCGGCAGTATTGTCAATCAGTTAAAGACGATCGATGGCGTGTTCCGCGTGCGGGTGGTGAAGTAAAACGCAGGCGTTCTGTAACGGAGAGTCACAGACCCCGGAGAAAGGCAGTATAGTGCCAGTCTTCGGGGTCTTTTCTGTATGGTATTGTGGGTATATTCTGTGTTTGAGCGTGCGATCCGTGCTGCGTTTGCACAAGCTATTTATTTCTGCCCCTGTGCCGGTGTGTTCTGCGCTGCCAGCTGTTTTTTAAACAGGGTGCGGAAAATCAGGCGGGAGAGCGGTCCGCAGTAGAACATCTGCCAGAAAAATGCCATCGGCAGGTTGCAGCCAAAGGTGTGCGCCCATGTGCCGAAGCTGGGCTCCTTGAACAGCAGGGTAGCGACGAGACTCATGATCGGACACATGATGCAGATGATCATCAGGGAAATCGCGTAGGACTGCTGAAGTACACCGCTTAGACATTTTTCCTTGCCTATTGTGCCCGGGGAGGGTAAAATAAAAATAAGAGGGGCGCGGCAAAAGCGTCCGGCAGGAGGGTATCGAATGAACGAAAAACTGTATAGGCTGATGAACTGGCCTGGAATAGAGGCAATTATTTATTCTGAGGAGGACGATCCGCACCGGCTTTTGGGACCGCACCGGGAAGGCAATGCGACGGTGGTGCAGGCATTTTATCCGGGCGCTGTTTCGATGGAACTGAAGCTGCCCGGTCAAAAGACCGTGGAAATGGAGCAGGCGGACGAGGCTGGCTATTATGCCGCACTGGTTGGCGGTAAGGAAATCGGAAGCTATACATTAAAGGCTTCTTTGGAAGATGGCACAACAGAAGAATTTGAAGATCCCTATCGGTTTGCTCCGGTCATTACCAAAGAGGATACGGCGCGGTTTGCGGCAGGAATCCATTATGAAGCTTACCGTATCCTTGGTGCGCATATGATGACCATCGACAAAACCCAGGGCGTGCATTTTGCAGTCTGGGCACCGAATGCGCTGCGGGTCAGTGTTGTGGGAGATTTTAACCATTGGGATGGACGCCGACATCAGATGCGTCGCCTGTGGGATTCCGGTATTTTTGAAATTTTTATCCCCGGAGTTAGAGAGGGCGAGAATTATAAGTTTGAGCTGAAATTAAAGGGCGGTCTGACTTACCTGAAGGCAGATCCCTATGCGTTTGGACAACAGCTCCGCCCGGACACGGCATCTGTTGTTCGCAGCATCGATGGCTTTGCCTGGGAAGATGAAGCATGGATCTTGGCACGAGAAAATAGCTGTCCCGAAAAAGAGCCGATGAGCGTTTACGAAATGTATCTGGGCTCCTTTGCAAAGCCCGAGGATGGCCGCAGATATTATAACTACCGGGAGTTTGCACCGAAGGTTATTTCCTATGTGAAGGAAATGGGCTATACCCATGTGGAGCTGATGCCGGTTATGGAGCACCCGCTGGATGGATCCTGGGGCTATCAGGTCATCGGCTATTATGCGCCGACTGCACGTTATGGCACACCGCAGGATTTTATGTATTTTGTCAACGAGCTGCACAAAGCAGGAATCGGCGTGATTCTGGACTGGGTTCCGGCCCATTTTCCGAGAGATGCTTACGGACTGTCCGGGTTCGACGGGACATGCCTGTATGAGCACAAAGACCCGAGACAGGGGGCGCATCCGCATTGGGGAACGCTGATCTATAATTACGGCAGACCGCAGGTAAGCAACTACCTGATTGCCAATGCGCTTTACTGGGTAGAGCAGTTCCATGCAGACGGAATCCGGATGGACGCGGTCGCTTCAATGCTGTATCTCGATTACGGAAAGCAGGATGGCGAATGGATTGCCAACATGTACGGCGGCAATGAAAATCTGGAAGCGGTCGAATTTTTAAAGCATACAAACAGCATGATTCAAAAACGCGGCAGGGGCGCGGTTACGATCGCGGAGGAATCCACAGCATGGCCGAAGGTGACGGGCGATTTAAACGATGGTGGTCTTGGCTTTACGATGAAATGGAATATGGGCTGGATGAACGATTTTCTCGACTACATGCAGTATGACCCATATTTCCGTGCGTATCATCACAACGATCTGACGTTTTCGATGGTTTATGCGTATTCCGAAAAGTTCATGCTCGTGTTATCCCATGACGAGGTCGTTCACGGCAAATCGTCGATGCTTAGCAAGATGCCTGGAGAGGAAGCGGACAAATTCGCGAACCTGCGCGCAGGCTACGGTTATATGATGACACATCCGGGCAAGAAGCTTTTGTTTATGGGACAGGATATCGCAGAGTACGACGAGTGGAACGAAGAGCGGGGCGTGGAATGGGAACTGCTAAAATATGATTATCATGAGCAAATACGCCGGTTTGTGAAGCGGTTAAACGAGCTGTATCGTAAAAACCCTGCGCTGTATGCGGAAGACGACAGCTGGGACGGCTTCGAATGGATTGACTGCATCGACGCAAACGAATGCACGCTTTCCTATCTGAGAAAGAGCGACAAAGAGGAAGAGACGCTTTTGGTATGCCTGAACTTTGCAAATGTGGACAGACCGGAGTATCGGGTGGGTGTACCTTTTGAAGGAAAATATACGGAAGTTTTAAACTCTGACGATATCGCCTTTGGCGGAAAAGGAAGAATTAACTCCTATGTACTGGAAGCGGAAGAAATCGCATCCGACGGCAGGGAAAATTCGATCCTGATGCATCAGGCGCCGCTGTCTGTGAGCATTTTTGCCTATACGCCTTACACGGACGAAGAAAAAGAAGAGCGCAGAAAGATCGCCGAGGCTGCCCAAAAAGCGGCGGAAGAGGCTGTGAGAAAAGCTACAGAGGAAGCTGCGAAAAAAGAAGCAATCGCTAAAAAAGCAGCGGAGGAGGCTGCAAAGAAGGAAGAAGCTGCGAGAAAAGCTGCCGAAGAGGCAGCTGAAAAGGAAGCGGTGGCAAGGCAGGCAGCAGAAGAGGTCGTAAGAAAAACGGCTGCTGCCAAAAAAGCGGTGGAAGAGGCTGCGAAGAAAGCAGCTGCTATGAAAAAGAAAACCCTGAAGGAAGAGCTGACCGAAAAGGCAGAGCAGGCGGACAGCGCGATTCTTGAGGGAAAAGAAAAAGAAAAGCCGACACGCCGCACGACCCGCAAAAAGACAGCGACCGCGAAGGCTGTCGCACCGAAAGAGCCGACGGCTAAGAAGCCTGCGTCTGCAGCTAAGAAGTCTACCTCTTCCGCGAAAGTGACGAAAGGAACCAAAGCATGAGGAAGATGCTGATGTCCGGCGCAGCATTTTTGACATCCTCCGTGACACTGACAGGCGAGGAGATAGAAAGCCTCGCGTCGGACGAATCCTTAAAGAATATGGAAAAACAGCTGAGCCTGCTGGAACGCTACTTAAACGAGCTGCCGGACAAGCTTCTGGGGCTGGGCGTCCGCACGGTGCTGGCGCTCATCCTGTTTGCGATCGGCAGCAGACTGATTGCGATGATCCGGCATTTTTTCAGACGGGCGATGGAGCGTTCCAGCGCGTCGGAGGAAGCGGCGCAGTTTCTGGACTCCTCGATTAAGTTTGTTTCGTATACGATTCTGGTGTTCATGATTCTGCAGCTGTTTGGTGTGGAGGCAGCAAGCATTGCGACGGTGATCGGTTCGGTCGGCGTAACGATCGGTCTGGCGATCCAGGGAAGCTTAAGTAACTGCATTGGCGGAATCCTGATTATGATGCTGAAGCCGTTCCATGTCGGAGATTATATCATCGAAGGGGGCGGTAACGAAGGGATTGTTCAGCAGATATCTGTCTTTTATACGAAGCTTGCAACCTATGACAATCAGATTATTCTGATCCCGAACGGAAACCTCGCAAACAGCAGCCTGACGAACGTGACGGATGAGGCGGAACGGCGTGTGGATTTGAAAGTCGGAATTTCGTATGATTCTGATATCCGCAGCGCACGGAAAGCAGTGCAGGAAATTGCGAAGAAAAACCCGTATGTGCTTCCAGAGCGGGAGATCACAGTCAACGTAGACGAACTGGCAGACAGCAGTGTTGTCCTTGTTGTGAAATTCTGGGCGAAGAAGGAAAACTACTGGCAGGCGCGCTATACGATGCTGGAGGATATCAAATACGGCTTCGATGAAGCGGGCATCCGCATTCCGTATCCGCAGATGGATGTACATCTGGAGTCCGGGACTTGACTTACAAGAAAATCCATGTATAATTATTCCATATCTGCATAGAGCAGAAAAAGTCGGCGTGCGAGCCTTATCGCCCGCCGCTTTTTTTCCTCTTTACGCACCGGCTTGAGCGTATACATAGCCTGCCGGGGCAAAAGGTGGATACAAAGCTCGTTTGAACGGGCAATTTCACAGATGAAAGGAGACAAACGTAAAAAGTATGATAAAAGAACTGATGAAGTCGATCAGGGAATACAAGCGCGATTCGATCCTGACACCGATTCTGGTATCTCTGGAAGTGGTCATGGAATGTATCATCCCGTTTGTAGTCGCTCAGCTGGTCAATGAAATCAAAGCCGGAAGCGGTATGGGCGTCATTTCACGGTATGGTCTGATTCTGGTGGTGATGGCGCTTATGTCCCTCGTATTCGGAGCCGGAGCCGGTTCGGTCTGCGCGTCCGCGTCCTGCGGATTCGCCAAAAACCTGCGCAAGGATATGTTTTACCGGATTCAGGATTTTTCCTTTGAAAACATCGACAAATTTTCTACCTCGTCTTTAGTGACGAGAATGACGACGGACGTTATGAACGTCCAGCTGGCATTTATGATGCTGATCCGACTTGCGATCCGCAGCCCGCTGATGTTGATCTTTTCCTTTACGATGGCGTTTATTATGGGCGGAAAGATGGCGCTGATCTTCCTGGTGGTCATCCCGATTCTGGGGATCGGACTGTTTGCCGTGATCCATAAGGTAGGCCCGCTGTTTAAACGGGTATTCCGTAAGTACGACGCTCTGAACAATTCGATTCAGGAAAATGTCAAGGGCATGCGCGTGGTAAAATCCTTTGTGCGTGAGGCGTACGAAAAAGAAAAATTCCATCATGCGGCAGAAGAGGTTTGTCAGGATTTCACCCGCGCGGAGAAGATTCTGGCGATCAACAGCCCTCTGATGCAGTTCTGCCTGTATGTGGTTATGATTTTTGTCCTGTCCTTTGGTTCTTATACGATCATCACGAGCGGCGGTCTGGATCTGGACGTTGGACAGTTTTCTGCCCTTTTAGTATACAGCTTCCAGATATTAAATAGCCTGATGATGTTCTCGATGGTATTTGTCATGGTGACGATGGCTGCGGAATCCGCACAGCGAATCGTAGAAGTGTTAAAAGAGGACAGTACGCTGACAAGTCCTGCAGACCCGGTGGAGGAAGTGGCAGATGGTTCGATCGATTTCGACCATGTCAGCTTCAAATATTCTCTGCAGGCGGAGAAGATGGCGCTTGCCGATATCGATCTGCATATCCGTTCCGGGGAGACGATCGGAATTATCGGTGGCACCGGTTCTTCGAAGTCTTCCCTGATCCAACTGATTTCCAGACTTTATGACGCGACAGAGGGCGTTGTAAAGGTTGGCGGAAAAGACGTCAGAGAATATGATCTGGAAGCGCTGCGCAACCAGGTAGCAGTCGTATTACAGAAAAATATTCTGTTTTCCGGAACGATCAAGGAAAACCTGCGCTGGGGCAACCAGAACGCGACGGATGAGGAATTAAAGGAAGCATGCTGTCTGGCGCAGGCGGATGAATTTATCATGCAGTTCCCGGATCAATACGATACGCATATCGAACAGGGAGGCAGCAATGTGTCCGGCGGTCAGAAGCAGAGACTTTGTATCGCAAGAGCGCTGTTAAAGAAGCCGAAGATCCTGATTCTCGACGATTCGACCAGTGCGGTGGATACCAAGACGGACGCACAGATCCGCAAGGCGCTGCGTGAGTACATTCCGGAAACGACCAAGATCATCATCGCACAGAGAATTTCCTCCGTGCAGGATGCGGATCGGATTCTGGTCATGGACGGCGGTACGATCTGCAATATCGGCACCCATGAAGAGCTTCTCAAGACGAGCGAGATTTACCGGGAAGTATATACTTCCCAGAACAAGGGAGGTGATTCTGATGAAAAATAAGGGACAGGCGAAAAAAGGAACGATGAAGCGGCTGATCAGGATGCTGTTCGAGTTTTATCCGGTACTTCTGCCGTTAGTTTTGGTCTGCATCGTACTGAATGCGCTGATCAGCTCGATTCCCGCTATTTTTCAGCAGAATATCATCGCAGTGGTCGAGCAGTACTGGCAGACGAAGGACTGGGCGGCGGCAGCGCCGACGGTGACCAGACTGGTCCTCATCCTGGTTGTACTGTATGCGCTGTCTCTGGCAGCAGGCTATGCGTATTCCTATGGAATGGCGATTATCACACAGGGATCTCTGAAGAAGATGCGGGAAAAGATGTTCAATCGTATGCAGGATTTGCCGATCAAGTATTTTGATACACATAACCACGGCGATATCATGAGCTATTATACTAACGATATCGACACGCTGCGCCAGCTGATTTCCCAGAGTATTCCGCAGCTGATGATTTCCTGTATCACCGTGGTTACGATTTTTTCCATCATGCTGTATTACAGCATGTGGCTGCTTTTGGTCGTGCTCTGTGGCGTTGCACTGATGTTTGTCGTTACCAAAAAGGTCGGCAGCAGCTCGGCACATTTTTTCTTAAAGCAGCAGATCGCAGTCGGCAAGACAGAGGGCTTTGTGGAAGAGATCATGAACGGACAAAAGGTTGTCAAGGTGTTCAGTCATGAGACCGAGACAAAAAAGGATTTTGACCGGGTCAACGACGAGCTGTTTGAAATGTCCTGTCAGGCAAACCGTTATGCGAACATGCTGATGCCGATTCTGATGAATATGGGCAATATCCTTTATGTTGTCGTAGCGCTTGCTGGCGGCATGCTGTTATTGTCCGGCGCACCGAACTTGAGTTTGTCAGGCATGGCACTTTCCATCAGTATTACCGTACCTTTTTTGAATATGACAAGACAGTTCTGCGGCAATATCGGACAGGTGTCCAATCAGGTCAACTCAGTTGTCATGGGTCTTGCGGGGGCAGATCGTATTTTCAGCCTGCTGGATGAAGAGCCGGAGACAGACGATGGCTATGTAACCCTGGTCAATGCAAAAGAAGAAAATGGTGAACTGGTCGAATGCAGCGAGCGTACAGATATCTGGGCATGGAAGCATCCGCACAGCGCGGACGGCAGCGTGACCTATACGCGTCTGACGGGCGACGTGCGCCTGAAGGATGTGGATTTTGGTTACAATCCGGATAAAATCGTCCTGCATGATGTCAGTCTGTACGCAGAGCCCGGACAGAAGGTGGCGTTTGTAGGCGCGACCGGCGCCGGAAAGACGACGATCACAAACCTGATCAACCGGTTTTATGATATCGCGGACGGCAAAATCCGTTATGACGGAATTAATATCAACAAGATAAAAAAAGCGGATCTGCGCCGTTCTCTTGGCATTATTCTGCAGGATACGGTGCTCTTTACCGGCACTGTCATGGAAAATATCCGCTATGGCAAGCTGGATGCGACAGATGAAGAGTGTATCGGGGCTGCAAGGCTTGCGGGTGCGCATGATTTCATCACACGTCTGCCCGAAGGCTACCAGACGGTAATCGACGGTAACGGATCGAATCTGTCCCAGGGACAGAGACAGCTGATTTCGATTGCGCGTGCTGCAGTTGCAGATCCGCCGGTTATGATTATGGACGAGGCGACATCTTCGATCGATACCAGAACAGAGGCGATTGTGCAGAAAGGTATGGATGCGCTGATGCACGGACGAACCGTATTCGTTATCGCACACAGACTGTCCACAGTTCGGAATTCCGATGTGATCATGGTTCTCGAGCATGGACGGATTATCGAGCGCGGCAGCCATGATGAGCTGATCGCGCAGAAAGGAAAGTATTATCAGCTTTACACAGGCAATTTCGAATAATAAAAAACGCAGTTATCAATATGCGGCTTGTTCATATAGCGGCATATTGGCTGCGTTTTTTTGTATAAAAATAATTACCCGGGAAATGAAAACAAGATGTCTGCCGTGAAAACCATGCATTTTCTGGTTGGCACATGCTATACTGATAAAGAAGACATTAGAGGTGAATCGAGGAAACAGTATGGAACAAAAAAGCTTATCAAAGGAAAAAATCAATTTGCTGGTTACATTGGATCAGGGATATATACCGCAGCTGATCGTATTGCTGACATCGATTCGTATCAACCATCCGGACGGCTGTTTTGATTTGTATCTGCTGCATCAGTCTTTGAATGAAGAGCAGCTGGCACCGGCTGCCGCATGCTGTCAAAAAGCCGGGATCTTATTTCATCCCATTCGGGTAGATGAGACGT